>Ga0209491_10005801_pt1 | contig 17752 bp, 23 predicted proteins | sample BON02_FD_187213 | JGI IMG/M metagenome (GOLD analysis project Ga0209491, IMG submission 187213) | Freshwater microbial communities from Lake Bonney liftoff mats and glacier meltwater in Antarctica - BON-02 (SPAdes) (version 2) | ecosystem: Environmental > Aquatic > Freshwater > Ice > Glacier...
GAGCAGATTCTCCGGAATGGCGGCGCAATTGATGGCCACGAACTTGCCTGACTTGCGCGGCGAGGCCTGATGCAAGCCCCGCGCCAGCAACTCCTTGCCGGTGCCGCTTTCACCCAGCAAGAGCACCGTGGCGTTGCTCAGGGCCACCTTTTCAATGGTTCGGCAGACCCGCAACATGCCGGGGTCCCGGGTCGTCAGGCCGGCCAAGGCGTCCGGCTGATGGGCCAGTCGCAAGCGCCGGTTCTCCGTTTGCAGTTCGGCGAGCCGGAACGCGCGCTCGACCGTCAGATTCAGCAGTTCAGGCTCGAATGGTTTGGCGAAAAAGTCGTAGGCACCCACGGCGACTGCACGCAAGGCGTTCGCTCTATCGTTCTGGCCGGTCAGCACAATCACCTTGATGTCGCCGTCCAGCGCCAGCAATTGCTCCAGCAGCTTGAACCCCTCGGATACCGAATCCGGATCCGGCGGCAGGCCCAGGTCCATCGTGACAACCGCTGGCTGATGCCGCCGGGCCTGGGCGATGGCCGACTCCCGATCATGCGCCGTCACCGACTCGAACCGGTCGAGCGACCACTTGATCTGCTTTTGCAGTGCCAGATCGTCCTCGACGATCAGCAATGCACGGGATTTTTCGGATGTCATGTCGCTTCGAGTGGTTGTAGATCGGAATGCCGCTGCGATTCGAACAAGGGAAGCAACACCGAGATGACCGTTCCCTTGCCCAACTGGCTGTCGACCGTGATCTTTCCACCCAATTCTTGCACGTACTGAAAGCTTTCATAAGCGCCAATGCCCATGCCGGCCTGTTTGGTGGTCTGGAAAGGCTTGAACAGCCGCTCGCGAACAAAGTCCTCGCTCATGCCATGACCGGTATCGCCCACTTCCACCAAGGCCTGGCCGCTGATCCGATCGAGTTTGAGCCAAACCCGCCCCGGCGCTTTGGTCGCATCAAAGGCGTTTTGCACCATGTGGCCGATCACGCGCTCGAGTCGCTCTTCGTGGCCCCGCGTCACCACCGGTATGCCTACATCGAGTTCCAGTGTGCGGCCGCGGTCCCGCGCGACGGCCACCAGCCGATGCGCGATTTGCGCCAGATCCACCCCAAATGCAGTGCCGGGCGGCGTGGCCCCGTCGCGCAACTGCAGCATCAGCTGGCGCATGCGGTCCACCGCGTTGTCCACCGTTATCAGCATGTCCTCCCGAAATTCCGGGTTGTCCTTGAGTCGCTCGGCGTTCTTCATCATCAGCGACAACTGGGTCACCACATTTTTCAGGTCATGGACGACAAACGCGGACATGCGGTTGAAAGCATCGAACTTACGAACTTCGAGCAGCGCTTCGGTGGCCTGCATCAGCGCCAGGAAACTGGCTGCCTGACGGCTCGCGGTCTTGAGCAGGTCATTGACCTCCCAGTTAACGTCCATCGGCGCCCGTGCGCTGGCCAATACGACGAAGCCGATCAGTTCTTCACCGACGTGCAAGGGAACCACCAGCCAGGCCTGCGGCAACTCCTGCAGCCAGGGCGGCAGCACCAGTTCACCGTAACGCCGCGGGAAGGATCGAAATTCTTCCAGATTCACGACCCAGCCACTGCCACGCAAAAATTCGGACAGCGAGGAGGCTTCCGGTTCGGGCAAGACGCTGGAAGCCATGTTCCAGCGCGCGGACTGACGAAACATGACATCGCCGCGCGTCTTCAACCACAATGCGCCGCCGGGGCTGTCCAGCAGGTCCGCCAGCCCCCGCACCACTTGTTGGCCCATCTCCTGCGGCGAGTTCTGGGCTGACAAGGTCTGCGTGAAACGCAGCCATTCTTCGCGATAGTCGTACCGATACCGGAAGAAGTGCTTGCCCAGGAAAACCCGCAGCCGCGCACGCATCGATGCCGACAAGGCCAGCAGCATCAACAACACCAGCGCGAGAAACACCAGGCCCAGTTGCAGCGCACGCCCCCAGTCGCCGCCAAAGTAGCGCACGTAATAACCCACGCCGGAGACGAATACCAGGTAGGCACCCGCAATCATCAAGGTGGCCGAATGGAAGGCCGCCTTGCGCGATATCTGGATCTTGGACAACCACTCGCTATGGCGCGAGGTAGACAACAGCAACAGCGGAACGGCCAGCGCATGCACCACGCCGCGCATGCTGAATGCGTCCGGGTCGACGACATTGAACAGCACCGCCTGCGAGTAAAGATACAGATCGAATGCAAACAGGCCGGCCAACCCCAGGGTCAATGGCTTGATGTTCCAGCGCGAATCGACCGCGACATTGCGAAAGAGTTGCTCCAGCAGCACCATGCCAACCACCGGCAACGACAACTGGCCAAACAAAACGAGCTTGCGCGCGACTTGCAGATCCAGCCACCCGGAGACTGCGATCACCTGCCCTGCAATGACCAGGACCACGGACAAGATGGCCACCGGCCGGAGCAGACCCAAACCCGCCTCGGAGCGTCCCTCCTGGCGCAAATGCAACAGGGTGAGCAAAAACCAGAACCAGGCGCCATAACGCAGGCCGTCAACCAACATGGTCAGCGGCAACAGCAAACCGATCCCGCTGAGCAGGAAGGCGAGCATCAGAGCACCCCAAGCGGCGCTGCCGACGGCACCCAACAGCATCGTGCGCTTGGCCCATTCGCCCTTGGCCTGCGCATAACCGCGTCGCCACAGGCTCAGCGCGAGCACTGCGTAGCCCAGCACGGCAAACCCGTAACTCCAGACGGCCAGCAACAGGTTGTCGGATTCCATCAGCGCATCCCGAAGACCCGCCCATGCAGGCGAGCGCAGTGCTCACGCGCGCTCAATGCGCACCCTTGGCGGTCAGGACGACACCCACGGTCTCGAACAAAACCACCAAATCAAGAAACAGCGTGTGGTTCTTCACGTAATAAAGGTCGTACTGCAACTTCTCCGCTGCGTCCTCGACCGAGGCGCCATATTGGTAGCGCACCTGGGCCCAGCCAGTGACACCGGGCTTGACACTCTGGCGTACCGCGAAATAGGGCAGCTCATGGGTCAGCTTGTCAACAAAATACGGCCGCTCCGGACGCGGCCCGACCAGGCTCATGTCGCCACCCAGCACACTGAACAATTGCGGCAACTCGTCGATCCGCAACTTGCGCAGGATGCGGCCGACCCGGGTGACCCGGTCATCTTGCGCGGTGGCCCAGCGTGGTTCCCCGTCCTGCTCGGCGTCGGTGCGCATGCTGCGAAACTTGATCACGTTGAACAGGCGTCCGTTGAGCCCTACGCGTTCCTGCATATACAGGATGGGACCGCGACTCTCGATCAAGACCGCGATCGCTGCCAACAACATGATGGGAGAAGACAGCACGATCAGAATCGACGCGCAGACGATGTCGAAAAGTCGCTTGACCACCGTGCGAATCCAACCCTGGCTGAAGCCTTCGCCAAAGATCAACCAACCGGCCGACACCGAGTCAAGCCGGATCTGCCCGAGCGTTTTTTCAAAATGCGTCGCCATGTCGACCACGTGCACGCCTTGCAACTTGCAGTCGAGCAATTCGCGCAGCGGCATGCTGCCGCCTCGGCGCTCGGCCAGCGCCACCACGATTTCGTCGACCTGCTGCTCCATCACGATGTCGGTCAGCGACGTGTTGGGCGAGAGAATGCCCCAGGCCGACACCTCCGCCACCGACTCGTTGGGACTGGCGTAATAGCCCACCAGGTCTACATGCGGGTCGGACTTCTGCAGGGTCCGCCCCACCAGTTTGGCCCGGGTACCGGTACCAAATACCAGCACCCGCTGGCGCATCATCGACTGGGCGCCCGAGTGGCCGACATGAACCCGGTGCATCAGCATCAGAAGCAAGCCGCCAGCGACAGAAAACGCCACGAAATCGTGGTCATCCAAACCCAGTGAAAGGACCCGCAGCACCAGATAGGCCAGCGGCAGAATCAGGCAAAGCGACAACACGGCTCGCGCACGCGATTGCGCCACGGAGCGGTTGTGCACACGCTGGTAAAAACCCAGCGCCGCGTTGATCAGCAGCGCACCGATCCCCAACAAGGCCGCAGACGGAAGTGCGGCAGAGGCGGCACGGGTCAGGTCATTGGTATGCCATCCGACCGACAGCAACACGGTCGCCAGTACAAGTCCGAAATCAAGAAGAATCTGGTAAAAAGTGCGCCGGTGAATGTAGTGGTTGAAGATTTTGATCATTCTCGTACCGGTGTGTCCATTTGACTCCCTCGTCCCTGCTGGCTTGGGTTGCGGGCGCTGATCGTGCGCCCTGCTACTTGCCGAACGCCGATACTACACGGCATCCGACACCGTCCCGCATTATCGAATGGCGTCCGCCCGTCATTCATTATTGGTGACTTGGCCCATCATCCGATGGCCTGCTTATCGGGCCGCAGCGGCAATTTTTCGCGGTACGTCGGCAACTGAAGCGCGAACAACGCCAGAAAATAAGCCATGAAGGCGACGCGCGGCATATCCATGACGCTGCCGAACACTCCCGCCAGCAAGACGCCCAACAAGGACGCACCGAGGAATCGGGCCATGATCATGCCCTCGGACCCCACCTGCGCCAGTCGCGCCAGTCGCGCCAGTGCCAACGCCATCAACGCCCCAAAGACGATCAGCCCGCTCCAGCCGCGCTCGACCAGCAACTCCAGCACCAGGCTGTCTGCATGCCAGGGCAGATAATGGTATTGCGCGGCCGGAAACCAGCGCGCGAGTTGATGCTGAAAGTCACCGTTTTCGATCAGTTCGGATGAGTCGCCTGCCGTCAGAGCAACATGGCCGATATCGGCCTCGCCACCGACATTGAGAACCGTCAGCATCACCATGCCCAGCCGCGGCGCATACCAGGGCTGCGGCCCAAATGCCGGCCCCTGCATCGCCTGGCTCTGCCGACTCCAGACGGAGCGCCCGACAGGAGGCCGGAACAGCGCGTACTGACAGTCCCAGTCGTACAACAGATGCCGCTCGCAGACCTCTGCCACCACAATGGTCGGGGTGGACGCGCGCAGGTCCAGTTCGACCTGGTAGCGCACACCCGGCACAATCGCGACCCGCTGGGTCAAGCCGAAACTGGCGGGCGAACCCGTGCGGCCATGTGCGGCCCACAGCTTGACAAAGTCGCGCTCGCCTTGCGCATTCGGATTCTTCGCATGCCAGCGGATCTGGCCAGGGAATCCAGCCTTGCGATCGGCCTGGTCGTATCGACTCGGAAATCGACCCAGACCCACACCCCAGATCTGCTCCGTCATATTGCCCGGTAGCGACAGGGCGCGCTGCCAGTGCAACAGCCGTGCATCCATGACCTTGCCGGTATGTTCCAGCCGGTTGAGCAGAAAACTGCCAGCACCCCATTGCGGCACGGCCAGAGCGGCGGCCGCAAACAGGCACCACAACCACAGTGCCATGCGCGCCTGCGACTTTCGGCGAGCCACCGATACCATCGATTCCGACTGCCTGTCATCGGCCCAGCGGACAGGTCGCAGCCAGGCGGCCACGGCCAATACCAGTGCCGGCAGCGCCACCGCCAGGTAGACGTTGCGCGAGAACGTGACGACACACACATAGACCGACACGACCGCCAAGGCCATGGCACCCAGCCGGCTCCAGCGACGACGCGCAACCGACACCGCCCACCACGCGAATGGCAGGGCCATGGCCAGATAGGCGTCGATCGCGGCGCCACCCACATGCATTTCCCAGAACAGTGCGGTCGCGCGGTAGACGCGCTCGAATTCGAAGAGCCCCGGATAAGCCAAGCGCTCCCACAGCACTGCGAGCGCGACAACACCCAAGCCTAGCAGCATGCCGGCAGACAACCGGCGCCCCGCCCACGCTGCGTCGTACGCGATGGCATCCCGACTCAAGGCCACCGTCAGCAGGCCGAAAAACAGGCTCTTACCAACCCGCAGGCTGTTCAGCGGATCGGCATACGACTGAAACCAGCCTGCGCCCAGGCCGCCTGCGTCGATCAGGCCACGCACCAGACCGATGAGGCCAGACAAGGCCAATGCAAGCAGCAAGACCCACTGCGTGCGATCGATTGCGCGCATGGACGATAGTGCCATCCGGCCATAAGCGCCGGCAAAAACAGCCAGCAGGAAGATGTCGAACTCGCCGACCACCTGCCAGCCGGTCCATGGTGAAAAATCCAACCACGGCAGCGCGCCAGGGATTGCCACCAACCAGAAGCCGCGCCACCGCGCCGCCATTGCTACACCCAACAGAACCAGCAAGGCCGCCGCCCATGGCGCAATCGGATGGTGCAGCGCCAGCCAAAGCGCAAGCCCCAGGCAGGCAGCCGCGGTCGCCGTGCTGGCGACCAGGCTGCTAGACCAGAACCTCAAGGCAAGGCGCATGGCCCAGGAATGCCTGCGGGCTGGCACTGGCACCATAGGCGCCCGACTGGAACACCACGACCAGATCACCCTCTTGCGCCACCGGCAAGACCATACGGTCGGCCAGCAGGTCCAGCGGCGTACACAGCGGGCCCACCACGGAGGCCGGCTCGGTCGTGCCGCCATCCATCCGGTTGCCAATGGCGACCGGGTAGTTTTTGCGCACCACCTGGCCGAAGTTGCCCGACGCAGCCAGATGGTGGTTCAAACCGCCGTCGGTGACCAGATAGACCCGTCCACGCGAGACCTTGCGGTCCACCACACGGGTGACGTAAACCCCCGCCTCGGCCACCAGATATCGCCCCAGTTCGATGACCAGGCAGGCCTGTGGCATTTCCTGCGCGGCGCGGGCTGCCAATGCGTGCAGGTTGTCGCCAATCGGCTGGATATCGAGCCGCTGCTCGCCCGGGAAATACGGAACGCCGAAGCCGCCACCCAGATTAAGAAAGCGCACCGGCGCCGGGGCGTGTTCGGCCAGGCGCAGGGCCAACTCATAGGACTTGAGCTGGGCCTCGCAGATCGATTCGCTGCGCAGATTCTGCGAACCGGCAAACAGATGAAAACCCTCGAAGGCCAGGCCAACGCGCCCGACTTCGGCCAGCATGGCGGGCATCTGCTCCGCATCCACACCAAACTGCTTGGGGCCGCCGCCCATCTTCATGCCCGAACCCTTGAGCTCGAAGTCCGGATTGACGCGAAGGGCGACTCGCGCCGGCAGGCCCAGCTCTTGCGACAGACGCGCCAGAACGCCCACTTCGCGCGGTGACTCGATATTGATCAGCACCCGCGAGGCCACCGCCTGCCGCAGTTCGGCGTCGCGCTTGCCCGGCCCGGCAAAGCTCACCTCTTGCGGATCGGCGCCTGCGTCCAGCGCCACCTTGAGCTCGCCACCCGAGGCCACATCAATACCATCCACCAGCCCCGCCATGAAAGCGACCACGGCCGGCATCGGATTGGCCTTCATCGCGTAGTGCAGCTTGACCGACGGCGGCAGCACTTGGCGAAGGTGCGCCACCTGTGCGCGCAAGGCGGCCCGGTCATAGGCATAAAACGGCGTCTGGCCAACACGGGCAGCCAGCAGCGACAGCCGCTGACCGCCAATGAGCAATTCACCGCCTTGCGTCGGAAACTGGTCCATTGGGGCATGGATCGGCATGGGGCGTGGCGTCAGGGACATGGTCTGGTGTATGGCTTCAGTGAAAACGGGGAATGCCTTGGGCACGGCAGTGAAATGTCATGGCGTGGGTGCGTCGGGGCGATCAGGCGCGGCCAGCCGCGAACTGCGTCGACAAGGCCTTGCGGTCGATTTTGCCATTGGGGTTGCGCGGCAAGGGGCCGGCGACCAACGCGATATTTGCGGGGACCATATAGGCTGGCATGTGCCTTTTGCATTCGGCCAGGATCTCTGCCACCAGATCGTCACCCGCTGTGCGGCTGTCGGGCGGCGTGGCAATCACCTGGATCCCCTGCCCCAGGCTTGCGTGCTCGACACCAAACGCGACACATTCCCCGACCAGACGGGTGGCATACAGGATCTCTTCCACCTCGGTCGGGCTTACGCGGTAACCGGAGGTCTTCATCATCTCGTCGCGCCGGCCGATGAAGTACAAGAAGCCCTCATCGTCCATCCGCACGGTGTCACCGGAGAACACCGCATATTCGGGCAGTTGCAAGCCAGAATGGCGACCCGGCGCATGGGATTCGAGCAGTTTGAAGCGCTCGGCGGTCTTGTGCGCGTCGTTCCAGTAGCCCTGCCCCACCAGCGCACCGCGGTGCACCAGCTCGCCGAGCTCATTGGGCGCGCAGGCAGAGCCATCGTCGCGCAACACCAGAATCTCGGCGTTCGGAATCGCCTTGCCGATCGAATCCGGCCGGCGATCGACCTCTTCCGGAGGCAAATATGTGGAGCGGAAGGCCTCGGTCAGCCCATACATCAGAAACGGCTTGGCCTTGGGCACCCGTTGCCGCAACAGGCCCAGGGTCTCGCGCGGCATGCGGCCTCCGGTATTGGCGAAATAGCGCAGATGGTCGTTGATCGTGTCTGGCCACTCCAGTTGCGTCAGCTGGATGTACAGCGGCGGCACGGCGGTGAAGCCGGTCACTTTTTCACGCGCCATGGCCTTGAGCACGTCGCGCGGCATCAGGTAGTTGAGCAACACGACACGGGCCCCCGCATGAAAAGCGGTCGTCAGCTGGCTGAATCCGGCATCGAACGACAAGGGCAAGGCCGCCAGCAAGGTGTCGCTCGCATCGTTTTCGAGATAGGAGGCCACACTCTTGGCGCCAGCAACCATATTGCGATGCGACAACACCACGCCCTTGGGCTTGCCTGTGCTGCCGGAGGTGTAGAGGATGGCGGCCATGTCGGTGTCGATAACGCGGTGGCCAGGGGCTTGCGGGCTGTCCAGCAGCTGCGACCAGCGCACCACCGGCAGTGCATGGGCCAGGGCCGGCAGATCGGGGGCCTGCCCGGCTGTGGGCTCAGTCACCACGACATGGCGCAGGTCCGGGCAATGGGCCAGGGTGCCTTGCAGCAACGCCAGGCGATCGGGCGAGGTCAGCAGCACCCGCACATTGCAGTCCTGCAGGATGAAGGCCACTTGCTCGGGCTTGAGCAGGGGGTTGACCGGCACGAAAACACCGCCTGCGGCCGGTGCGCCGAAACTGGCGATGACCGTTTCAAAACGCTTTTCGAGATAGATGGCGACACGTTCGCCGCGGGACAGGTCCAGGGCCAGCAGGCCGGCGGCGAACTGCGTCACTGCTTTTTCCAGTTCCGCGTAGCTGAGCGACGCCGCGCCACTGGTCAGCGCCACCGCGTCCGGGCTGCGCTGGGCGGAAACTGCAATCAGTTGGGACAACAGCACGGATTCGGTCATAGGCATAGGTTTGTTAATTTTTCAGGCCATCGAACCGAGCGGCAGAAACATCGGTGACGGCTCAGGTGCTTTATCACCTTCGAGCAAAACGAAGCCCAGCTTTTGATAGAAGTCCACCGCCAACGGGTCTGCATCAAGGTACATCCCAAAACCGCCAATCTGTTTTGCCACCGACAGTGTGAGGTTCAGCGCGTGCTTCATCAATTGAGAGCCCAGTTGCTGGCCTTTGTATCGCTTGTCGACTCCCAACATGACGAGTCTTGAACACGGAATCTTGCGCGGGAGTGATCCAAGCGCCATGGCGGACAGCAAAGACACGCCAATCATGTGCTGTGCAATGGTGTAGATGCCAACGAAGCGATTCCCTTGCGCGGCATCCGTCAGCACGTAGGCCACACTCAGGTTTCTCTTGACCTGCGGCTTCAGGCTGTTGTGAACGAACACGCTAATAGCAGCATGGCCACAATCGAATTGCTTTTGCCCCATGTAGGACAGTGCCGGGTTGTACAGCGAAAGTTCGACACCCATCACTGGCGCATAGGCAGGTCAGGCAAGGCCATCAAATTCTTCATGGCCTTGGTCGGCCGTTTCGGGGCATGGAGCAATTGCACGAGTGCCGCTTGACCTTGCTTGGCAAGCGTGATGCTGGCGTGCTCACTGAGCACCTTGCGCGCTTTTTCAATGGCGGGGCCGAGCACAAAAGAAGTCAAGTCGAGGCCATCCAATGCAGCCGCCTGAACGAGCAGCTCTTTCATATCGGTGGTGGTCTTGAGTTCCATACGCGCTTGGCGAAGGTTCAGTGTGGTCGCTTCCATTGGGCAGCTCCTGGGCAGAGGTTTGATGGATTAAGTGTACGGCTAATGACCGTATATTAGCCCTCAGTCGTGGATTCATGGGCTTTGCACGCGTTCGGGAGCGGTGGGCGGAGTTTGCGATCAGTTGCGGCTCAAGGTCGAAGTGTCAGAGTAGCAAACCGTCCAAGGCGAATGCATGCTCATGCAAACGGTGTCAACACCGGAATGACTTTTCGCCCATGCCGGCGATAAATCTGGAAATCACGGTCCAGCGTCAACACTCTGCACGGCTCATAAAGTTCCGACATCCGCACCAGACAGGCATCTGCCAGCGAAGCTGGCGCGTTATCGTAGCGCTCGAACAGTGCGCGCACCGCAGCGAGCTGCTCTGCCAAGGACATGGCCACCCTGACAACGCCCCGTTCGACGAGGGCCAGCGCCTTGGCAGGATCAAAGCCCGACCGCGACAGCAAGAAGCATGTTTCCGCCACCACCGCCTCACAGGTCAGGAACGGTCCAGCGTACTGCCCAAATTGCGCCTTCGCCCAATTGTGATGGGCATCATTGCGGCAATGCAGTGCCACCCAGGGAACGGTGTCCAGGATCAAATGGGCTGTCATACACGACCGAAATCGTCCAGGTGGCGAGGGTTGGAAGACAAATCCGTGGCCCCCCCGACGAAACAGCCCACCAAGTCTCCGGCTTGCTCCAGCGCCGACATCGCCGGTGTGGCAGCCTTGCGCTGGCTAACGTAGGCCACCAAGGCGCGACGCACCAACTCGGACTTGCTGAGGTGCTCCCGTTCGCTGGCCAGAACAAGGTCTTGCTCCAATTGAGGAGGAATTTTGATCGTCAAAGTATTCATATGAAAATAATACCTTGCGGCAGATCGTACGACCAGCTCGGGCGGCGGGGTTTCGGTAGCGGCTGCTATCGCGTCGTACAAATCCTGGGCTGCAAACACATTGCGTTCACTGATTGATGAAATCCAGCGCCTTTTGTACCTGCGCACGAAACCATTGGTCGTGGCGGGCGGGGCGGACGGGCGTCGCGACAACAACTCAAGGCGCAACGATAACGAGACGTGGAAAGTAGCCTTTGTATGGGGCCGGATCGCGGGTGAGCACGGTCAAGTTCGACACCGCCGCGTGGGCGCCAATGTAGAAGTCGGGCATTGGCACCTGCTTTGAGCCACCTCGTTGCCGGTAGAGACCGAATGCTTTGGCGGTCAGCGCCGCGCATGCCCACGGAAGAGCGCTTCGCAGCGTGTCGTAGACGTCCAAGAATTCGTCCAACGCCGCAATCGTCGGCCCAGGGACCAGCAGTTCCGTGTAAATAATCAGGTTGATGTGCAGCGGTGAGCGCTCGCTGCAAATCTGCAATTGATTGACGGCCCAGTCATGCCACGTGCTGGTTTCGTCGATACAGTCAAGCCAAATGTTGGTATCCACCAGGGTCCCGGCGCTGCCATCGTAGTTCGTGAGACTAGCTGCGGGCACTTCGGGCGCTGACTGGGGCAAGGTCGTCGCCACGAAGGAAGTGCATGATTTCGTCAGCACCGAGTTGCCTGAACTCTGTGCTCAAACTACCTCTCACGCGGGCAGCGGCCGCCTGCAGCTTCGCACGGCGGTCTTCTCTTACACCCGTTCCAATCGGTGTGATGACGATCTTGCTACCCTCCAGGCTAAACGACACTTCGCTGCCAGGGGCAACGCCTGCTGCGCGGCGGATGTGCTTTGGGATTGTGACCTGGCCTTTTTCGGTTACCAACATCGTCGACTTTCTGGTAAGAATAAGAAGTAAGAATACTACCGCGACAGTCGCGAGCACGCAACAGAATTTGCGTTTTGTCCCCGCCCTGGATACGACAGAACCATCACGGCTGTTGGGCCGTGTGCTTCACTCTCATAATTTCTACGATGCGCGCCTCGTCTAGCACGCGGTAAAAAACGATGTAGTTTCGATGCGCGACGAGCTCGCGCAAAAAGGCCGGCAGGCCAGGCCGGCCAGCGCGACCGAGCTTGGGATGCTGCGCAAGTGGCAAGGTCTTGTCACGCAGCGCCTGGCCAAACTCCTGCGCCCTGGTCGGGTTGTCCTGGGCGATGTGATCAATGATGTTGTTTAAGTCGACCTCGGCCGTCGGTCGCCAGACAATGCGATAAGTTGTTTTTGCCTTCGCCATAGGTCAGTCGGCCAGCGCGCGCTGCTGCGGATGCTGGTTCATGCGCGCTTCTCTGCCGCCTTATGGCGAGCAATCCGGGCATCCATCCGCGCCATGACTTCATCATGCGGAACACTCGGCCGGGGGTCATCGATGGCCTCCTGAATCTGGGCGGCCAGCGATTGGTTATAGGCAGCGGCTTTGTGCGCTCCGCGCATGGCCTCGGCTCGGCCGCGACTGCCTGCGGTTTCTTCCTTCTCGGTCGGGTTCCACTCGCTGGAGTCGAACTGGCCGATGGTGATGCCAACATCACGCAGCACGTTCAAGGCTGCGACTGGGTTCCCAAAGCGGCGCGGTTCGCTGCTGCGTGCCTTTGACAGCACGGCATCAGAACCACTGCGGGTGGATATCTGAACGAGAAACGCCCCGCCCTGCCCTTTCAAGGTCACGCCTGACACACCGCCGGCGTTACTTGCAGCGCGTAGTTGCTCTATGGTCATGCTTTGCATGGTTCGCTCCTTGTTTACTTCCGTTGAAGATAAGCTTCATTGTGCGTATTTACAAGGAAACGTGCGACCGTAATCAGATTTTTGACTCGTCAAGCAAGCCCCGCCGCCTTCAGGCGCGGCCCATCTGTAGGATTTAATTGGAATCTGACCCTCAATTCCTCGCCGGATATTCGCCGCCGAGTCGCGTCTGCGTTACGCTGAAAAGGCGATGGACGGCTACCTTCTACCTCACGTAAGGTCTTGCCAAGCGCCCGCCGCCGTGGACAATATGCGCATTCGATACGCATAAGGAAATCCATGGTGCAAGCCGACGTTTCAACATCGCGCAAGCGGCCCGTTAACTTAACCCTGAATGAAGCCTTGGTTGCGCAGGCAAAAACTTATACCAACAATTTGTCGGCAACGATGGAAGAGCTACTCACCCAATACGTTGCCGCTCAGCAAAAGGCCAATGCAAACCGTCGTCAATTGGCAGATGCCTGCGCCGAAGAATGGAACGACTTCGTGTCCGATCACGGCTCTTTCGCCGACGAATACCGCACCCTGTAGGCGGTCATGGCGCAGTTTGATGTCCATCGCAACAAGGGTCAGTTGCAAGCTTCCATACCATTCGTCGTGTTGGTGCAGTCATCTCTTTTTGACCGCTACAGGAGGCGAGTGGTGGTACCCCTGGTGCTGCGACAAGGCTTGCGCGGTCAGTCGTCCGCTGCAGGAACTCGAATGAATCCGGTGTTCCAGGTAGAGGGCCTCGACGTGGTGTTAAACCCCCTGGAAATCGTGTCGCTCTCGCTCGACCAATTGGGGTTGCATGTGGGCTCTTTGGCAGATCAAGGGCACACGATTGCCGACGCCTTGGATGAACTCTTCAGTCGGTCTTGGGGTTGAGGCCCGTATGGTAAGGCAGCTTGCCGGTCTCCTCGATCTGCTCAGCCGCCTTGCACAGGGGGGGCTTCGAGCTGGTGTGTGCGGTCGAATGGCTTGGCCGGGCCCGGGGGCTGTGCCGACGGGCCGAAGCGCAAGCTGCCTGCCCCGTCGGCAGGGCCGTTGAGCAAGTATGGTCAGTACGCGTAGCAACTGGCGCTTGTAACAATATCTTTGACAAAAGTAGTTTATAAACTACGATAGTTTCATAGTGATCGAACTAAAACAAACGGAGATATTCCGAAAATGGCGAACGCGACTCAAGGATGAACGTGCGCGGGTTTTGATCGCGTCCCGCCTAGACCGCCTGGCCTACGGTCATGCTGGAGATGTGGAGCCCGCAGGGCAGGGTGTCAGCGAGTTGCGAATCCACTTTGGTCCTGGATAGCGCATCTACTACCAAACCCGCGGTGACACAGTCATCGTCCTGCTGTGCGGCGGCGACAAGAGCACGCAAGCAAAGGATATCAAGGCGGCGAAGCGCCTGGCGGATGAATGGAGCGCATGAAATGACTGAAAAACTGACAACCTCCGATCCTGCTGAAGACTTGACCACTGATGAGGCCATTGCGATCTTCATGGCCGAGGCGTTCCAAACGAACGATGCTGGCTATGTAGCGCACGCGCTTGGTGTCGTTGCCCGCGCTAAAGGGATGACCCAAATTGCAGGCCAAACTGGGCTTTCCAGGGAGCAGCTTTACCGCTCTTTCAGCGAAAACGGCAACCCCACCTTAAAGACGACGCTGGCTGTCATGAAGGCCCTTGGTATCGAGCTAACCGCCAAAGTTGCGGCGGTCACATAACAGCAATTGGCTGCAATTGCGTCTGCCAGTTGCTGCGCATTGAAACCCAGCATATCCGCGGTCACCTCTTGCAACAACTTGAGTTCGTTCTCGTCGATCGAACGTCAGTCAACTCTCCGGAAAGCCGTTGGACGTCTTGCACAATGTCGTGCAGACGGCATCGGCTGCACGGCTTTTCCGATCTCCATGATCAACCGACTCACTCCCCTTGCGCCCGCTCTGCAAACCGGCCGGCCACGTACTTGTGGAGCACGCTTGCAATCAGCGTCTGGTATGGCATGCCTTCTTCCAAAGCCTTGGCCTGAATGTCGTGCAAATCGCCGGACGACAGTCGTATGTTGACCCGACGGTCCTTGATCGCGGTTGCCCGCGCGGCGGCACGCATACGTGCAAGCTCAGCCTTTGTCGCAATGGGCTTCAACTTGCCTGACTCATAGGCCTCTAGAACTTCTGCCTCATAGGCATCAAGTTTTGTCATCGGAAATCTCCTTCGCAATAAAGTCTCGTGTCGCTTTCCTGCTCGGAATGATGGTCTTCAAAAAGAAATGATCATCATCTTCGACGAACGGCACCAAATATCCATACCCATCCATTCCCACGATCATGATCTTCTGGCGTGGATACTTTGCCTGGTTCTGGTGAGGGGCAATTTGCAGCAAACCGCCTGCTTCAACAGCGACCGCGACTTGCTCAAAGCAAATGCCTCTCTCTTGCTTCAGTTGATCGTTCTTCGCCGGATCCCATCGAAAAGCCTTCATACAATCAGATCGTAGCAGTGTGTGTGCATTTTGTCATCAAGCAGGTTCCGAGCTGACTACGGCAAGCAGGTGATTGCGGCGTTGGCGCGCCAACTGCCGGCCAATCCTGGCAAGGGGTGGAGCGAACGCCAGCTACGCTACTTTGTTCCTGTTGCCGAAGCTGCTAGGCGATGCAGCTGCACTTTGACAAGCTGCGCGGCCGCACTCAAGGGCCAGGACACTGCGTTGCCGTTCCCCACAAGCCCACCCGCCAACCATCCCCGCCCCCCTTTGCCCCCTAGAATCCCCAAGGTAGCCAACATCGCCTTCCGGGAGCCCCCATTGAACGTCACCCAAGAAGTCCTGCGCGTGCTCGATGAAGTACTCAGCCTCAATGGCCGCAGCGCCGCGTTTACCCGCGACACCCCCCTGTTGGGCGCCATCCCCGAGCTGGACTCCATGGCCGTGGTGTCGCTCATCACCAGCATGGAGGATCAGTTCGGCCTCGTGGTGGACGACGACGACATCGACGGCGCCACCTTCGCCACCGTCGGCTCGCTGGTCGACTTTGTCAGCGGCAAGATGGCTGGCTGACCGAAGCCGGACACCATAGGCAAGTCGTGAAAAGCGCCAAGCCAACAGGACTGCTGCGTTGACTCGCCCGTCCACGATGCAGGCTCCGTTTGACGCGTTTTTTCTGCCGGTAGCAGGTGAACAGGCCGGTCAGCGGTTCTGCATTTTCCATCCTGCGCATGCAAGCACAGCGCGCGGCGCGATCCTGTACGTCCACCCGTTCGCCGAAGAGATGAACAAGTCGAGGCGCATGGCCGCGTTGCAGTCGCGCGCGTTGGCCCAGGCGGGCTTCGCGGTGCTGCAGATCGACCTGCTGGGGTGCGGCGACAGTTCCGGCGACTTTGGTGACGCCAGCTGGCAAAGCTGGGTGGACGACGTCTTGCGGGGTTGCCAGTGGCTGGGTGAACGGGTCCAGGCGCCCTTGTGGTTGTGGGGTTTGCGCACAGGCTGCCTGCTGGCAGTCGACGCTGCCAAGCAACTGCCGGCCTGCCCGAACTTCTTGTTCTGCGCGCCAACGGTGTCAGGCAAGCAGGTACTGCAACAGTTTCTGCGCTTGAAGGCGGCAAGCGAATTGGCCAGTGGCAATGCCAAGACTATTCTCGACGGCTTGCGCAGTGCGCTGGCGCAGGGTCGGTCGGTCGAGATTGCCGGCTACCCGTTGGCTCCTGACCTGGCCAACGGCCTGGCGCAATCGGCACTGCACCCACCGACCTTAACAGGCGCCTCGCCGCGTGCAGAATGGTTTGAACTCTCCACACGGCACGATGCCAGCCTGAGCCCGGTCAACGCCAATGCGCTGGCGCAATGGACAGAGTCGGGCTGGAGCGCGGCACGTGGGCATGTGGTCTTAGGCCCCGCGTTCTGGCAAACGTCAGAAATCGAGGATGCCCCAGCGCTCGTCGATGCCACATTGGCGGCCCTTGGCGATATCGACACCGTATGACATTCCCCTGGTCCATTGCATGACACACCAGGAGCAGCCTATCGTGTTCGCCTGCCAGGGCGAACATCTGGTTGGCGTACTTGCAGCGCCCCAGCCAGACAAAGTTCAAGGCGACATCGGACTGGTTGTGATTGTGGGTGGACCCCAGTACCGAGTCGGTGGTTCGACTGCCAAGTTCTGCTGCTGCTGAGTGGCGACGACTACACGGCCAAGGAGTTCCTGGAATACGTGGCGATGGACAAGGCCTGGACCGGCCTGCTCGACCAGGCGCATGTTTTGCGCTGCGACCTGCCGCAGGCCGATCACACTTTTTTCGAATGCACAGGCCAGGGCTCAGGTGGCAGCCTTGACACTGGACTGGCTGCAGTCGCGGGTTGCCGCCTGATGCGCTACCAGAGTTTCGACCCGTCGAACTGCGGGTTTCCGCAGCCCCGCGTGGCCATCGGGGGTGCTGCCTCCCCTGGGCCGACGCGCGCTGGCATGGCGCGGGCCCACTGCGGCCAGGGCGTTGACTACGGCGCCCAACGCCCGCTTCTACACGCGCGGCCGCTACGCCATGACCGAAGCCTACCGTTTGTGCGGCGTCGGCCCCGACGCCCCGCCTGGAACCCGTGTCAGCGCAAAGCCGCGATCTGATTTTTCAGTTCTGGCAAGTCCTGCTGAATGGTCTGCCAAACGATGGCGTTGTCCACTGTGAAGTATCCGTGAGACAACGCATTACGCATTTCATAGGCAAATCCCCAAGGTATTTCCGCATGCTCGGAGGCAAAAGCAGAATGTTGTTGGGATATCTTGTTGCATGCCTCGCCAACTATTTCCAGGTTGCGGATTACCGCATCGCGGGTCTTGCTGTCCGACATGATGGCATTCTGGTCCATGTTGGCGTATAGCCTTGAATATTGTCGATGGCGTCCAGAATGTGCTGTAGATAGTGCTTGACCGAAAACCCCATCCCCCCAATGACAGCAGGCTGTTTCGCGAAACGAAGATTTCCAGAAAGACGGAGCTTTCAGCGCTTTGGACTGGTCAGAGCACCTAAAAGCCGG
>Ga0209491_10005803_pt1 | contig 17749 bp, 17 predicted proteins | sample BON02_FD_187213 | JGI IMG/M metagenome (GOLD analysis project Ga0209491, IMG submission 187213) | Freshwater microbial communities from Lake Bonney liftoff mats and glacier meltwater in Antarctica - BON-02 (SPAdes) (version 2) | ecosystem: Environmental > Aquatic > Freshwater > Ice > Glacier...
ACAAACAATTAAATAAAGACTCCTCTATTTTTATTTCTATTTTTATTTCTATTTCTATTTCTATTTCTATTTCTATTTCTATTTCTATTTCTATTTCTATTTCTATTTCTATTTCTATTTCTATTTATTCTTCGTCGTTCTCGATATCATCATCATATGTTGTATGTTGCGTAATATATGAATGAGGTATGGTATTAAATAGTTGGATGCGTCCAAATGGATGTGTTATATTTTCTATAGTACTGAGTGAAGAGAAAAACCTACTTCTTGAATCTCTTATCGGAATAGTAGAAAATGTTACAGGTAATTGTAAAGGTAAATGTGTGCGAGAATCAAGTATTTCAGAATTATTTGTATTTTCTATCTCTATACTTTCCATTTTATAACGACATATCGGACATTCGGCGCATTGGGTTTCCAACCATTTTTCAACTTCTCCTTTTAAAAATCCATGGTTACATGGCAAAAGGGTTATTTTTTCACCTATTGTAAATGGCTCTTGGCTTATAGGGCAGGTATCATTTAAACACAACATCTCACCATAGGATGTGTGACGCAATGTTGCTTTACCATTCTCTGATATAACATGTTTATATTTCGGAGCGTCATACAAAAACGATTCGTTCAATATACCTTCATTGTTTTGATTTTCTAATAAATATCTACTCAAGATCATTCTTTCGGCGATTTGGTTAAAATAAATACTTGAATCTAGGTAGTCAATCTGGCTCTCTTCATATAATGCGTTTAAATTATCATCCTCTAATATAGAATTATTCATCTATTAATATATTACATTGGGTTATTGGCTTTATAATTTAGTTAACAACAATATAAATAATGTATATATTGTTAATTGGTATATGTATATGGTGTATGGTATATGGTATTTATGTTGCGGATTTAAAGTATGAGTTCGTTTAATATATTATAACGATCTTTATTGAGCATATTATTTAACATTAACCATGGAGTCATTTTTTGTAATCCAGCCACACCATCTGATATAAATGTGTTTAACAACATTGGACTATAACCAGATAACATTGTAACACTATCTTGATAAGATAACTCTGGAAACCCATGTGTACTTTTCAAATTCCAGAATAAAATATGAGGTACTTTGTATCCTTTACCACAAACTTGAACGCCAGCATCATGATATTTTTGTTCTAATACTTGTACGACGGTCCTATACTCAGTGTATTGGTCAATGTATTTACACTGAACTGAACCTGAACCATCGAACTGCATATCCGAAAACACGACCAATACTATTTTTTCTACTTCTTCTGATGAAATTTTATTTGTAACAATCGTATCTAAAATTAAATCCATTGCCCGGTAAAAGTCTGTATTCATTCCCCATTCTATATCTCTTATTTTTTTTACACAACTAACAAAATCAAGACAATCGTCCAAATTTACCCACGACGGCTTATTTGTAAATGTGATAATTCGTTTACCAATCGTTGACTTTTCCGCAACACAGATTCCTAGTCCGATTGCGGAATATAATGGATTACAGTCATATTGTTCCATTGAGCAGGATGTATCTATCATAGCAATGACATTGTCCAACTGTTTTATTTGACTCATCTTACTCCTCCATGCTTCGTTTATTAAAAACATCTCACTTGAGTCTGGGTCTGGGTCTGGGTCTGGGTCTGGGTCTGGGTCTGGGTCTGGGCCTAGATCTCTTGTACGATTCTCGTTATGTTTATCTGACAATAAATCCATATGTCCGGTCAAGTTAATTGCTGCCTTTACCAACGATATTATACTAGTAGTCTTATACTTCATCTTGTATTTTCCTTGCTTTACATGTTCGATGTAATTTAATAGATTATCTCTACATTGAATTCTGTCGTTGCTCTTAATGGCGGGTTGATTATTCATTCTCGTGTTCATATTTAAAAAAGCCTTTTGTTGTTTCATTAATGTTATACCAGTTACATTATTAAAATTTATCTTATTCCACTGATGACCACATTGTTTTATTTGAGTTGTATCTATATATTTATTTAAACTACTTATTAACTGTCTATAATGTGTCTGTGCTTTTCTTGTCGCAGAACCCGACCATTCAGACGATCCATACAGATAGTAATAATTCATGGCCAAAAATACATTTATCCAACCGAATTTATTGTTCGTCTCGCGAGGTATCCACTTTGATATTAGACTACACGATAAACCATTATTCATATTAATTACATCACGCTTTACTTGGTTATTTATTATAGTAATTAACTCCTTGGGGCAATTTGATATTTCATTAAAATAATACTTCATGTCTTTCCAACTTCCATATGGGGATTGTACCGGTCGATGGCCAATATAATTATACATTTCATCCACGGGATCATCTACATATCCCACAAATCGTTTCATCATTTCTATTGATAATTTCCGGTCTATACTCATTAATTCTTTCAGCATAATTAGACTCAGCGCATATTCGCCCTTTCCGTATTCTATATCTCTTGTATGTGCCAACATTTTTAATAGTAACCTTTTTTCATCCACGGTACCTGCTTGAAAACACTGTTTAAATTTTATACCTACATTTGTCTTATTCTCTATATTAGAGGTTCTCACTAACTGATATGATAACTGTAATATATTTTCTTGTTGAATGTTTGACCATTTATATTCAATATGATTGTTTTCACCATATTGAATATTTTTGTGTTCGTTTTTAGGTTCGTCTTCGTTTCCGGTTCCGGTTCCGGTTCCGGTTCCGGTTCCGGTTCCTAATCCGGCTGCTGATACGCGTGACGACATATGTATACATATTGTTGTAATTTATCTTTAAGTTTATTGTATAGGTCTTGTATTACCGTTTTCTTTTCGTTTTATTATGCGATAAATTAAACATTAAACGCTTGGTTTTCTTTCCAGAAGATGTTATGCTATTATTATTGTTATTATTGTTATTATTGTTGTTATTGTTATTATTGTTATTGTTGTTATTGTTATTATTGTTATTATTATTATTGTTGTTATTGTTATTATTGTTATTATTGTTATTGTTATTATTCTTGTTATTGTCGTCTTGATAAAATATCAAAAATATATTGTTTACATCGCTTATACATTCTATAGACGATTCTAGATTATAGGTATCTATTTGTTTTAGATTCGTCATGAAATTATATTTTTCACTATTATTTAAAAAGTTTTTCAATTCGTCATTCTGTAACGAAAAATTATATATCAAAATACTCAATATCTTGTATTTGGTGTCGTCTATTTTTTCGTGGCGTTTTATTAATGTCAACATTTCATTTTTATGTATTTCGTTAGATTTTTCCAACTTCATTGTCTTGACGCTTATTTTTTCCAACTCTTTTTGACTGTTAATATACAATATTGATACTGAAACCTTTTTTATTTTATCTGGATAAAACATTGAATAAATATATTCTTCTTTTTCAAATTGCTCTATCCAACTTACATCTATTGTCTGATCGTCGGTTTCATCCAATGACGCGACTGATACGGCTGATACAATTGGTAATAAGGGTGTCTCGTGTATTTTTGTATATTGTGGTGTTTCTATTGTTGCCATTAATGTTTTTAAATATTATTCCATTTGCTTTTTAACTAATAGTATTACTGTTTGTTTAATAGTCATCGTAATCCAAATCTTCTTCTAAATAATCATTGTCTTCCAACACAACATGATTCTCATTGGCATCGTCATCAGTATAATGACTGTCAAACTGAATTGCGTATTTTTCGTATTCCTCGCGGTCTAATACTGCTTTCGCATAATCATTCAACTCGCCTACTTCATGATAATAGATGGCTGAATCGTATTCAACTCTATCGCGATAATCTTCCATCATTTTTACTGTTTCCGCGCGTTCTTTTAGATGATTGTCTAATTGTATATATTCTAACTCTTCCTCTGAAAATGTTTCATCCCATGAATCGTACCAATTTACATTGTCTCTACTATATTCTAGGTTGTTTACATTGTCTGCGGGCGTGTATACATTTGATGTATATACGTGTTTTTGTGTACTTGGCTTTCTATATCGCATAAACATGGGACCAATCCATTGTACACCCCTCCAATATTGTTTATCGTTGACATTTATTCCAGACGCATTCTTTTTATCATCATCTTCTTTTTGTTTTATCGTATCTAACCATGATGTATTCGTTGAAGATTGATTCAAAGTATCTTCTGTTACTAATGAACCAGATCCTTTCGTTAATTCTGGAAACATGTCTACTCCAAAATCAATAAACTCCTTTTTTAATGGTTCAGTATCCGTTCTTCGATAATTATCTTTTCTAGAGTAATAACTATAACTATTACTATAACTATAACTATTACTATTACTATTACTATTACTATTACTATTACTATTACTATTACTATTACTATTACTATTACTAGTACTATTTGAATTTCCCACTATCTTCTTGACAAAGCAGTTATTTTTCATTTCCATTGGTTTACTTGTATGTTTGTCTGTCGCGACTACTGTCTATCTTTATTATTTATGTATAATAATTATATATAGTATTGTTAATTCGGCTTATATTATTTTGTTATAATACATAATAAGTTTTCAATTACAAAGAATACAGTTCAATATTACGGATATTATATTTATATTTATATTATTGTATAAAATACATATAAATAGATTACTTATATTTACTATAAGGTTGGTGGTATATTCCTTCATACATATGAGTCTATGATTATTTATTTGATTATTTTCATATGAATATATACCTATGATTTCCTAACAGCTACATGTATGTACATGTCTATCCCTTTTTTAAATAAATAATATTTATAATTTAATTTATAATTTAATTTATAATTTAATTTATAATTTATATATATATTACAGGAAATCGCATTTATAATATATTGGACAGATTGTATATTTGTATATTATAAAAAATTGATATATAATATATGTGTTATAATATACACATATATTAACCTATAAATTCATGTCGAATAATGATATAAATCAGTTAGATGTGGATGTCGTACAACATGCTACACAGAATGATGCACATAGTGATACCCCCCATATTGTGAATGAGTATAATATGAATCCGTCTATTTGTATTCCTAGAGTATTTGTTACAATATCTGTGCGTGAAATTATTAACATATTCCAAAATAAACTTAATATTGGACCTATTAAAAAAGTCGATGTTGTACATAATAAAAACTATCGTAAAATAAATGAAAATACATTAGATGATAATACATTAGATGATAAAAATACTCTTACCACCCATCAGATTAATAACAAGTTCAAAAAGGTGTTTATTCATTTTAAATACTGGAATGAAGACGAACATATCCAGTCTATTCGGACCATGTTGAACCAAGGTAAAACAATTAAAGTTGTATACGATTGTCCGTGGTTTTGGAAATGCTCATTAAATCGTAGTTCTTCTGATTAACATGTTAATGTCAGTGTTGTTGTTGTTGTTGTTATATATAAATACTTTATACGATGATTAAATACTTTATATAATTATTTTACACCATTGAAGATTTAAATATTCGCTTGTATAAGTTTTCAAATGTGTAAAATAAAGGATTTAAGTATTATTTTTTATTGACGTTAATAACAGATTACATATCATATTATTATATACTATGAACAAAGAAACTGTTAACAACAATACAGACCAAAGTTTAGATTCTACATCTACATGTACAAAATACATCGGATCATTACACATTCAACATCCGCAACCAAATCTGTTTTATTTTACATCTGACAAATATGATTTATTACTTAATCGAATGTTACTGGATACTACAACATACCCTACATTGGATACTGACAATAGTAAAATAGGAATGGGAACTTCTTATATGTCGGAGTATGACACATTGCTATATAATAACACCAACTCCGTATTTGCTATGAATCGTCCGTTTTATGCCGACAATATTTGTAGTTTATCTCATTTTATTCAACATAATACATTTTCTATCCAAACCGCTACCTGTATGCTATCTACTTTGTATAATCAGTATCAATTAATTTCCAGTAAAAATTATTCTATTTCATACATTGATTTAGATGATATCATGGTTATCGACAGCACACAATTTTTATTTGTAAATTGCCATAAGCTATATAAACTTACTAATAAAGCAAGAAATGAAAGCCATAAGAATGAGATTCATACTAATGAAAGCCATAAGAAGAATGATATTCATACTAATGAAAGCCTTAATAATGAGATTCATACTAATTTGTATACGCACATGTATATGTATATTATTGAATGGTATGATCGTAAAAATATCTTTTTACCCCCCGAGTTTATACATAACAAACAACTTCCATTTTATTGCCACAAATCATCGTGTCTTTATAGTTTAGCTCTGGTCGTATTATATTGTTTAAACCGCAACAATCCATGTATACCTACCTCATTACTTGATTCTACGCAGGATGTGTTAAGTTACTATAAAGATACAAGAATTTTTCACACATTATCATATTGCCTTAACGATGATCCGGTTAAAAGAGAGTTTATCCTTTTTTAATTTCTAATGTTACTTTATATGTCTATTGCTATTCTTAAAAAAAAATCACGTCATAACCCTAGAATTGATCCTATATCCGGTCAAGGTCGTAATGGGTTTTCATTAAATGGGGGATATAGAAATATTGGTGCTGTTGGACAATTTAGAATGATTTCAAATACGACACGAACACCATTTAAAGGTACCGTGGCTATGGGTAACGGCGGGTCAGGTGGAACCTATTATAATAAACCATTGAACTCGGGGAGTTGCTGTACAAATGATAATCTAATTATTAAGAAATCATCCTTAAATACTTCTGGTATGATTGATACAAAATATAAATGGATCAAAGGCACTTACCCTCATTATTGGGTGAAAGAAGATGATGGTAGTTATAACATTACAAGAGATCAAGCCACCTATATCAAAAAATTAACGCAAAAGGTTGGCGGTGATGTTAATTGTATGATGACCGCTGATTTGGAAGCTAAAATCATTTCTTGCTCAGCTAACTCTAAAGCATGTTCTTATCACATTGGTGGAAAGAAATATGTTCGTATGCCTTATTCCAAAAACTACAACTTGTTAGCAGTTAGTCAAGGGCAATACATTACTACTGGTGGGGTTGCTAAAAACCATTGCTTACCAACACCTGCTAATCGACAACCATTCCCAATGAATTTAAATCATAATGGGGGTTGTCAAGTTAATTATTTAACATGGCAAGATGCTAGAGAAGATGGAGCGTTGCCGTCAGACTGGATGCCCGGTTATTCAGCAAACCCACCCGTGTATAACCGTTCATCACGCCTGAATCCAAATATTAATAGTATTATTATACCTACTAACTTACTCGAGAATAACTTAAATTTAAAGGTAGATCATGTTGGAGAGATAACTATTAGTGAAACCGACATGGCCCAATTTTTACAGGATGTTAAACGCGATCTCATATATTCTACTCCAGGAGGGTCTAGTACTAAGTTTGTCGGGGTTATTGACAGATGTCTTTCCAAAATAGCCAAATAAATGACCGATTGTTGATCCAATGGTTGATCCAATGGTTGATCCAATTGTTGATTCATTTTTATTAAATATAAAAATGAATATGAACTCATATAAAGAGTTTATAATAATAATACTATACACGAGTTCTATGACACCATCAGACGACATTCTCAAGATTTATATTTCACCCGAATATAATACTCTACGCATGTTCTATCATGCCCGTGTGGAGCAGCACAATAACATGATCGATACCGATCCATTCGCTGATTCAGGATTTGATTTAGGAATACCCACTCCCTACACTTTTCATAAACATTGGGGAAATAAAGTCCCTCTCGGAGTATGTGCTGCAATGTGGACCAGTGACGGTATTCCTTTAGCATATTATTTATATCCCAGATCTAGTATTAGTAAAACTCCTATGCGCCTCTCTAATTCAACTGGAATTATTGATCGTGGATATCGGGGTGAACTAATGGCTATGGTGGATATTATTGATCACAATAAAATCCCATATGAAGTAAATGCTTTAGACCGACATTTTCAAATTTGTCATCCATCTTTAGGAAAGTTTAAAGTCGAAATCGTAGATTCAAAGGAATCTCTGGGGGTCACTAGTCGTGGAAATGGAGGATTCGGGTCTTCAGGACGTTAATATTTTTTTTCTCAATGTATATTATAATAATGGCTTCTATGCGTAGACGAACAACAAAGCGAAGAACTTCTTCCAAGCGTGTGCGTAAGGGATCTTCCCACTGCAGTGGTATTGGACGTGCCACTTGCCGCCGCACTGCTGGATGTAAATATGCCAATGGCATGAAACGCACCTTTTGCCGCACAAGCAAAAACTCCAAAAAGGGTAGGGCGCTTGTCATGGCATAATTGTATACTATAGTATATAATATCCTCATGATACGCAGTATATCCTAATCTTAATTCTAATCCTAATTCTAATCTTAATCCTAATTCTAATCCTAATCTTAATCATAATATGTATTGTTAAATATATATTATGTTTGTTCGTAAGTGTCGTCTTTTAATTCCATATCATTCATTTATTGACGCGCGACCTTTTCCTCCCTACATTTTTATAACCAAACCTATTCTTTAGTATTCTTTTTGCGGTAGTCGCGATTTTTTTGTATGTCTGTTGTCCATAACTAGGTTTTGATGTTTTATATGCTGTTTTAGGTTTACCCCACTGACGCGCTCTTACATAGGCGGCGTATACACCCTTTGGATTTATTTTACAAGTACCTTTTGTACATATTGGAAAACTTTTTTTTGGCCCCAAAAAGCATTTTCTTCCGCATTTTTTTAACATTACAGTTCGATGGCGAGTATTCGGGCTCCTCTTTGACCATCCTTTTGTTGGTTGTCCTACTGCTCTCGGTTTTCTACTTTTTGTCAGTGTCATATATATATATATATTTATTCCTTATAATAATTTATTTGTTTATTATTTACTGTATTACCAAACATTTTTTATATGATATTATACCAGTAATATTCATATGAATACGCCTAATGATAATAAAAATATACATAAAACCTCTACTACTGACCTGTCAATCAATTTACATTCTCGCGATAATAATAACTTAGAATATAGACTAGCTAGAAAAATGTCCAATTCGAGTTCTAGTAACTCTGATTGTCAAGTTGAAGTTGACATTGAATCTGTTATTCCAACTGCTGCCACTGAAATCAAACCTCCAATTTGTTTGTTATCGGCTGAACATTCTGCGCCTTCTGAACATTCTGAACATTCTGAACATTCTGAACATTCTGAACATTCTGCGCCTTCTTCTTCCTCTTCAACTCCTTTTATTCAGTTTCGGCCTAAAATGATATATACTGACTTGGTAATCGACGGTACGGAACCCAATACGCAAATTACTTCTCAATATATCAAACAAATTGTACCGATAAAATCTCATCACGAACGGATACATAGCAGTGGTAAGGTTGCTCATAATGCGAATGCCAATGATAATGCTAATGCGAATGCTAATGCTAATGCTAATGCGACTGATATTTATGACGATTGTAATATTGTATATGATAAATTAAGCGATAATGGCAGCGTTCAAGTAAATTTTAAAGAGATTAATACAAATCAGTGTGATAATACTAATAATGACCTTTCTAATCATGATAAAATTAAGTTGAAATATCTTTTTCCCACACTTAGTTATAATAAATATGATATTGATAAAATCATGGAAATCATTGACGATCAGTTTGAGAAAGATATTGTCACCATATTATCCAATCATCTAGATATTATTGCGTCTTATTTGAGTTGCCAAAAAATATTATATATGGAGGCCAGCCATTATACATCCACCTGGTTAAATATGCTCATGATTCCTACCATCATTATTACTTCAGCCTGCTCTGTATTAAGTGGTGCTGAACCATATAATAGCATATCCAATGAGCATAATACTATTACGACAAGTACTCTCATCTCAGGATTAACCGCATTTAGTACATTATTGTTGGCCATTATTAATTATCTTAAACTAGATGCTGCTTCAGAGGCACACAAAACTTCTTCCCATCAATATGATAAATTACAAAGTCAAACCGAATTTCTCTCTGGAAATACATTATTATTTAGTGCTTCTTCATTTAATGGCAATACTATTGTTAATCGAAAAAAACAACATATTGCGAAAAATCTTGCCAGTATTCGAGAAGAACAGAACAAATTATTTAAATCACTTGATGAAGAATATGATAAAATGTTAAGTATTGATTCTATTACGAAACTAGTAAATCAAGAGTATCGTAATCAAGACAAGACGGTTACATTGACATTAACTCCAGATAATAGCCCGAGAAATAATAACAGTAACAGTAACAGTAACAGTAACAGTAACAGTAACAGTAACAGTCAACATAATAAACTAGTATATACTCCACCCAATAGAGAGAATATAGAGTATTATATCAGAACAAAGATCCTTAATGAAAAAAATATAAAAAAAAAAGATATTACAGACAAACTAAAACTCGATTTACATAACCTAAATACCGAATATGACTATCTATTTGCTGACGAAGAAATGAATAATCATAGTGATATGATTGTTCAAATCAGGAAGGAAATGGATAATATTAAAAACAAGATCAAGGATATTAAAGAAACAAACCAATTTGTTATACCTAGAGACATTCGCTATAGATTTCCCACCGTATATAACACCAATGTATTTACTTGGATTAAAACGATTGAAGAGTATAAAATGTATTTGGCTAATCAACTATTAGATATTAAAAATAATTTGAATTATTTAAATAAATGTATTTTTTTCTCTATACAGAAGCATAACGAATTCATGACTATGTCAACAGATACTGTTACTATGTATAATATGGATAATATCAATAATATTTTAAAAAAGCTTCGCATGAAAAGACGACTATTTAAAGGATTAAAGAGGAAGGTTCATACTAAACTAATTAATCTGGGGACTGCTTTTAAAGATGTGGATAGGATGTTCAAACAAGAAATATTAAATGCGGAAAATAAATCAAGGTATCAGTTTCGTCTTTTTTTTATAACTGTAATAATCAATTGCTTATACATCTTTTTAACTGTATGGTGTTGTTGCTGTTTAAAGCGATGTTGGAATGTAGATAAATTGCCCATTATTATATTTTTTAATAAATGGAAACAAAAATATGTCAAAGATGTTATTGAACCGGGTAGTGTATTATATGAAATTTTAGATAGTCGAGATGAAAATGTAAACGATAAGCATGATACAATACACAAGAATACTTTTAAAAAAAATAGTTTGTGGTGGGGATTTATGAATAAAAATGACCAGTTTTGCGATGATAAGACTATGGACGAGGAGTGCGAAAAATATGATTCGGATGATTCTGATGCGAAACTTAGTGATTGGGATTGCTAGACTAGACTAGACTATAGTTGACTACTTAAATGATATAATTTATATAAATTATATTATTTATACTTCTCTCGGTTACCGGATTTGAACCGGTGACATTTCGATAACTACATGTACTACTACTATTACCTACTACTACTACTACTACTACTACAGTCAAATGCTCTACCCCTGAGCTAAACCGAGGACTTGTGAACGAACAAGGGGTGGATATCTCGTTATAAGTTATGTATACAATAATGTTTCCCACCCCATATGATACAAGCCAGGTGTATTTAAATACTTTTACGACAACAACATATAATATGATATAATATATCGATAACAAATATATGATATATATCACGGGAACAACAACCACCTTTTGCCAGTTGTGATCGACGCGAGAATAATAATAATACAACAAAATAAAAAATACAACAAAATAAAAAATACAACAAAATAAAAAATACAACAAAATAAAAAATACAACAAAATAAAAAATACAACAAAATAAAAAATATGTGGGTGGGTTTTATTTACTAACAATACAATGACTGACTAATATACTTTTTTATATTAATCTCTATTTAACGATTCTTGTTCAATTTCTCTCTTTTGTTCTTGTACTGTTTCTGAGTACATCTCTATGTTTTGTGTTTGATCCGCCACATCACATGAACGCATTACAAACCTAAACACAAATACGGGCTTTGTTTGTCCGATACGATGACATCTAGCTATCGCCTGGTCTTCCATTTTTGGATTCCATTCTGGAGTTACAAAATACACTTCATTATACTTCTGAAGATTCAATCCTTCGTTACCTGTTTTAATTTGTAAGATTAATACATCTAGTTCTTGGTGTAGAATAAACTGGCGCTTTCTTTTTGTAATACGACCATCTATTGAATCGACTACTAAACCATACGATTGGAGGCGTGTCTTCAGGTGGTCTATCTCCCCCTTGAAGTTTGTAAAGATGATCTTATTATTTCCATTATGTTTTCTCTCTATAATCTTATTCACAACTCCATTCATCTTACTAGCGTAGTTTACTCCATCTAGGTTATCTCCGCTAACGAGACCAAGACTTGCCACCTTTTTTATATTTTCACATGCCAGTCTAGGATAAACGCACATTTTTCGAGCATACATCATCATCGCCAATAACATCCCATTGTTCGTCGTTGTCGGTCGCAATTGCTCGTTTCGGTCTACTACTACTGGTTGTGATTTATTTAAACGACGACTAAATTGTAGATTGTCGTGAATTTCTTCAGAGAGTTTTTGTTCTTTCATATTTTCCCATGAGGTAGCAACACGATGAACATATATTGGCGGAATTTGAATACCAACTTCTGATTTTGTGCGTTTTAGTAAAACTGATTTGACTACATCCTTTATATGGTCTGTATTTATGTACACCTTTTTGGGAATAGATAAAACATCAAACAATGAATATAAATCATTTATGTGATTTTGAATCGGGGTTCCAGTAATCAACCACTTAATTTTGGAATCAAGCTGAAGAACCGCCCTTGTTATATGTGTATTCTTATTGCGCAAATGATGAGCTTCGTCACATATAATTCGTGTCCAACGCACTGATTGTAATTTTTTAGCTTGTGTCTTTGCGTCTGATAAGATTGTGCCGTAGGTCGTTATCACTACTGGAGACTTTTGTAATGTCTCGAGTGATATCCGTTTTTTAGTTGCCCCGTGATAAATAATGGGGGTATGACCGGTTGTGTTTTCGAACTGTTCTTTCCATTGCTCTATTAGAACAACGGGAAGAATAATAAGATTAGGCATTTTAAAATTACATACAATTAGCCCTATCATCATGATTGTCTTACCTAGTCCCATTTCATCGGCTATTATACCGCCTCTACAATATTTTGAGGTTGATCGCTCACGCTCTATACACCAATCTACGCCAAATGATTGATATGGTTTCGAATCTAACTTACTGTGTTGAAGAAATTGTTGGAAATTCATTGCTTCAATAATTAATATTGAAATTTACTGGATGTTACAGACGGGAACTATCGTAAAAAACTTCAATTTTTTTCAGCACAATCTATGGCGGTCCATCGATGTATACTAATATCTTTTAATGTAGTGTAATATAGCCTGTAGTTAAATTACTTTTTTTTTATTATGTAATACACGTGTATTGTAATAATCATGTAAAACACCAATTATAGATAACAAACCAAATAAATAAATGTAAACCTTTGTATGTCCTGATACACACACTTTAATTGGATATTTACGAGGATCAAATACTATAATTAATAATATTCCCATTAAAAAGGTAAACCCTTTATGACATATAGTCTGATAGTCATCATATCTTTTGATTTGGGTATCATCATGGATATGTATTGCCTGAAGTTTCAATACAATCGATAATATAAATAACATTTTTACAATGAGTATTGTTATCAGTAACAATTCAAATATTAATGATATGTGTAAGTCGAAGTCATTCATGCGTATTAGTTTAAATTATATATTACCTATATAATTTAAACTAATTGTTTAGAACAACAATTATCAGATTGATTGATTGATTGATTGATTGATTGATTGATTGATTGATTGATTGATTGATTGATTGATTGATTGATTGATTGATAGTCATATAACCTGACTTTATGATAAACACCCTAACTATCTAATACTATATTCATAACAATTAATATACTTAATATATTTTAGTTATTACCATTTAAAGACACTTCGCTTATCTATATTGTAAAGGGATGCTTACAGCTATTAAGTGGTAATACGCTAAATCACGGTGTAGGATAGTTATTGTTTATTTTAATAAATAATAGCTTGTCTACTTCAATACACCAGCATCCTGCGTTGACTGGCAATATTTACATATATTGTCAGTCAGTGCTTGTAGTATTTGTATATTTGTTTTATAGGGTTGTATGTGTTTGGTTTGTATGTGTTTGGTTTGTATGTGGTTGGTTTGTATGCTCCTTTAGCTCAGTGGTAGAGCGCTACCCTTGTAAGGTAGTGGTCGTGAGTTCAATTCTCACAGGGAGCTCTCTGCTCTTATAGCTCAGTTGGTTAGAGCGTCGGTCTTATGAGCCGAAGGTCTGCGGTTCGAACCCGCATTGGAGCAATGACCTAAATATGTCTTCAAACTATTTAATGCGCGGATGGCCGAGTGGTCTAAGGCGGTGGACTTAAGACCCACTATCATACGATGCGAGGGTTCGAACCCCTCTCCGCGCAATTTGCTCTTATAGTGTAGCGGTTATCACTCAGGACTTTGAATCCTGAAACCCGAGTTCGAATCTCGGTAGGAGCTTATGACCTGAACATGTCTTAATTAAGTAAAAAGGTTCTTTACCCAGTTAGCTCAGTCGGTAGAGCGCGTGCCTTTTAAGCCCGTGGTCGAGGGTTCGAGCCCCTCATTGGGTGTTTACACAAGGAGATCCACGACAGCCTTAATGTCTATCATATTGACCTGAATATGTCGTTAAAATGTTCGCATTGCTCTCATAGCTCAGTTGGTAGAGCGTACGACTGTTAATCGTTAGGTCTTCGGTTCGATCCCGAATGAGAGCGAACATACTTCTTATTGTTCTGATTTTGTCAGATACTTATTTATGCACGATTTAAATAAGTATTATTTCATCAAATACATTATTTATAACCAACAAATACATTATTTATAACGCATTTAAAGTTTTGGGCTTACTATATATAATATATTATCCTATGGTCGGAACCCTTGTCGTAAACAACGATTTTAAAAATATTCTAGACCCATTAACCGATTATGGTTGGCAATATGTTAAAGAAGATTCTATGCTCATTCAAATGAATAAGAAATATTCCGAATTGGAAGAAATATCCGTCTCTGTTTCCAACTTTTCTTCCCCCAACACAAATATTATTCATATTACACTTCCAATTAAAAATTCGACTTATAGTTTTTATAAAAAACATACTGATCGTCTACAATCTATCACCTTCTTACAAAATTATATTACTGATATTATTGATGGTTCCGGTGATTGATTGATTGATTGAGCTTATTCTTATTATATAGTATTTATATTTACTGAAATAAATATAAATACTTGTGTTGGTATTATAGTATTATATACTATGTCCAATCACGATATTCCGTATGTTCATGTTGATGTTGATGTTTCAAATAATACAATTGAGTCGGATGATTACGATAATCGCGATATTAGTAATTCTTATTTACATTTTGATTCGGTTGAAGAAAATGATGATTTGTTACCAATGTCGCCACGACCCAATTCTCCTGTTTGTTCACATGTAATGGAGCTTACTCTTGATGATAAACTACAAGCGGCCACAAACCTTAACCAGGATATTGATCAACCTCAAGAGAATAATTACACTTTTATTAGTATCTATAATAGTAGTGATGCTGGTGCTGATGTTGGTGCTGATGCTGGTGCTGAGGTTGGTGCTGAGGTTGGTTCGGATGTTGGTGCTGAGGTTGATGCTGGTGCTGGTGCTGGTGTTGGTGTTGGTGCTGATGTTGGTGCTGGTGCTGGTGCTGATGCTGGTGCTGATGTTGGTGCTGATGCTGGTGCTGAGGTTGGTGCTGAGGTTGGTTCTGATGTTGGTGCTGAGGTTGGTGCTGAGGTTGGTTCGGATGTTGGTGCTGAGGTTGATGCTGGTGCTGGTGCTGGTGTTGGTGTTGGTGCTGATGTTGGTGCTGGTGTTGGTGTTGGTGCTGGTGTTGGTGTTGACTCAGGTATTATATATGTAATCAAGGGTCAATTGCTACAAGAATTCAATGCCCTATTATATAACATTGATACACCATTAAATAAATCTGGTCTTATGAAAATGATCATTCGAGCGATGGAAATTGTCGAGGCGACAAACATTACACATGGTAAACAACGACTAGATGTAGTGATTGATGTTCTAAATCACATATTAAGTTCTGATTATGTTATTTGCCAGAATAAAGACCAACTTGTTTCTTTTTTAACATGTGATGCTAGTGATGTCATTTCTATTATTATCGACGCATCCAAAGGCAAGATTAATATAAACAAATTAGAGAATGTGATCATCAAAACGACGAAGAGATTACTCGCCTTTATATGTCGACGCAATTGATAATGTCCATTATCCGTTTTAGAAATAACCTCTTTTTGTTTTATTTTCGTATTTAATAAATCAATGAATGAATCAATGAATGAATCTATGAACGAATCAATGAATGAATCTATGAACGAATCAATGAATGAATACATTTAATTTGTTCAAACATAAACTATGTATAATATAATCTAATATTGATGACAGAATTTATTAAATATTTTAGTACCAGTTCTAAAGATAATACTAAACGAATATTTACATGGATAGAATATTATTTAAGAACTTATATTTCGAATAATAATCGACTCAATGGATTCTTTGTCTTTGTTATTCATCTCTTACTTCAATTCATTGTTTACTTTCTTCTATTATCGTATCCTATATGTTCTACCTTTTTTTATAGTGCTTTCATAATATGGACTTTAATTATTGTATCAAATTTTTATTTTAAAGGTTGTCTACTGCTCAAACTCGAACGATATCTGTGGAATACGAAAACATGGTATGGACCTATTTATATGTTTTGTGATAATAGCGATATTTCACCTACTACTATAAATAACTTTTTCATCTGTAGACAACTTATAGTTATCACTCTTGTTTTTATGCGTATTCTGTTTTATTGATTATGGAATGTAGATTATGGATTATGGAATTAGTTATTATTCAGTGGTGTAAAGATAAGACATCTGAATAATAAATATGATTCATAAATTATATGATTTAGACAATTATTGATATGAACCGCATTCGTATTATTTTACATATCAGAATATCGGAAGAAGATTCAGTTTGTTTGATTTTGTTTGTTTGATTTTGTTCGTTTAATTTTGTTCGTTTAATTTTGTTCATTTACACCCTTGGTAATTTAAAACGGCGTTTTTGAAACAATTATAATATAAATAATAAATATATAATGCCAATCTTCAATGGTGTAAATGATATTGAAAAAATGGATGTGCTACACGAATCATTTATTGTAATAAATAGCGAAGTTGATTTGGACCGGACACATGTAGTCATCAATGGTCACCCTTATGTATTGAGTCGTGATGGTAGTGAAGAAAATTCTGATGTAAATAATAAAAATGATTCCTTAGATGTACGTAGTCGCAGTAATAGTCGTGGTATGACAGATAGTGAAGAAGCGTTGTTTCTACGTGGTCGC
>Ga0209491_10005806_pt1 | contig 17742 bp, 14 predicted proteins | sample BON02_FD_187213 | JGI IMG/M metagenome (GOLD analysis project Ga0209491, IMG submission 187213) | Freshwater microbial communities from Lake Bonney liftoff mats and glacier meltwater in Antarctica - BON-02 (SPAdes) (version 2) | ecosystem: Environmental > Aquatic > Freshwater > Ice > Glacier...
GTCTTCTGCCCTGGGGGTAGTGCGGTGTGGCTGCAGTGCTGGCTGTGTGCTGTGTGTGCTGTGGGCCATATCGGCTGCTGTGTGGGGGGGGAGTACCCTGTGGGGGTAAGCATATCATCATCTTCAGTTACGTTAGATATTGAAAGTGTTTACGTGCATATGTCTGTGGTCCGGGTCCGCGGCCACAACTCGAAAAGCACAACACCTGCTTCCTGCCCCTGACCTGAGCTAGAGCCCAGTGCGCCTCCCACCTCTTGCACGAGGCCAACGTCGAGCAGATCTTCTCGTTGGCTGGGCGCCTCTCCGATCCCAACCTCGATCCCGACCAGCTGGCCATGCTCGTGCGCATCCACTTCAACAAGAAGGCCTGGGCCTGGATGCCCACCACTGACGAAATCCGCGAGCTCTACTTCGAGAAATATCGTATGGCGGGCTAGACCCTGGAGGATGAGATCCGAGAGCTCGTCATTGATCTGGATATGGAGCCAGAGGCAGCAGAGTAGGAGTGGAGTGTAGAGTGTAGAGAGTAGATCAGACTCGCTGTGTTGCTGCTGCCTGCTGCTGTCTTCCTGCCTCGTATTTCGTGTGTGCCTCCTCTGTTGTAGTGCGTTGTGTTCCTCCTCCCCTGGGGTGCATCGCCAATTCCAATTCCCGTGCGTGTGAGGTGTGTGAGGGAGGACTTTGGTAGGTGCGAGATTTTTTTGAATTATATTGGATATTCATGGAAGGAAAAGCGTATATTTTTTGACGGCATTTTTTGTGTTATACTAGTATACTAGTAAAGTATAGCGTATTAGCGTGAGTACTGGTGAGTACCGGGCGTGAGTACTCTTATGTTCCGGCCAACTAACAATAACTCGAGTTATTATTCATAAAGTGAATACTACGTTATGGGTGCTACTTATGACTCATGAATATGAATACTCATGATGGGTGCTACTCATGAATATGAATACTCATGATTTATCACTATTCATATTCACTACTCGAGTACTTTCAGTATTCACCACACGCACTGGCCTGTGGGTGGGCCGAGTCCAGGGAATGGGCTCAGCGTTCTGCGTGTCGGAGATGTCGGTGGTGTATTCGAGGGTGGCCCACTGGCCGGTAGGTGCGCCAGCCCGCGAGCCGGGGGGCGCCGTGCGGGCACGAATGCCACTGTCGCCGTCACGCCCAGGTGCGCCGGCTACTGCGGCTCCACTGAGCAGGCAGTCGCGAGGTGCAGTAGACCGCGTGTCTATGTCTGCCGCCGCATATCCGGAGCTCCGCTGAGCTGCGGCGAGGAGTGCGGTCAAGGGGGTGCGGGGGCGCGCAGTCCGCCCCCCGCCGCGTGAACCGATCGAGGTACCATAGCGAGGGTGGGCCCGCAGGGCTGGCCGAAGCGTGGAGTGAAGAGCTACGCGCTGCTCGTAATGAGTCGGTCAGAACCGGAGGGGGCACCCGAAGGAAGCCAACCACCGGAGGGGAGGGCCCCACAGGGGACCCACACAGGACACACACAGACATTGTTGGCGGGTGGGGTTCCCCCGTGGGCTGTGTTCCCCCCTTGTGGTGTTTCCCCCCGCGGTGTTTGGGGGCTGTGCCCCCTCCGGTTCCTTTGTCGCGCGTAGCAGCTAGCTTTCATGTCATCTTGTGTCATCTGACGTCTCTGGCGTCCCCGTGCCTGGCCGACCTCCCGGCCACCAACATGGCTTCGGCACCCCTGCTGCTGCAGAGCAGTGCAGCAAGCAGAACGTTCAAGGACTTCCACACCCACGAGCTGGTAGCGAGTACGAGAACGGCCTGCACGCCTACGGCGCCGACCTGCACGCCTACGGCGCCGACCGCTACGTCGCGCTGTTCACCAAACTGGAGACAATAATGGAGCTCATCTCGCGGCTCCCGGCGGCGTCGACGCCGCACGAGCGCTACGCGTCCACCAAGGGCGAGCTCGCGCCCACCGAGATGAAGCTCTGCGACATGTCTAGCGCAAATTTCGGATGACCCGCGCCGCCAGCGCAGCAGCCGCCGCCGCTGCAGTCGGCCAAGCTGCGCCTCAACTCTCTGACCGAATTGCCCCGCGCCCAGCTAGGCGGGCTGCTGTGCACCCAGGCCGAGGACATGGCGCAGGGAGTGCCCGGCGCAACACGTGCCGTACACCGTACCGCGTTTGCCTGGGCCAGTTCCATGCTCGAAGCTAGGCCCGGGAAGCCGCTGTCGCCTAGCGGAAAGCCGCTGTCGCACTCGCACTACGAGCGGTTGGCTACCCTGAAAGCGCTGGTAAACGAAGTCTTCGATGCGCGGGACAACATGCAGCAGTTCCTCGAGGAGCAGGAGTTGTGGCTCGCCGAGGACCACATCGCGTTCGACGCGGCCTCCCGCATCCAGGCCGACAAGAATGAGGCGCGCGAGCTCGAGGTGCAAGAGCGGCTGTGCGCGCAGGACAAGGACAACGCGCAGTACCTCGAGCAGGAGAACGAGAGGCTGCGCATCTAGGCGGGGATCGAGCCCGACTACGATTACACCGCGGCTGCGCAGCGCGCAGCAGGGGGCGTTTCAGGAGCTGGGCCAGTCCACCACTGTCGCCGTCGCCGCCGCGGAGCCCGAGACAGGGGTGTTATACGAACGCGAGATGGACACGACCACCGCCGCGCGCCGTGCAATCTTCGCCGCGGCGCTCCAGGACCACTACATCTCGAAGTCGACCGCGGCTGACGCGCCGACGGGCAGCACGCTCAACGAGCCGGAGTCGCGCGCGTTCACAACCGGCCCGCGACCGCACGCCTTCGGCACCAAGAACGCCAACCTCGCTGTCTACGCCAAGGTCAAGGTTGGCCCCCTCGCTCGCATCCGGATTGACGACGAGATCTACGCTTAGAATATTGCTCGCGGCGGCCTTTGGCCCTTCTTTTTTATACGCAGGGCAGACTAAAGGGGTAACCCTCTGGTCACCTCTTGCTGGCATAGAGTATTTCGGCTACCCCGTGGCTGCAAGATAGCAGTGGGGGGTGCCCTTAGTTTCACACAGAAGTCCGAGGATCTTCGACCACCCTGCCAACCTGAGCTAGCAGTGGGGGGTGCCGTTAGTTTCACGCAGAAGTCCGCGGATCTTCAACCACCCTGCCAATCTTGCACCGCGGCCCTCTTCTTTTTTGTAGAGGACTCGCGGTGGGGGGTGTGTTGGCGGGTGGGGTTCCCCCGTGGGCTGATTCCCCCCTTGTGGTGTTTCCCCCCGCGGTGTTTGGAGGCTATGCCCCCTCCGGTTCCTTTGTCGCGCGTAGCAGCTAGCTTTCATGTCATCTTGTGTCATCTCTGACGTCTCTGGCGTCCCCGTGCCTGGCCGACCTCCCGGCCACCAACAGACATGAATTGCGAGAGGGCTATCGATGGAACGGCCTCTTCAGATGTCAGATCTACGCGGCGCGTGTCTGGGTACCCTGCACCTCATCCTGCTGTGCAGCCTGCTCGCCCTGACGTAAGCCGCTGCTCTTCTACGGACAGCCGCCTAACGCTGAGCGCAGTGCTGGCCGCGGACTACGCACCGTACGCCTACGGCTATGGGACAGGCGAGGTGATCGGCTCTGATGCCCCGACGCAATGGCGCTGTGGCGGCCAGCCTCGGCGTGCGCGTTCGCTTCGTCGCCACCAGCTGGACTGCCTTGGTTGTGTTTGACTTGGCAGCGGGCGCTTTTGACATTGGCGGTGGCGTGGCGGCGTGAGCGACACCTCCATCAGACGGCCGCGCTCGGTCACCTTCAGCTACCCTACGGCTGGTCGGCCAAGGTGCTATGTGCCCGATGCAGCGGCAGCGCCCTGGCCGCGGCTGGCGTGGGGACGGCGGCGCTTAACAGTTCACGCGTTTCCTTCGCGGTGAACCCCGGGGGCAACAATGAGCGCCGCACGCACGCACTGTCTCCCTAGCTCGGATCCAGTCTGTGCCTGTGCCGCGCGACGCGAATGCAAAGGCCTGCGCCTACGCGGCGGTTTAGCTTTCGGCGCTCACATTCTCATTTATCATTTTCATTATTTATCTCTCTGACGAATCTAGATCTAGATTTTAGAGGTCTAGTAGAGGCCGAGCAGGCAACAGACCGCGAGGCCGTAGGATTACACTGTAGCAGGAGTGGTGGAGAGGGAGGATGAGTAGAGCAGAGGAGAGCCGGCGCTGCGTTCGGGCTTGCCGTGCTGCACCTCGCTCCTCGCTCCTCGCTGCCGCTGCCTGGCTGCCCGACTTGCCTCTTGCCTCTCTCCATCTCTGTCTCTGATGCCTCTGTCTGTGCTCTGTGCCTCTGCTCTGCTGCTGCTGCTATATACCGTAGTATGTATTATATGGTTATGGTGTATGTGTGTGTTGTGTGTACGCACTGTTACGCACTGTGTGTGTGTATGTTGTGTATGTACTGTGTATGTAGTGTGTCGTGTGCACGTGTGCTGTGTGCTGTGTTGGATGATAGATGATTCGCCCCTTCAGCCCTTCTGGCTGTGGCTGTGGCTGTCGTGGCTATGGTGGGTGTGTGGTGTGTGTGGGGTGTGGGGCTGGCGCCGCGCGCCGCGCGCCGCTGATCAGACGAGCTCGCTCCAAGCTTTATTTTTATTTGTGTTGCGAGAGTAGGGGTGGAGGTGAGCGGGTGGCCCTGGTGGGTGGCGGGCGCGGCGTGGTGGCGCAGAGGGCAGGCGAGGCGGCCGATGCTGCCCCCCCCGACCACGGGGTGGGCACAGGCCACAGGGACAGGTGCAAAAACAAAATATAAGCTCGATACATGAGCCCTCCCCTGGTGTGTATTTTTGGGATCATTCCGCTTGTATTTCCTGTATCTGTATCCCACCTGTATTAAATCCTGTATCTCACCATCTCCATCTCACCGTATCCCTGGTACCCCGCTGTACCCCTGTATCGAGCTATATATCTATAGCCAATTTGCAGCAGATCCACTGTATCCCGCTCTGTACCCCACACACCCCACTGTATTCAGCCGCAGCTGTATCCGTACGTATGTGTATGTCCAAGGCCGGGTCCGGGGTCCGGGGTCCGGGCCCGCGAGTCCGGCGGGGCGGGGGGCCCGGTGCCGGTGCGAAGCGTGTGCAGACGTGTGCCGGCAGCCGGCAGAGAGAGAGAGAGCAGAGCTGCAGAGAGCTATACGCTATACATATGTAGAATCATATAGATATAGGCAGGAATACAGTGACGACGTATATACGAGATGGGAGGTTGTATCTGTCTTTACTATGTATTATTATCTGTTAACTGTTAATGTTAACTGTTATTATTGTTGTCGTATGCTATTGGCTATTATATACGTACAATAGAATAAGACTCTTGCTCTTACACTTAAAACTATTTTCTACAAAGATTCTACGCGTACCTATTATCTATAACTTCTATAACTCTACACTTGTACTTAGATAGTAAGAATAAGAAAAGCTCGGGTGACCTCCCTTGGCCCTGGCCTGCCTGTGGGGGTAGTGACGGGCGCGGGTGCGGGCCGCACGCCGCGGTTGGCAGCAGCGCGGTTGGCCAGCTGGTCTGGGGTGAGAGAGCACGGCATCTGCCCCTCGTTCCCGCGCCCCACTCGGCCTCGTGTCATTCACTGCGGTTGTCGAGCCCCACCAGCCACGCACAGTACCAGTTCAGCGCGTGGTCCTTGGGCTCCGTCTCTCGGTACCTGCCCAAACAAAAGATGGCGTGGGCGTCGCCGCCGTACTTGCCGACGCCAGGCAACTCCTCCGGCCGCACCCAGCCGCCCGCCGCAAAGGCGCGCGAGAAGGCGACGATGGAGCGCGAGCGCTGCCGGTGCAGACCGAGTGGCCGCAGCAGGGGCTCGAGCGTCTCGGGCTCGGCGGCGGCGAGCGCGAGCGCGTCCGGGTAGGCGGCGAAGAGGTTGGCCAGTACCGGGTCCACCTGGCGCCGCGTGGTCTGGTTGAGCAGGATGCAGCAGAGGAGCAGCGCCCAGGGGCGGTCCCAAAAGAGTTCCTCGAGCAGACCAAACGGAGAGCGCGGCGGCCGCCACGCGACGGCGGCCTGCCTCGGCGGCGACGGCGCGGCGGGAGACAGTGACAGGGGGAGAGAGCCGAGTGCGCGCTCGCTGCTCGGCGAGTGGCACCCGTCCCTCGCGCCGCGCTGGCTCGTCCCGTGGCCGCTTCGCGCGTCCGCGGCGAAGTAGCGCGAGGCGACGCGCCGCACTACCCCGCCCGCCGGCCCACCGGCTGGCAAGCCCCGGAGGCGCACCGGGGACTGGCGCCGTGCGCTCGCACTCGCTCCCGACGACGGCGCGCCCAGCAGCGGGCTCCCCCCCTGAGGCGGGGCGCTCCGGGACGGGGCGTGGGGGGCCACCCCGCGCGGTGGCGTGGCGTCGTCGCAGCCGAGCGCGCGCAGCACTGCCCGCGCCGACGAGAAACGACCGCCACCCGGTGAGACGAAGACCCAACCCTCTCTAACCGCAACGTCTTCTGTCGCGCCGCACCGGTCCACAGCCTGCATATCGGCAGCGCTGCGTTGACGCTTGCGCACGGCCGACCCCGGCCTCCCAGCCGAGCCGGGTGTTTGCGGGCTGGCCGCCTGCCGGCTGGTGGACAGCACACGTTCTGCGCGCCACCCACCGAGAGCATCCTTCGGCGCACCACGCTCCTCGGCGGCGGCCCGCAGTGCAACTACTCTTCGGTAAGGCTCAAACGCAGCGTAGTAGCAGAGCCGTGTGCACAGGTGTCGCACGCCGCAGCTCGTGAGGAGGGCGCACCTGATGCCGTCAGACGAGGCGGGGCTCCCAGTGCTGATGCTGCAGAGAGCCGCAGGCGGCTGGCGTTGGGGGCTCTCGAAGGCGCACCCGGCTCGGTCGGACGCGCCGGGGCTCCCCGCACCCGTGCGACTGCAGGCTGCCGTCGTGGCTGGGCGCCTGATTCGGACTCACTTCGCGCGTTTCTTCGCGCCAAAACGGCAATTTGATTTGACCCCGCCTCCCTCCCCCCATGGGTATTATTTAAAGCAATCAGTGAGGCTAATCTCCGGGTAATCCAGACTTATCTATTTATAGAATCCATCAGCAACACTTCATCTCAACTTGGCATCACCGCCGTCGGACACCCGTTCGCCTTCGCCGCCTCCACCACGATGTTCGCAGCGCACCACGAGCCGCGGCAGCCTTCCGCGGTGAGCCTTGAGCCGCGGCATCCGACCAACCGATGGGTGCTCAAGCTGGAGGATGGGTTACTGCTCGAACGGGTCTTTGAGTTGGAGCGGTGCCCAGGCCGAGAGCTCCGCCAGCAGCTCGCGGCTTATCTCGGCGTCAAGCCACGGCAGGTGCAGGTGTGGTTCCAGAACAAGCGGCAGCGGACAAAGATCGACGCGCCCGCGCACGCGTCGACCGCGGCGGAGCGCGAGCGCCAGGCCCAGCGCTCCGAGATGATCATGAACATGGTGCGCAGCTCCGACAACAAACCCGCGGGCGCGGCCGCCGCGTCGAGCGGCCTGGCCGAGGCGGCCGCCGCGGCCGCCGCGAACGACGCGGCCGACGCGATGGCTTGCTTGGCAGCGGTCTCCGAGCTCGCAAGCAGCGCCGGCGTGCCGGCTTCGGTCCGCACGAGCTCGCCCGCCGAGCAAGCGCACGCGAGCGCCTCCCCGACGTGCCTGGAAGGGCCGTCATCTTTTCACGAGGGCGGCGATCAACCAAAGCGCCCGTCGCCCGCGCGCCCGCCCGCCGCGAAGCGAAAGGCCCCTCGCCTCTCGTCGCCGCAGCCGCCCGTGCTTGCTACACAGTCGCTGCCGACGCCGCAGCCGCAGGGGCCGCTGACCCATTTGCAGCAGCGCACGGGCCTGCCGTACATGCACGTGCCCCCGGACGCCGCGGCCACGGCCTCGATGGGCGCTGACGGAGGGACGGTGGCGGGCCACGCCGTGGGCGCAGCCTCGTCGCAGTTCCCATCTGAGTTCCCGGAGGCGTACACCGACGGCGTGACGCTGTGGCTCCGCGGCGACATCTACGAGCGCCACCGGGCGACGCTGGCCCCGCACCTCGTGCCGGCGGTGGCGAGGCCGCCCGCGACGCACCTGGCGCTCTCGCACCTCGGGGCGCCGGCTCTTCTGGCGCCGGGCCTCGGCATGGTGGCGCCATCAAGCGTGGGCCAAGGCGTGGTCCCCTCCCCGTGCTACGGCATGGCCCAGCAACCAGCGCCCTTGCAGCAGCAGCAGCCCCCGCAGCAACCGATATCGCAACAGCAGCCGCAAGAGACGCTTCGGGTCGGGGACTACGCCGCGCTCTCTGCGCGTGAGGTTGGCACCAGCGCCAAGCCTCGCGACGGCTGGGTGGCGAGCGACGAGCCCTCGCAGGGCTCGCTCTTCTCCGGCTCGGACTCGGGTTCCGCTTCCTTGGCGTCCTTGGCGCGAGACCACTCGGGCGGCGGTAGCCCCCACGGCGGCAGCTCGCTACGCAGTTCCGACCTTTGCGCCGGGGGCTTGCGCCACGGCGCCGACTCGAACGAGAGCGACTCGACCGATGAGCGCGACTCGACCGACTCGAACTCCACCGCCGACGCCGCTGACGGCTCGTGCAATTGCGCCGACCCCGACTCGAGCTCCAGCAACGGCGCCGGGACGCCGCCGCACGAGCTGCTGCTCGCCGGAGGGGACGAGCGCGCGGCCGAGGACCGGCGCCTCGCGGGGCAGAGCCTCCAGTCGCTCTCGCGTCGGGACTAGCCAACCCGGCGCTACTTACTACCAGGAGCAAGCGAGCGCACCTTACATTTTCGGCACACGGGTCACCCTTCGTTGCGGAACGAACCCTGACTCGGCCCGGCCTCTTCCTGCCATCTGGCCGGATTAATTTTCATATCGCCCTCTCTTCCGCCTAAGGTGTGTACCACATCGACGGCGGAAGCGAGGGCAGGGATCATCAATGCATTATCCGAGATGCGCGTCTATTCTTTGGGTATCCCCGGCCCCGGCCGCGCGGCCCAACGAACTGCATATTTCTTTTCCCCTTTATTGGGAGTCGCTTCTGCCTTTGCAGCAGCGTTGTACAGAGCAGAGGCCCTCCGAGGCTTCTGCTTTCAAGTGTGGAGTAAGTGAGAGTGAGAGTGTGTGGAGAGGCATAGCTATAGGCATAGGCTGTCTGGGTCTGGAATCAAGGATATCCAACCTGGACAACACAAACACACTTTGGACTTGGACGCTCGCTGCTGTGGACTCACTCGTGTGATATGATCTGATATGGATTTTATTATTTATTTATTAGCTTTTTATATTATTATATAATTATAATATCAATATTATTGCAATATTCAATATTAATATATATTAAATTTAAATACATAGTTTATTGTTATTCTATTTTACTGATACTGAGATTGAGTATTGAGTGTGAGTGTTGAGTCTATATTTTAGTTTTAGTATAAGCATCGTATATATATACTATAGTGCTTAACACACAGTCACAGTGTACAGTGAGTGTTTGAACAGGCGCCTAAGACTGTCGTAAACAGATGTGAACACACTAGCACACTAGCACTTGTTAGTGTTATTGGGCAACTGCAACTGCAACTGCCAACTGTCAACTGTGCAAGACCAAGACGAATTTTACTTTTAACCCGTGCTCGGGGCTACGTTGGAAACAATATCATCGAGTGGCGAGTGGCCACAGCCACAGCTTTTTATTTCCAAAAATTATAAAGGCGAATAATTATTGGGGGGGGGGAGACGACAGCTGTTGGGAGCTATTGTGCGGGAACGCGCTGGCGCGTGCGCGTGACCACGTGCTCCTTTTGCCTTTTGGCAGGTGCCCGTCAGCATACAAAATAGCCAGGCGGACGAGGCCATCACTCTGAGCCATCCCGCGACCTCGTGAGGCGTCGGGAACCCTAGAAACCATCCATTCGGCCGCTCTTTCCAGTGGTAGCCACTGTGGCCGCGACCGCGGCTGGTTTGGGTTAGAAAAAAGTGCGATGTACGTGTACTGTACTATAGGCCCTGGATCCTTACCTGCTGTTCTCGCCCCTCTTGATCATCCTGTAATCATGCTGCTCGGTTGGCTGTGCTGCTGCTGCTGCTGTTGTTCGCTGTCCGCGATGGCTGTCAGGGCCGAGCAGAGTGTTGCCACCCTACGGCCCCTTCAGGGCCGCGGCGCGATGGCTGGCGATCAGAGCGAGCGTGACCTCGTCGAGGTACTCAGACAGCGAGGTGGGCACCGGCGCCGCTCGGTCGGCGGGCCCGCTCAACAGCACCACCTTGCGCGCCGTCTCCGGATCGAGGAACTGTTTCACCACGGCCCAGAGCGCCGATGCGACCCAAGGCACAGGGAAGACCACGAGCTGGTGAAGGCGCTCGGGAAAATTGGCCGACATGACGGCGGACACGGCGCGGAGGAATGGCACCACGGAGGTCGCCGCAGGGTTGGCCCAGCCGTCGCCGCCCCGGACATCCGCCAGGATGACAATCTTCTCCGACTGCGACCGGTCGAGGACCGCGTCAAACTTGGCTGCGAGCGCGTTGGCATACAAGTCAACGTCGCCGAGGGTCGGATCGTACATGGCGGCCATCATCACCATCGTGCGATGCCCACTCCGCGCGGCTCCATCGACGACGATCATGCCCGGCAGGCCCTCACCTAGCCGCGGTGGCGGGAGCGGCAGCGTCGCGGCTCTCCAAGCCAGATGCTCACTGAGCATAATCGACGCGGCCTCCTGGTCACCGCCCCGCGCGACCAGAAACCGATTCCGCTCGGCGTCAGGCACGCCCTCGCCGCCGGTCAGTGTCGTGCTCGACATGTGAAAGGGGCCGTTGGCCTTTGCCTTGACGCCCACAAGGACGCGAGCAGTTTGCCGCTAGATCTGGGGACCGTTTTGCGCTCTGTGAACGTGAAAGTGAACGTGAATGTGTTCGTGTGTGTGGGTCGACTACGAGTACTTTTAATACAGTGCTGTAGAGGTAGAGACATCAACAAACAACAAAACACCAATCAGCATCTGCCTAATGGCGTGCTCGGACCTCGCAAAAGCACCAAGAGCCCTCACCCAGTACCAATGGTGCTACACAACACACAACACATCCGCGGGACCCCGCCCACCGCCCGACGACCGCCCAGCCAACTGTTTCCGTTTCCGGCGCCTTCGCCTTCCCGCTCCCGCCATAATTAATGCATGTGGGCATCGCAACGATGTGGCGGGCGATGGGCGGCAGCCTGCGAGGAGAGCAGTTGCAGTTGCAGTTGATGAATAATATATTTATATTATATGATATTATATGTGCATGCTCTCTCTTCCTCCTTCCTTCCTCTTCCTCTTTCTTCTTCTCAAAACGTCTTCGTCTTTCGTCTTGCTTCCCGCCAACCAACCCGCACACGGGACACGGGCCGCTGTCTGCTGGTGGAATCGAGTCTGCGCGCATGCTCGTTTACGTTTTATGTGCCTGTCAGCTGTCAGGTGCCTGTGACGTTAGTTTTTTCTTAATATATATATTCACCACGACACACACACACACACACACACACAAAACTTTTACTATATTGGTGCCCGTGCTTTCTCTTGGCTTTGTGGTTGTGTGAGTGATTGTGATTTATATTGAGACTCTGAAAGTGATAGCGACACCGTAAGCGATAAAATAAGTGAGAGCTACAATTCCAGTTTAGGTTTAGGCAGAGTTAAGGCGACCTGGGTCTGGGTGAGGGTGAGTGGTGAGGGGGGCAGTCCGCGCGCAATACGTATGGGGAATGGGCTGCAGCATGGGGAGCGACGGGGAAGCAGACCGGTGCGGGAGTGCGGGCAGCGAGCCCGCCCCGGGCGCTGCTCTCTCTTGCATGCTAACGAGCCAAGTGCAGTGAGCCAAGAAAAGCGGCGCAGAAGTAGCGCAAGGAGGGCCGATAGTCGTACGGTAGCGCAATACCAGCGCCGCCCCTCGCCCCTGCCTAGTTTTGTAACAAGTGTCCGAGCGGGCGTCCACCTCCATCCACTTACGCTGCTATTTACTTAGATGAGTCCGCATTTGGATACCTCTCGGATCTACCAGTTGCGGACCGCCTTGCGCGGCGACGAGTAGCGGCCCTCCTTGACCGCCGGCGCCCCCCGCTCGTAGCCCGCCCTCAGGTTGAGCCCCTGCCGCTGCATCGAGAGCAGGCTCTCCTCGAGCACAATCTTCCAGTGGGTCCAGTGCGTGCACCCCTGCATGTAGACCGCAAAGGGCTCGCGCAGAGGCCTGGGGTGGCGGGGCAGGGGGGGGGCGTCAGTTCGCCTCCAAACGGGCACACAGCGCCCACTCGCCCCAGCGGCCCAGCACAGTGCCCGTGGGCTCCGGCGCGCACCCGTCTGCGCTGAGCTCGAGCGTGCTTCCCTCGACGAAGGTGCCGTCTGCAAAGACCACCTCGTCGCCGTAGCCCGCCGAGTTGCCCGCGATAGGCAGCACCGCCGAGTTGACTGGGCTGTTGCGCTGCACGGCCTGGCAGAGCGCGATCACCTTTCCGCGCTCGCCCAGCCGGACTGCCTGCACGATGTCGGTCCGCTGCGCGTCGCCCGGCGGGGGGTTGCACTCGTAGCCGAGCGCGTCCATCACGTGCGCGACGAGGCGCGCGCCCTTGAGCGCCTCGCCCACCACCTGCGTTGGAAGAAGTCTCAACACACGACACAGGCAACAACACACAAGACGCACGTCACCTGCGGCGCGTGGAAGAGGCCCTGGAAGATGGCGCGATTCTGGCCCAGCGTCGCGCCACCCTCGACGCCCGGGCTGCTCAGCCGGCGCGCGGCGGCGCCCACCAGGTCGGCCCGGCCGGCGACGTAGCCGCCCGTCAGCGCGAAGGTGCCGCCCGGGTTCTTGATGAGTGAGCCCGCGACGAGATCGGCGCCCACCGCGCAGGGCTCGCACTCCTCGACGAACTCGCCATAGCAGTTGTCGACGAACAGCACCAGGTCCGGCCATTTAGGCTTGAGCCACGCAGCGAGCTCGCCGATCGCGTCGAGCCGGATCGAGGGCCGCCAGGCGTAGCCGCACGAGCGCTGCACGTGCACCATGCGTGTGGCGGGCGTGATGGCCGCCTCGATGGCCGCATAGTCGAAGCCGCCGATCGGGGTCAGGTCCAGCTGCTTGTAGGTGGTGCCGAAGTCCATCAGGGTGCCGCGCATCCGGTCGTCCGTCCGCCCGCGCAGGCCGATCACCTCCTCCAACGTGTCGTACGGCGCGCCTGCGAGGGGGTGGGGCGCGGGGATGGATACTACACGAGCCAGATGTTCAGGATCCACCCCCCGCCGTGATACCCATTTGAGGGCGCCCCGGTACCTTGTGCTTTGAGACTGGTTCTGTTTGCTGTCCAGTGGGTTTGGGTTTGAGACTCAACAACTTCTCTCTTGTGTGGCGCGACGGGCGTCCAGGGGAGGCTCACCACGGGTGGGGAGAAGGACGCACCGGAGACAGTCAGCATCTCGTCGCCGGGGCGGAGGACGCCGAACAGCGCGCAGGCAATCGCGTGGGTTCCGGAGAAGATTTGGACTCGGACCAGCGCCGCCTCGGCGCCCATGAGCTCCGCGTAAATACTGTCCAGCGCCTCGCGGCCGAGGTCGCCGTTGCCGTAGCCGTCGACACCCGCAAAGTGGTGTGGGCCCACGTTGTGTTTTCGGAAGACGTTGAGCACGCGGCGCAGGTGGAACTCCGTCGCCTCGTCAATGTCCGCAAAGGCGGGGCGCAGCGCCCGGACGGCCGCGGCCACAATCTCGGCCGGCGGGGTTAACCCTAACCCAGTGGGTTCGGCCGCGCTCGCCCGCGCGGCCGGACAGCGCAGTGGGTTGCTCCGGGCGTGTGGCAGCAAGCCCGTTGACACAGCCACGCAAAGGTGCAGGGCGGCCAACGCGGCCATGCGTGGTGTGCTGCCTGACTGTTGCCGGCTAAAGCTGTATTTCGCGTTCACAGCGGCGCCGACGCGCCCAACGGCCTTCGGCTGTGAATTACTAATTAATGTCAACTTCGCTCCTCGGTCAGCTGGCTGTACTGGCCTTGGCTGGCCTGCCAGCGCTGCGGCTCACTGGAGGCGCGCGCAAGCACACGGTGCTCGTGGCGGGCGGCGTGGGGTACATTGGCAGCCACACCGTGCTGGAGCTGCTCGCTGCAGGCCACGAGGTTGTCGTGGTCGACAACCTGTGCAACTCGAACCTCGAGTGCCTGAGGCGCGTGCAGGAGCTCGCGGGGCGCGAGGTGGCGTTTCACGAGGTAGACCTCCGCGACAAGGCGGCGCTGGGCGCCGTCTTCGCCCAGCACAAACCCGACTCTGTCATCCACTTTGCGGGCCTCAAGGCGGTCGGCGAGTCAGTCGCGAAGCCGCTGCTCTACTACCAGGTCAACGTGGAAGGCACGCTCAACCTGGTCGAGACGATGCTCGACGCCGGCTGTCGCAACATTGTCTTCTCCTCCTCGGCCACCGTCTACGGCGAGCCCGCCTCGGTGCCGGTGGACGAGTCCTTCCCGGTGGGCGCCTGCACCAACCCCTACGGGTTCTCCAAATTCTTCAACGAGCAGATCCTGCGCGACGTGGCAAAGTCGCACCCCGAGCTCAACGTCTGCCTGCTGCGCTACTTCAACCCGGTCGGCGCCCACCCGTCGGGCCGCATCGGCGAGGACCCGCGCGGCATCCCCAACAACCTGATGCCTTTCCTGCAGCAGGTGGCCGTCGGCAAGCGCGACCGGCTCAGCGTCTTTGGCGACGACTACCCAACGCACGACGGGACCGGTGCGCGGTGCTCCTCGCCAGGGGGGACTTTTTTTGCCGTGCACTGGGGCTGGTCTCTTCCCGGCTCTGGGCTCGGGTGGGGGTTGTGTTTGATCCAGAGAGGCAAAACGACCCTGAGCTCGCCCTGACCCCCCAGTTCCCCGCTCGACTCCCTCGTGCGTTTGCAGGCGTGCGCGACTACATCCACGTGGTGGATTTGGCCAAGGGACACACGGCGGCGCTGCGGAGGCTCGAGGCCGAGCCCGGCTGTGTCACGTACAACCTGGGCACGGGAGTCGGCTACTCCGTCCTCGACATGGTCAAGGCCTTCTCCAAGGTGAGCACGCGGCAGCACCAACGCACCGCAGCCTGCCGGGGCTCGTCCACTGGGAGCCCTCGGGAGCACGCGCCGGGGCTGGTCCACGGGAGCCGCGTCCGGCGTGACGGCCTCGCTGCAGCGCACTCTGCTCCTCTTCCGAAACGCCTTCCTTTCACCCCGACAGGCGTGCGGCCGCGACCTTCCATACACGATGGCTCCGCGCCGTCCTGGCGACGTGTCTGTGGTCTACGCGGAGCCCAAGCTCGCCAAGCAGGAGCTGGGCTGGGAGGCGGTGCTGGGGCTCGACGCCATGTGCGCCGACACGTGGCGGTGGATCTCGGCCAACCCGGATGGGTTCAACGCGCCCGCGTGAAGCTCGAGGGCGATTTACGATTCACAAATGGGCCGCCAGGGCTTGGTCGGCGCCGGCGCGGCGCAGGGGGAGGGCTGAGAGCGGCGGAAGTACTATGGAGGCATGGATTAAACGCGGCGTGAAGCGGCAGGGGTAGGTGGTAGGTAGTGGGCACCAGGGGGTAGGGACGGCGGCCATGTGGGTCTGAAGTCCTTGTCTTTGTCCTTGGGCCGGCGGCCGCGGCGGCAGTACTAGAGCCACGAGCGTGCGGGAGAGAGAGCGCGCGGATGAGATGGCACGAGGGCGTTGGCGTTGGGCGAGTGGGCGTTTCGCGTTGAGCGAAAGTGAAGAGCAGACACACCAGCGCGACGCAGTGTCTTGGTGCGGCCGGGGAGAGCCCCCCCGGTATCCGTTATTATTATTATATCATATTATATTACATATATATAATAAATATAATAGCAACATATAATTATAAATCCAATCAATAATAAAGATGACGGAAGCGGGGCTAAGTTGTAAGTTGAGCCTGTTAACATGTTACGGGTGTCAACAGGTATCATCGCTAGGCAGGATTACACTACTAACGAATGATCAAGCAACAGGTTTAATCCAAGGCTTTTACCTGCCGAACAGGCCTGTTAATATAAAAAACTACTTGTATCATATTAATTATATATCAACAATAAGCCCCCAGCGGGCCCCAGCCCCAGCCCCGCCAGCATTTATAAATAAAAAAAACCATTTTTTTTGGCTGCGGCTGCGGCTGCGGCGCCCTTTTACCTTTCACTTTCACTTCTTCCTCCCCTGCCCCTGGTGGGTTTGCCATCGCTCCGAGTGATCGCTCCGCCTAACAACTGCAAACTGCTGCGCTGCGCAGCGCGCAGCTAGCACAGCTGCATGCTACACAGCACACAGCAGACAGCAGTCGACAGACAGTAGCAGTAGCAGTAGCAGTAGCAGCAGTAGCAGTAGCAGTAGCGAGTAACGAGTAACTGTTGCTGTACGTACGCTGTACGCTGTATACACTATACACTGCACGCACCACTGCTACAACACACACCACGACGACAAACCGTGAACCGTGACCGTGACCGTGAACCGTGAACCGTGCACATAATACATACATCATGCATACAGCGTACAGTAACTAGCTACGGTAAGCCTGAGTGAGCTCAGCAGTGTAAGCATTGAATGTGAAGCAGAGCATGCCGCATACACCGAACACCATACACCATACACCATACACCATACACCATACAGCAGCAGCAGCAGCGACCAACCGGCAACAGCAGGCTAGTGCTAGTGCTAGTGCCACAGTGTAAGTCAGGCCAGCAGTGGAGCACTGACATTACATTGCTATTGGTTGAAGCGCGGCGAGTAGAGCTAGTAGCTTGTGCAACCCCTGCCCCCCAAGCGTCCCAAGAGCGTATACGTATACCACAGACACATACACGACAACTAGCAACTAGCAACTAGCAGAGACATATACTGTTTGACATACCACGGAGGAGCAACGACAACATCACAGAGAGCCCAAGAATCGAATCCAGACCAGAGTCCCGGGCGATATCCTGCCTGGATATTTTGGATTTTTGACTCTTGGATTCTTGTTGTTTCGATATTGATATTGAATTTAAATTGTGAGTAAATGACCTGCAGCGGAAGTACAAATTAAAACCTTGGATGTTCTGTAGCATATAGCATCTATAGCATCGGGGGATGCTATACATGCTATATAGTATACTACACTATAGTACTACACTCTGTCCTAGATGCAAATCTTGGTAGTATTTGAATACATAGTTTTTAGCATTTGGGCCCGGCCGGGGCGTGGGCTAGCAGCCAGCAGCAGCACCAGTAATCGGGTCAACTCGAGATTGTTCAAATCTCAGAAAAAATTAGAGCTATGCTATATAGTACTGTAGCATCTGATGGAGGCTATATAGCATTGTAGCATGCTATATAGTATGCTACAGAACAACCAAGATTAAAACAAGTTGTTAATATAGTTATATAGCATCGCAATCGTATAATAGTAATAGTTGGGCCGAGACCTATTAACGAACTTGTTAATAGCCGGCCGGACAACTCAACCTTTGTAAATATAACTATTAACAAAATGAAGCCTAAGCCTAAGCCTAAGCATACGCAGCTTTGACTATTAACACACTATCTATCAATTTCACAAGCAGTTTTGGAAACTCGCTTGTGTTAATAATTGGTTATCCCTAGTCCTAGTCTTGGCGATCTTGATTTGTCGTATATGTATATACAGATCAAGTATAAGTATAAGCGGTAATAAATAACAAAAGGTACAAGTTAAAGTAAACGTAAAGTGCAACTGCAACTGTAATAAAGTAGATTTGTGATTAGATTGTGACAGATTGAGATGGAGACAATATATATATATATATATA
>Ga0209491_10005807_pt1 | contig 17738 bp, 14 predicted proteins | sample BON02_FD_187213 | JGI IMG/M metagenome (GOLD analysis project Ga0209491, IMG submission 187213) | Freshwater microbial communities from Lake Bonney liftoff mats and glacier meltwater in Antarctica - BON-02 (SPAdes) (version 2) | ecosystem: Environmental > Aquatic > Freshwater > Ice > Glacier...
CGCCACGTCGTACATAGCCTTCATCACGATCGGGCATCCAGCTTTTGTAAGCGTGAAAGGTGAAGAAGCCGACCATGTAAAACCCCTGGACTTTTTCCTGAGCCGCGACTCAACGAGTCGCGGACGCCCAGGGCCTGAAGGAGTGAACGTCGCGCCTTGCATCTTCGACAACGAATCTGCGAGAGCGCCTTGTTTCATCCTTTTAGAGGCCGTCGGACTGCCGCGCGATGATTACCCGACGAGGCTGTTGACGTCCGCGACTCGTTGAGTCGCGGCTCACCACACTGCACAATACTCACCCGTAAAACCCGACTCCTTCGCGCCATTTCAACCCTGTGTGTTTAGGAACGTAGTCGGTGATCAGGTAATCGAAATGTTCAGCATCCACTACTTGCTTCTGATCGCCGCCGTCGCTGAGCCATGTTCGTTTATGCAAAGCGGTGTTGAGTGCGCGGGTGATCGAGGTCTTGATTGACTGACTCACTTTCGCGAGTTCTTTGCCGCTGGTCCAACTCACCAGGATGTGGATGTGCGTGTTGTCGGTACTGATGCTGTGCGTGCGAAAACTCTGAAATGGTGCCGCATCGAGAACAGATTGAATGATCAGTCTCTGTGTATGCTCATCAAAGAACACACCCTCTTCTTTTGAATTTCGGTCGTACTGGTGGGCCATTTCTGGGTCAGGAGGCAACACGCCTTCGCCACGTCGTACATAGCCTTCATCACGATCGGGCATCCAGCTTTTGTAAGCATGAAAGGTGAAGAAGCCGACCATGTAAAACCCCTGGACTTTTTCCTGAGCCGCGACTCAACGAGTCGCGGACGCCCAGGGCCTGAAGGAGTGAACGTCGCGCCTTGCATCTGCGAACACGAATCTGCGAGAGCGCCTTGTTTCATCCTTTTATAGGTCGTCGGACTGCCGCGCGATGATTACCCGACGAGGCCGTAGGCGTCCGCGACTCGTTGAGTCGCGGCTCACCAATCCACCCGCCTCATTACTGCCCGATGATCGTCACCGTGATTGAGCCGAGCTTATCAGAGTAGTTGGCCAGTTCATCGAACTGTTCATCAACGCGGTCGATGGCTTTATCGAGCGACAGTTCTTTTTTCGTCAGCAGCAGGACGTGCTCGTTGTATCGGAACAGCGAGCGGGCTTCGTCGATGCTGGTCGTCAGCGTTTTGTTGTAGTAATCCCTCTTGAGCTTGAGTTCGGTCAGTTCCGTTTCCAGCACTTTGAGTCTGGCTTCGGGTTTGAGCTTTTCGAGTTCTTCGACGCGCTCGATCCAGCGCAGCTTGGCTTCGAGCATGCGGGCCTCGGCAGCATCCTGTTCATCTTTATCCGAGTCCGCTGAGTCCAGTTGACGCGTGCGGATGCGCACCAGCTTTTCCAGTTCATCAGCCAAGGGATCAGGGGCCGGTGTGCGGGCATCTACTGCCGAGGTATCCATTGCCTTTTTGGTCGCATCGATGCGCGACTCGCGCAGGATGATGTCCAGATCGGTCTCGCGCAGGTTTTCTTCCATCGAAGAAACCACAGTGCGCCGACCATCGACCGAATGCTCTGCGAGGCCGGCATCCTCCGCCACGCGAACGCGGTTGGTCCAGACTTCGACGTATTTCTTTTCCAGATAATTCTTGCGTTCCAGCAGCGAGTCCTGTCGCTTTTCAATGCTCTTGCGATCGACGTTGATCGATGATTCGAGCGTGAGCTGAAGATGCTTGCGAAGATTCTCAACGAAGGCGTTAAGCGCCGGCGTCGGAATGCGGCCGTCAGCACGGCAGGCCAGGTCCAGCTTCGCAATCACTGCACCGACCTTCACCGATGTCGTGGCGGTCAGCTTGATGTAGGTCGAGTATTCATCGACGGTCAGGCCAAACGTATCTCGCGCCGCAGCACCGGAGACAGCGGGGCTGTTGAGCACCGTCGTGAGCGTGGCCGAGTCGAAAGGCATCGCTTCGGGATCGACGCTGATCTTGAGCACGCGCTCAAACTTCTGATCAAACTTGACGCGGCCTTTGAAAGGCACCTCAGCATAGGGCGCTTTGCCATCGCGCACCGGTTCTGTCGGCCGGGTGGGCACGTCGGCGATCATGGTGGCCGTCACCAGCAGGACAACGCCGAGGCTGTAAATCTTCGTTCGCATGACAATTCTCCAATTCACAAGTACGCAGGCTCATTGCGACCTACACAAATCCATATCGAGTGGAATTCTTTCTTCCATGAATCGACCTCATTTGGAGATCGACACCACCGTTCCCTCAGTCATCTATTGTCGCAGAGGATCGCCGCCGGTCAACCCGAAAATGATGAGAAGTGTAAGAAACTGTAATAATAGGCGAAAAGACCTGACTTCGCGGTGCAAAACGAGCCGCGACTCAACGAGTCGCGGACGCCTGAGGCATGAAGGAGTAAAAATCGCGCGGGAGTCCGATGGATTCGAAGAGGATGATGCGAGGCGCTCTCGCCCTTGGCCGCAGATGCAAGGCGCGATTATTACTCTTTCAGGCCGTTGACGTCCGCGACTCGTTGAGTCGCGGCTGGAATCATTCCTTGCATTTCTCGCCTGCCCCAGTCCCGCATCGCTACACTGTTTTCTGAAACCGCACACCTTCGCAATGCAATCACCAGTGTCCCTTTCCTCTGGAGTCTTCGCATGAACGGTCCACTTCGTTTTTCTTCGCTTCTTCTCGCCGTGTCTCTCATCAGCCCGGCACTTGCTCAGGATTACAAGCTCCACACCTTCAAGAAAATCACCCTCACCGAAAAGTTCTACAGCGAAGGCGCTTTCTACGGCGACTTCAATAAGGATGGCAAGATCGATGTCGTTGCCGGGCCTTATTGGTACGAAGGCCCCGCGTTCGACAAGAAGCATGAGATCTATCCGCCTAAGGACTTCGACGCTGCCAAAACTTATTCCGATGCTTTTCTCGTTTATGCAGGCGACATCAACGGCGACGGCTGGGACGATGTCATCACCATCGGCTGGCCGGGCAAAGAGACGCGGTGGTTCGAGAACCCCAAGGGCGCAGAGGGCCACTGGAAGGCTCACGAAATTCATCCGGTCACAGATAACGAATCGCCGCGCTGGGGCGATCTTGACGGCGACGGAAAGAACAACCTCATCTTCCACACCGGCGGCTACCTCGGCTGGGTGACGCCCACCGCCGATGTCACCAAGCACTGGCAATTCTCTAAGGCCTCCAAAAAAGGAAGCTGGCAACGCTATACCCACGGCTTCGGTTTCGGCGATGTCAACGGCGACGGCCGCAACGATCTCCTCGAAGCCAAGGGCTGGTGGGAACAACCGGAAAAACACGTCGAAGAAGGTTGGAAATTCCACCCTGTGAACTTCGGTCAAGGCGGCGCTCAGATGTACGCCTACGACGTCGATGGCGATGGCGATAGCGACATCATCACCTCACTCCAGGCCCACGGCTACGGCGTGGCGTGGTTCGAAAACACCGGCAAAAATGACAAGGGCGAAATCTCTTTCAAGGAACATCGCTTCGTCGGTGCCAAGCCTGAAGAAAATAAATACGGCGTCAAGTTTTCCCAGCCCCACGCCATCGATCTCATCGATATGGATGGCGACGGCGTCAAGGACATCGTCACCGGCAAACGCTGGTGGGCGCACGGCCCAAGCGGCGACCCCGAGCCGATGGCTGATCCTGTGCTCTACTGGTTCAAGACGGTGCGCAGCGGCAAGGCGGGCGAAGTCGATTTCGTGCCACACCTGATCGACAATGCCTCCGGCGTCGGCACCCAGATCACCGCTGGCGACATCACCGGCGACGGCCTGCCCGATGTCATCGTCGGCAACAAACGCGGCGCGTTCGTCTTCATTCACGAAACCAAAACCGTCAGCAAAGAAGAATGGGAAAAGGCCCAGCCGAAGGTTTATGTGAAAGAGTAATCGCGCTTTGAAAAGTGCCGCGACTCGAGCCGCGACTCAACGAGTCGCGGACGCCCAAGGCCTGAAGGAGTGATCATCGCGCCTTGCGCCCGCAGCCAACACCGAGAGCGCCTTGCATCATCCGCTTCGTATTCGCCAGACCTTCGCGCGATCATCGACCATTCAGTCCGCTGACGTCCGCGACTCGAGCCGCGACTCAACGAGTCGCGGACGCCCAAGGCCTGAAGGAGTGATCATCGCGCCTTGCGCCCGCAGCAACAACTTCGGCAAGCGCCTTGCATCATCCGCTTCGTATTCGCCAGACCTTCGCGCGATCATCGACCATTCAGTCCGCTGACGTCCGCGACTCGTTGAGTCGCGGCTCATCTAGTCGCGGCTCATATATCCCATCAGCGCTGCACCCGCGCCTTCGCACGTGGCAGGAAAATCGTCAGCGCGCCGATCAGCGGCAGATAAGCGCAGAACTGAAAGACGTACTCGATGCCCGAGGAATCGGCGAGTTTTCCCAGTGCTGCTGACGCGATGCCCGCCATGCCGAAGGCCACGCCGAAGAACAGGCCGGCGATCATGCCCACCCGCCCAGGCACCAGTTCCTGCGCGAAGACCACGATCGTCGAAAACGCCGACGCCATGATCACACCCGCACACATACTCAGCACAATCGTCATCGTCAGCCCGGCATGCGGCAGCATCAGCGAGAACGGCGCGACGCCCAGAATCGAAACCCAGATCACCGCTTTGCGTCCGAAGCGATCGCCCACCGGTCCACCAGCGATGGTGCCTACTGCAACAGAAAACATGAACAGGAAGAGATAGATCTGCGAGGTTTCCACTGCGACGCCGAATTTGTGGATGAGGAAAAAGGTGTAGTAGTTGGTGAAGCTCACGAGGTAAAAATTCTTGGACATCACCAGCAGAATCAGAATGCTCATGGTGATGATCAGCCGGGGGCGCGACAGTGGCGTGGCGGAAAGCTCGCGCGCTGCTTTGGGTTTACTACGCAAGAGGATGAGCTGATTGGAATACCACATACCCACGCGAATCAGCACGATGATGCCGACGAAGGCGATGATGGAAAACCACGCTGCTGCGCCTTGCCCGCGCGGCACGATGATCCATGCTGCGAGTAGCGGCCCCAGCGATGAGCCGAAGTTGCCGCCCAGTTGAAAGAGACTTTGCGCGAAGCCGTGGCGCTTGCCTGCCGCCATGTGCGCCAGGCGCGATGCTTCCGGATGAAAGATGGATGACCCTGCGCCGACCATACCTGCTGCGAAAAGAAGGGCCGGCAAGCTGTGCGCCTGTGACAGCAGCAGCAGGCCGATGAGTGTGAACGTCATCCCCACCGGCAGCAAATATGGCTTAGGCCGACGATCGGTGTACATGCCCACCACCGGCTGAAGCAGCGACGCGGTGATCTGAAACGTAAACGTAATCAACCCGATCTGCGCAAAGGAAAAGTTGTGCGCCTCTTTGAGCACCGGATACATCGCAGGCAGCAGCGACTGCATCGTGTCATTAAGCATGTGCGAAGCGCTCAGCGCCACCAGCACCGGCATTGCCGTCGCCACCACCGCCGGTTCAAGCACAGGCTCCACCACCAGCGCGGGCGCTACTAGGACGGAAGAATCTGCTGCTGCCTCGGGCAAAATGGCGTCGTCTAAAACCTGACTCATGGGATGCTTTCTGCACAACACTCAAACATTCGAGAGACGATGGTACGCACAGCCGCAGACAATGTCATCACCGCCTTGCGCTCTGCCGCTCGCGGCTTCGCTCCTCAAGCCGCTCGCGGCGTAGCGACATCAGCGCCGCGCCCATCACCACCACCGCGCCTACAATCGCTGACAGAATTTCCCCCTCGTTTTTCCCGGAGGCCCCCATGGTCATCGCCCTTGCAGCTCACAAATCCAAAGGCACCCTCGAACGCTTCGAATATGACGCTGGCCCGCTCGGTGCTGATCAGGTCGAAGTCGATGTGAAGTCATGTGGCATCTGCCACTCTGATCTCTCCATGCTCGACAACGAGTGGGGCATGTCGCAGTATCCGCTCGTGCCTGGTCACGAAGCTTCGGGCACCATCGCGGCAGTCGGTTCCAACGTGAAGCATCTCAAAGTCGGCCAAACCGTAGGCGTCGGCTGGTTTTCCGCCTCGTGCATGACCTGCCGGCAGTGCATGAGCGGCAACCACAATCTCTGCCCCACTGGTGAAGCGACCATCGTCGGTCGTCACGGCGGGTTCGCCAACACCGTCCGCTGCAACGCCGCCTGGGCAGTGCCCATTCCCGATGGCGTCGATGCCAGCAAAGCCGGCCCGCTGTTCTGCGGCGGCATCACCGTCTTCAACCCCATCGTTGAGCTCGGCATCCAACCCACCGATCGCGTCGGCGTCATCGGCATCGGTGGCCTGGGTCATATGGCGATTCAGTTCCTCAATAAATGGGGCTGCGAAGTCTTCGCCTTTACGTCCAGCGATTCCAAACGAGATGAAGCAAAAAAGATGGGCGCTCATCAGGTCGTAAGCTCCACCGATTCCAAAGCGCTCGCCAAAATCGCCGGCCAGCTCGACTTTATTATGGTCGCCGTCAACGTCGCCCTCGATTGGCCCAGTTACATTTCCTGTCTCGCGCCCAAAGGCAAGTTGCATTTTGTCGGCGCTGTGCTTGAGCCGCTCAACGTGCAAGCCTTCCCGCTTATCGCCGGCCAGAAATCCATCTCCGGCTCACCTCTGGGCAGCCCAGCCACCACCGCGATGATGCTCGACTTCTGCGCCCGCCATCGCATCGCGCCGATCACCGAAACTTTCGCCATGTCCAAAGCCAACGACGCCATCGCTCACCTCCGCGCCGGCAAAGCGAGATATCGCATCGTGCTGGAAAATGATTTGAAGTAAAATGTTTCGCTTTTTCGCCGCTCGCGGCTTCGCTCTTAAACTCTTCTCGCTGAACCTCGCCAAGTAACTCTCCCTAGGCGATGTGTCACTTCTATATAGAATGACCGGCCTGCGTTTTGACCTGCCTGGAGGATTGACGATGCGAAACCTGCTTGTACTCTTCACGTTGTTTACTGCTCACTGCGTGCTCTGCACTTCTGCGATGGCGGAGTCACAGTGGATCTGGTCGCCGCGCACCAAGGATGATGCTTCGGGCAAGCCCGTCTTCTTCCGCAAGACTTTCGAGATCGACGAGCCTGACAAGACCAAAGGCTCGAGCCGTGTCGAGATCGCCGCCGACAACACCTACATCCTGCTCGTCAACGGCAAGCGCGTAGGCGCTGGTGACAACTGGAATCAAGGCACGATCTACGACATCACCGGCTTACTCGTCAAAGGCTCCAACCTCATCGCTGTCGAAACCGCCAGCCCTGATGCGATGGCCGGCCTAGTCGCCACCGTCAGCATCAAAACAAAAGACGGCAAGACGCACGATTTCTCCACTGACAAAAGCTGGCTATGCACACTCACCCCTTCGCGCAAATGGGAGCAGCCCGGCTATGACGACAAGAAGGACGACAAGAAGTGGGAAGCCTCCCACGAGTTTGGCCCACTGAATAAAACGCAGCCCTGGGGTGCGAACACAAAATTCAGCGACAAGCCCGCCACAGGCAACTGGAACCCGCAGATCACGCCGAGCATTGAAAACACTTTCATCGCGCAGGCTCCGCATGGCCCCTGGAAGTTTGACCTCAAAGATGGCGACCGCGTCGTCTTCCTGGGCGCAACTTTCATCGAGCGCGAAGGGCAGTGGGGCTACCTCGAAGCTGCGCTCACCGCACGCTATCCCGATCGCAACATCACCTTCCGCAACCTGGGCTGGTCAGGCGACACCGTCTGGGGCGAGGCCCGCGCTCGCTTTGGCGATCAGCGCGAAGGCTTCAACCATCTCACACGCTTTCTGCGCGGCGCCAGTCCCACGGTGATTCTCGTTGCCTACGGCCACAACGAATCGTACGAAGGCGAAGCGGGCCTGGCGCGCTTTGATGAAGGCATGAAAAAGCTGCTGCCGGTGCTCGAGGAAACAGGGGCACGAATTGCGTTCATCTCGCCGCACCAATTGGAGAACAAAGGTGCGCCGCTGCCGAATCATGCGAAGCAGAATGAAAATATTTATCTCTACACCGATGCGATTGCGAAGATCACTGCTCAAAAGGGTTATCCGTTTTTCAATCTCTTCACGATGCCGCCTTGCAAGGCTTGCGAGGTGCTGCCCGGCGCTACTGGTGATGGAGATGGCCCGGCGATGGGTCAATCGAAATCACTCGATCTCACCTACAACGGCATCCACCTGAATGACGTCGGCTACTGGCAGGTGGCGCAGACCCTGCTCGCGCAAATCGGCGAGCATCAGGCATGGATCGCACGCATTGATGGCGCAGGCAAAACGAAAGCGGCGCAAGGCGTGAAGATTGAGAACGTGAAAAAGTCGGACGCTGCCGCGAGCTTCACCGCCACCGATAGCACGCTGCCGGTGAGCGTCAAGGGCAAGCTGCCACACCCGCAGCGAATGCTTGCTCTGGAAGGCATGAAGGCGGGCAAATACGAGCTTCGCATCGATGGCAAAGCGGTGGCACAGGGAACAGCCGGTGCACAAGGCTTGCTCTGGCTTGCCCCGACCGCTGGGCCAAGCTACGACCAGGCCTCGCAGCTGCGCGAGCTCATCAATAAGAAGAACGAGCTCTTCTTCCACTACTGGCGGCCGGCCAACGAGACCTACATCTATCTCTTCCGCAAACACGAGCAAGGCAACAACGCTGTCGAGATGCCGCAGTTTATTCCGCTGGTTGAAGCGGAGGAAAAGAAGATTGCCGAGCTGCGCGTGCCTAAGGCGCATCAATATGAAGTGGTGGCTGTGCAGTGAGACAGGCTAGAATGGATTGCGTTGGGTTACTTGTTAAGGAGCTATGGACATGAAATCAATTACGATTCAAATCTCTGACACTGCCGCCCAGTACCTCGAAGCCCGCATCGGCACTGGAGAATTCTCTGACATCAACGAGTTGGTTGCTTCGCTGATCTCGAGGGCGCTGGATGAAGATGACATGCCTCGTTGGATGGAAGAAGAGCTTGTAAAGCGCGTCGAGGCCGCCGAGCGTGGTGAAGTGAAGTCTGAAGTAGTCACGCCGATGTATTGGGATCGACTTCGGAATCAGTTGAATGAACGGCTACGAAGGACACGTGGGGAGGTTGCATGAATCCTCAGGTCATTGTCCGCGAACAGGCCACCAATGATGCCCTTGAAATTGCGGCGTACATTGCTGCCGATTCGACTGACCTTGCCCACCGGTTTCTTTCGGCCGTGCAGGAGTGTTATGGAAAACTCACGGAGAATCCGCAGATCGGACCCAGTGTCGGGCGAAGGCATCCCAAGCTACGAAAACTTCGCAAGTGGCCTGTACAAGGGTTCCTGAAATACATCATTTTTTATGAGGTCATTGCAGACGGCATTGAAATCGTGGCCGTCCTGCATGGTGCCCGCAGAATCTACCGCGTATTGCGGGAAGAGCGATAGTTCAAACAAAACCGTAGGACCAAAAAGATGACTAATGCTCACACTCGATTCCGTTCCACACTCTGTTTTACTGTGCTGATGCTTTGCGCCGCCTCGCCCTTGCACGCTCAGCGCGGGCTCAAGGATGTGCCTGTTCCCAATCCTGATGTGGAACTCAAATCCTTCAAGGTACTCGATGGCTTTGAGGTAAATCTCTTTGCCGACAGCGAGTTTCTGCACAAGCCGATCCAGACCAACTTCGATGCACGCGGCCGGCTCTGGGTTGCCTCCAGTGAGATCTATCCGCAGATCAAGCCGGGCCAAATCGCCAATGACAAAATCATCGTCCTCGAAGACACCGATGGCGATGGCAAAGCGGATAAGACCACCATCTTCGCCGATGGCCTGCTTATTCCCACCGCCGTCATTCCCGATGCTTCGGGCAACGGATGCTACGTCGCCAACTCCACCGAGCTGCTCTATCTCCAGGACACCGATGGCGATGGCAAAGCGGATAAGAAAACCATCATGCTCTCAGGCTTTGGCACTGAGGACACGCACCACATTCTGCACACGTTTCGTTGGGGCGTCGATGGCATGCTCTATATGAATCAGTCGATCTACATTCACTCGCACATCGAGACGCCCTACGGCCCTCGCCGCGCCAACGGCGGCGCGGTCTGGCATTACCGTCCCTCAACGCAGCAGCTCGAAGTCTTCTTCCTGGGCCTGGTCAACTCATGGGGCCATCATCAAGACAAATGGGGACAGTCCTTCGCCACCGATGGCGCAGGTGGCCAAGGCATCAACTACGTTTTCCCTGGCTCGGTCTTCCTCACTTCGCCCGGCGCTCGGCGCATTCTCTCAGGCCTGAATCCCGGTCAGCCCAAACACTGCGGCCTGGAAATTGTTTCCAGCAGCCACCTCCCCGATGACTGGCAGGGTACGTTTCTCACCAACGATTTCCGTGGCAACCGCGTCAACCGTTTCATCCTCAGCGAAGACAACGCCGGCTACGCTTCGCGCAAAACTGACGACGTCATCGGCACCAGCAACATCGCCTTTCGTCCGATCGATGTGAAAATCGGCAGCGATGGCGCGATCTACATCGCCGACTGGTACAACCCGATCATTCAGCACGGCGAAGTCGATTTCCGTGATGAACGACGCGACCACACCAACGGCCGCATCTGGCGCATCACCGCCAAAGGTCGGCCGCTCGTCAAGAAGCCCGCGATCATCGGCGCTTCAACCGATGCGCTGCTCGCGCTGCTCAAGGAACACGAAGAATTCACCCGCCTTCATGCCAAGCTGCAACTGCGCGAGCGCTTGGAAAAAGGCGACAAGGAAGTGCCCGCCAAGATCGCCGCATGGGCGAAAGCGCTGGATGAAACTGATGCGAAGTTTGAACACCATCAGCTCGAAGCGCTTTGGGCGATGCAGACGATTGATGTGATTAATGCTGACCTGCTGAATCAGGTGCTGCGCTCCAAGGATGCGCGTGCCCGCGCTGCGGCAACGCGCGTGCTTTATCACTGGCACTCGCGCATTTCAGATTCGCTGGAACTGCTCACTGCACGTGTGAATGATGATCATCCGCGCGTCCGCCTGGAAGCGGTCAATGCTTTGCGTCAGCTTGGTACGCTCCCGGCAGCCGAGGCCGCGATGCAGGCGCTGGATCGCCCGGTCGATCAGTTTCTCGACTTTGCACTCTGGCTGACGGCTCGCGAAACGCAACCGCACTGGCTCAAACCTTTGCAGGAAGGCACGCCGGTCTTTGCCGGCAACATCAACCGGCTGACCTTCGCTCTCAAAGCGGCGGAAAGTGCACAAGTCGTGGGCACGCTCGTCAACCTGCTCAAGGCGGACAAAGTTCCCACAGGTCGCCGCGCTGAGCTGATGCAGACCGTCGCAGGACTAGGCGGCCCGGCCGAACTGCGCTATCTCTTCGATGAAGCGATCGCCAGTGAATCCGCGCCGCTGCTCGAAGCATTGATGAAAGCGACGCAGCAACGCAACGCAAAAGCTGCGGGCGATCTGTCAGGAATCACCGCACTGATCGAATCGAAGCAGCCCGCGACTTCCGCAGCAGCCTCGCGCCTCGCAGGTCTCTGGAAACTCGAACCCGCACGAGAGAAACTCACCGCCCGCGCCAAGCAGAAAGATTTAGACAGCGCACTCAAGCAAGCAGCCTTCGACGGCCTGGCCATGCTCGGCGGCCCCGCCAGTGCATCAACATTCAAAGAGCTCACCGATGCAAGTTTGCCGCTGGATACGCGCATGATGGCGAGCGTCGCGCTGGCTGCGGTTAATCTCGATGCGGGCGCCAGCGCCATTGCATCAGTCATGGTTGATCTGCCTGATGGCTCGAATCCCGCAGGCGTGATCAATCCGCTTCTCGCCAAAGCGCAAGGCCCTGCCGCGCTCGCCAAAGCGCTCGAAGGCAAAACACTCAAGCCCGATGTGGCGAAGATGGCGATGCGCGTGCTCTCGGGTTCCTCGCGCGATGAACCCGCGCTGGTCATGGCCATCATGAACGCTGGCGGACTCACCAATCCCAAGCGCACACTCAGCGAAGTGGAACTCGCCGCGATGGTCAGTGATGTCCAGACCAAAGGCAATCCCGCCAAGGGCGAAGCGCTGTTTCGCCGTGACATGCTCGCCTGTCTCAAGTGTCACGGCATCGGCGGCTCCGGCGGCCTCGTCGGCCCTGACCTATCCTCCGTCGGTGCCAGCGCTCCTATCGACTACATCATCGAGTCCATGCTCGAACCCGCCAAGAAAGTGAAGGAAGGCTACCACGCCACGCAGGTCACCACGAAGGATGATGAAATTCTCGCAGGCATTCTTGTCCGCAAGACCGACAAAGACCTGCTCCTTCGCACCAGCGATGACCGCGAGATTGCGATCCCACTGAATCAGATTGCCCAGCAGAAAGATGCGCCTTCGCTGATGCCCGCCGGCCTGATCGATGGCCTGACCCGCGATGAGTTTGTTGATCTCATTGCCTTCATGTCCAAGCTCGGCAAGGACGGCGCATACAACGTCAGCAAAGCGCGACTCATCCGCACCTGGCGCACGCCCATCGCCACTGATGCGAGTAACGATGCGTTCAGACACAAGGGCGTTGAGATTGCGCCGAAGGAAGATGCAGCCGTGATGTGGACGCCGCTCTATTCGGTGGTCAACGGCGCTGCGCCGTGGAACGAGACGACCAAGATGTGGATGAGCGGCCCGCGCTACGGCCTGCTCCGCGCCCAACTCAACATCACCACCGCAGGCAAAATCGCCATCAAGCCTTCGACCGTCGAAGGCACCAAGCTCTGGGTCGGCACCACGCCTGCGGATGTCAGCGCGACCACCACGCTCGACCTACCCATCGGCACGCACACGCTCACCTTCGCCATCCTCGAAGGCAAACACGCGAACGGTTTTACTGTGGAACTCGTCGATGTGGAAGGTTCACCCGCACGGGCGCAGGTGGTGGGTGGGAAGTAACGGCTACAATGCCAAAGCAATGAAACCACTTTCAGCGACCAATCCTTATCTGATCAACCCCGCGCTTCGAGAAGCGATGGTGAGTCATCACATTTATGAATCGTCGGTTTATGAAGGCGCTCGCGGATTGGTAAAGCCTGTGGTCGTACGCAATCTCAAGCTGCGCTCAAAAGCCTCAACGAAGAAGTCGGTCAAGAGCGAGTAGTCTGCTGCATAAGCCTTAATCACACCTCCAAGATATTTCTTTCGGCTGCTCGTCGAACCTCTGCCGGTGAATCGGTAGTCAGGCGCGGGCAGGTTTGCCTGAAATGCCATCAGATTCGCCAGCCAGCGCGCCATGCGTCCGTTGCCATCACGGAAAGGATGGATGAGTAGAAATTCGCCATGCACTTCCGCCAGTGCTTTTGAGACTGTTTCGAGAGAAGCGGGACGACACGGAGTGAGCCGCGCCAGTGTCGTTGTTTCAAATGTTTTCATGCTCTGCGCGACGTGCATTGCTGGCGGCCAGCGAAATGAACCTTTCGCCAGTTCCACACTTCTGAATCGACCTGCCCATTCGTAAATACCACCCAGCCAAACGCGATGGAGCTTACATATCAATCTGGTCGTCAGACGTGTTCTTGCGGTTAACTGATCGAATGAATCCTGCTGCGCTCGTGCAAGTGCACTCGCCTCCACTCGATCCATTTCCTTCTTCCGGCTGATTCCTTGTCGGTTTTGAAGTACAAGACCACGCGACCCTTTCTGGTATTCACTATTTCCTTGAGCCGAGTTGTAACGGCTGATGGTCATCTTGTTGTCTCAGTGTTGCCAGATATCAGCCTCATCTCCCTCACCCGCTATTCACGCTCCACGCAGGTCTGCCTGCTTTCTCCGCCGCAGTCAGGCCGTCGAGCACCTGCATCTTCGCGCCCATGGCGCGGAGCTGATCGAAACGGCGCTGGCCGATCTGCACCTTATAAACCACCTGTTTCTCCTGGTACTCGCGCTCGATCACCTGCGAGCGCGTCTCGATGAACGAGAGCGCTTTGCCATCGGCGATGTCCACCGCCAGCGTGAGCAATCGATCCGCGCCGCGCGCACTTCGGCGAACGCGCTCGACCAGATCGTTCATACCTCGCCCGGTCTTGGCGCTGACGCAAACGTGATCGGGAAACTCCTGCGCAAACACCAGCAGGTCCGCATTGTGCTCAACAAGATCGACCTTATTAAGCACGAGCAATCGTTCCTGATCCTTGGCGCCGATTTCCTCGAGCACTTTGAGCACCGTATCGAGCTGCTGCCTGGCGCGGTGATGTGCAACATCGAGCACGATTAAGAGCATGTCGCTGTGGATCGCTTCTTCGAGCGTCGCTTTGAAACTGGCGATGAGATTGTGTGGCAGATCGCGCACAAACCCAACCGTATCACTGAGCATCAGCGCATCACCATCGCCCAGGTCCCACCGCCGGGTCTTGGTCGAAAGCGTGGCGAAGAGTTTGTCGTCCGCATAAGTGCCCGCGCCAGTGGCCGTGTTAAAGAGCGTGGATTTTCCCGCATTCGTATAACCGACCAGGCCAGCGGTGAAGTAATCCTGATTGCGCTTGGCGACTTCGCGCTCTTTGCGCGACTGAAGATCTTTGATTTCGTTGCGCAGGTTGCCCATCTTCTTCTGCACGATTCGGCGGTCGATTTCGAGCTGCTGTTCACCAGGCCCGCGCGTGCCGATGCCGGTGGGTGCGCCGCCGACGATGCGCTCCAGGTGCGACCACATGGCCCGCAGCCGAGGATAGGTGTACTCAAGCTGCGCGTATTCGACTTGCAGCTTGGCCTCTTTGGTGCGAGCGCGGGCAGCGAAAATATCCAGAATCAGTTCGCTGCGATCGAGCACCTTGCACTCGCACACTTCTTCGATGTTGGCAATCTGCGAGGGAGATAGATCGTTTTCAAAAACGACGACCTGAGCTTTGTGAGCGCGGACCATTTCCGCCAGTTCGACGACCTTGCCCGAGCCCATGAACGTGGCAACATCAACGACCGACTTATGCTGAATCAGCTCATCGACCACGATCGCCCCCGCAGTGTCGGCCAGCGAGCGCAGCTCGCCCAGCGGATCGTGCGGGTCCACTTCCATGGTCGGCAAAAGACAAGCTGCGAGAATCGCCTTCTCGCGGGTGACATTGAGGTGACTGCGGATCTGATCTTCCAAATGCAAAACCCTTCGTTGAGTGAAGCGATCATCGTTGAGCGAAGCGATCATCATAGACCCTGCACAGGCCCTTTCCTAATGGCCCCACTTGAACTGTCATGGCCCCCGTCGCAGCGGGTTTCTCCCTAAGCAATTCTGGGCGGACATTGTTCTGGGGTACCCCCTCTCCATACCTTTTTCGCTCAACCCGTTTGATTGCATGGCTTTACGCCATGTCCGCACCATGTCCGCCGGACGTCCGCCCCTTGATATACCGCTGAAAACAAGGTTTTGCATGTCCGACCGGACGTCACAAATGTGTCCGCTGGTGTCCCTGGGCCACGATAATGCCCCTGAATCTCCGTGCTCAAGCGCATGCGAATGCGGCGCGACAGCGCAAACAAATATGGCCAGATGAATGGAAGAAAAACGTTGCAAGTTATAACCCCGGGAAAAGAGAGATGCGGTCAAACTGAGGACACATTATACCATAGCCCCAGTGATTTCGCCGTGTATGTGTCCCCTTATTCACCCTCACAGATCACGACATGACTCAATCATCAATGCCGCCAGAATCCGGTGTTTCGTTTTTGAATATCAGCTTGCCGTTTTCACGCACGAACCTCACTGGTATTTTAGGGTTTGATGTCCTTGCCGTTCTCGTTCCACTTCGTCTCCCACTTTGATAAGTAAACTTCGAGCTGCGGGATTTCAATACGATAAATCTCGATCAACTCAATGCCCTGATAGATTGAGAAATACCAAGCTCGCACCTTGCGATATTTTGCGATGATGACTGGATTCAGATGATGATGCGTTGAAAACGATGACGTAAGCAGTTGGTTGACAGTCTTCAATTCGTACTCGTTGCCATCGTCATCAATCGCATCGTTCCCTTCACGGCGTTGAGTGTTTCGCAGGTTGAGGATCAGCAGGGTCTGCAAAAGTTTGCCGCCGTTATCCTGAAAGATATCGTCGATACCATGCGCTGACGCCAGCCGCTGGTATTCGCGGATCGCTGGGAACAGGCGGTCCAAGATTTCTATATCTTTATGACGGCCCATTTCGCTTCGTGCTCTTATGCTTTATCGTCGGAATGATTTCCGCGGGATCGATCCCCAGTGCAATCGCCAGCCGCTCCAATGTTTCTAGCCGCACTGATCGGCGATCTCGTTCAATCAGGCTGATGTGCGTCCGGTGCAGCCCGGCGGCGTTTGCAAGCTGCTCCTGGGAAATGCCCCGTTCCTCCCGAAGTCGGCGAAGGTTTTCACCAAATTTTCTTGTAAACTCGCTCCGCGTCATGATTGATCACAGCATCCATTTCGCGTACCATTGCACAACAGACAATGCGCAACATCTGTCAGAAAGGCATTCAATGAAATATCGCACTGCCTATCGAACTCCGAGGGGAGAAGCCATCATTGGCGACTCGCTCGATGTGCTGCGTGACATGCCTCCAGAATCGGTGGACCTCGTCGTTACTTCGCCGCCCTTCGCCCTGCTGCGAGAAAAAGAATATGGCAATCTCGATCAGACCACCTACATCGACTGGCTATGTTCGTTCGCCCCGCCTGTCAGGCGCGTGCTCAAGGAAACCGGCAGCTTCGTGATAGACCTCGGCGGTGCGTACCAGCGCGGCGTGCCAGTACGTTCCCTCTACAACTATCGTGTTTTACTCCGCATGGTCGATGACCACGGTTTCCATCTCGCAGAAGAATTTTTCTGGCACAATCCGAGCAAGCTCCCGTCGCCGATTGAGTGGGTCAATAAACGAAAAATCCGAGCCAAGGATTCGGTCAACACCGTATGGTGGCTCAGCAAGACCCCATGGCCCAAAGCCAATGTCAGCAATGTCCTTGCACCATACTCTGACCGTATGAAAAAGCTGATCAAAGACCCGCAGGCTTTTTACCGACCCAAAGAGCGACCCTCTGGACACGACATCGGCAGCAACTTCGGCAAAGATAATGGTGGCGCGATTCCTCCCAATCTCCTTCAGTACTCTAACGCCGAGAGCAACGGACTTTACCTTCGTCTCTGCAAAGAGCACGGCCTCAAACCTCACCCGGCTCGCTTTCCGAAAGCTCTGCCCGAATTCTTCATCAAGTTCCTTACTAACCCGGGAGATCAAGTCGTGGATATTTTCGCTGGCTCGGGAACGACCGGCGAAGCGGCACAGAGCCTGGGTAGAAGTTGGAAAACAATTGATATGGAAGCCGAGTATGTCAAGACCTCGCTCTTCCGCTTTTTGAGTGATCGGTCTTTGCACGACGCGAAAGAACTGCTGAATGAATTTGACAACAAATCCATTCCGATGATCGAGCCAATACAGTTGTCACTTCTCTGAAAACGGGCAGAACAAAGGGACGGTCCATACACACCCGCCGATGACAATCAAACTCTGCAAGAGCGACACAAAGCCCGGAAGCGCAAGGCTGATCGCCTCGTGCCGCTCCTTCAGAGCTTTGTTCGTTTTCGCTTCGATACTGAGCGTTGCCCAAAGCTGGGTTGTTTAAGCTCTTTGGGCCGGGGGGCTAGGGGGCCAAGAGGGAGTTTGCGTGAGCGGCGGCTGCCCACCGTTGCCGCTTGGCGCAGCGAACCGTAGAGGGCACAGATCTGCGAGTTGGCTTCGCTTCGCGGAAGCTTCTGGCAGATGACGACGGGATCGCCACCGAA
>Ga0209491_10005808_pt1 | contig 17737 bp, 22 predicted proteins | sample BON02_FD_187213 | JGI IMG/M metagenome (GOLD analysis project Ga0209491, IMG submission 187213) | Freshwater microbial communities from Lake Bonney liftoff mats and glacier meltwater in Antarctica - BON-02 (SPAdes) (version 2) | ecosystem: Environmental > Aquatic > Freshwater > Ice > Glacier...
GGCTTCCAGGGCTACTTTGGATTTAAACTTGCTGCTAAAATTACGACGTTTCTTGCTCATGATATTCCTCTTGCTTGTTGCACAGATTATACCTTAACATACTGTCCTAATTTTGGGGTCCACCTCTTCTTTCAATATTCCTACAAATAAATATTAAAATTGTGTGTGGGTGTACTATAATTGCGTGTACTATACGCTATATGATACAGTATACCACTTATGCGTACCTTATGCTATGTTCTGTATTATTTTGTATCGTACGTTATCTAAAGTTTTTGTGTGGGTTTTTAACTATACTTGAATGGTTTAGGTTTTGTCTGTGTATTGTGTAATTGATATCTCTACAAGCCTTACAAATTATATAGTTTGATTTTGAGAACGAGGGGTATTTGTTTTAGTGCTAGTTACGTTATTATATGAAGTTTGGTCGTTGTTGGTGCTTATGAATCTCTACAAGCTCCCCAAAAATATTCTACAGGAATTTCTTCACTTAAATCATTAGTACAACCACATGACTCCCATATTAAATTTTCTATTTGATTATCACCTGTTTGTTTCGTAAACCATGGGACTACAAATTCCTCTATTTCAGATAAAGTGATACTTTTATCTTCCGTACCTTCTATGCGCATCTGAACTAATCTACATTTAGTTATTGTATTAAAATCTGTATATAGAAACTTTAATGTACATTGTTTTAGATCTATTTCAAAATTGTTTACCAACGAAGAAACACCTTTATAACCTTCAACAGGATTTTCCTTTAATATTTTCTGTATTGTTTTACTAGTAAATTTTTGTGATCCTTTTAAAGGATATAAATAATGTTGTGTAGTATAAGATGTTTTTATTAAAGATTTTGTATAATGTCCCGCCGAAAAACACAACTTTTCTAATTCTTCATTAAATTTTTCTGAAGAAATAGATGTTTTTTCTTCCGTAAGAAAACAACAATTATTTTTTAAAATGATATTTTTTAAGTCTGATAAACCATGTCCATCCAAAACAATAATTATTCTATAAGAATATGATAGTGTAAGGCTTTTTTCAAAATTTATTTGTTTATCTGACTTCATATATCAAACTTATATTTTAATCTGATATATTATCATCAAAGATATATCCAGTATCAAAATTTGTTAGATCAAAACCATGAAAATATATATTATCAAAATCTTTTATAAATTCATTATCACCTACTATAAGGGATAATAATTCAAATGCACTTATACTATTTTCAGTTAATAATTTTAATTGCTCACTAAAATCTTTATCTGTCTTATTCAATTCTTCTAAAGATCTTTTTGTAAATGAATTTTCTTTTAACATCTTTTTTATTAATGGATAATCTAGTTTATTTGTTTCTAATGATTTGTTAAAACAAAATTCCCATTTTTCCAGTGATTCATTCATTTTCATATTATACACCTTGTCTTTTTAATTATGTAATCTCATAATATGATAACAAAAACATTTTATCAATGATAGTTGTTTTAACAGTTCAATTAGCTAAACATTTTTCCTAATGTCTCTAGAACAGTAGTTGCGGTTTTAGTGTCTAATGTTCCAAGGTTTCTTATTATTCTAGATTTGTCTATAGTACGAATTTGATCTAGAGCGATTATTCCTTCTTTACTTTCAAAAACTACAGGTATGCGAGTTGGATAATTTTTAATCCTACTTGTCATGGGTGCAACTATAAGTGTTTTTATATATTTATTCATTTCATTAGGTGAGACAATCACACACGGCCTTGTTTTCTTGATCTCATAACCTTGAGAGGGATCAAAAGAAACAAGTAAAATATCAAATCGATTAGTCTCTACCATATCCATTCCTCTTCATCCCAAGAATATTCTATATTGACCATGTCTAAAAGAACGTCATCCTCGTTTTCAGCCATAAGTTTAAAACTGTCTTCCCATCCTGATCTAACTTCTTCGTATGGTGTTATGATTAGTGAATGGTCTTTTACTGTTAGTTGGACAGTGTTTTTTATATTTGATTGTTTGAGAAATGCCTTAGGTATTCTCAATCCTCTTGAGTTACCAATTTTTATAATTTCTGCGTACATTGTCTATTTCCTTATGTTTCTTGATTGATATTATATTGTAATTACTTTGTGCATACTTGTCAATTCTTTTTTTTATCTAATTGTTCCAGCATGTTTTTAGCTTGTTGTTTAGTTTGGCATATATCTTTGTAGGTTATTAGTCTTATTTGTGCTGTCAGGCTTCATTATTTCGAACTTATGTATTTTTAGTATTCTACTCGTCTTCTTAGATATTTTTTACAGTTCGAATATTTGAATAGTTTTGCAGTTTTTTTGTTTTTGATGTGATACTGTTTTTATTACCCCCATAATAGCAAAACTGAACAAGATTTTGTTAAAAAAACATACCTGTAAGCCTTTATTAAAAAGGGCTAGAACCAGTTTTTAATTTTGCTGTCAATAAACCCCTTTTTTGGCATATTAGACCTTTATTGACAGCAAAATTAACCATCTAAAAAACACTATTCTAAACCTTTTAGATAAAGGGTTGTAGAGGATAGATTTTAAAAAGGTTACGGCAAATTTTGTTCAAAAATTGTAAAAACTACTTTTATTAAAAGCTCTATAGACCTTATGTTTATTAGGTTTTAAAACGTTTAAAAATAGTTGATTGAGTTTTTTAATTAGAAATATAATGATAGTTGTACTTTTATAATTCGTTCAATAGACTTTATATCTTTATCAGATATTATCGTGATTATCGATTTCAACCTGTTTTTATTCACTGTCATTATTTGATCTGCCATAGCCTTACTCTTATGATCGCCCACTAGTACATAAACTTCACACGGATAACATTTTTCAATCTTACTAGTTAATGGAACTATTTGTACTCTATTTGAGTACTGGTTTGCATAATCGTTGCTGATAATTACTGCTGGTCTATTCTTCTGTATCTCACTACCAACAGAATGTTCAAAATCAATCCACCATACTTCACCTCTTTTAACTAAAATCATTATGTATCAACCCTTCTGTCCATTGGCAGGCTTCAATCTCTCTTTGTGCGTCTTGTGCCATTTCTTGGTACGCCAAACTCAAATTATCGCCAACTATGTGCGGTTTTATCAGATTTTCTATAAACTTGCTGATCTTACGTTTTCCTATCACGGCGTATAAATCGTTATATACATTCTCGGCTATAGTGATTGTTAGTTTCTTTTGCATATAATCCCTTTGTTTTTATACGTGTAATTATACGTGTAAATGTGTAGCTTGTCAATAGTGTTAGTTATGTAAGTCTTTACCTTATGTTTAATTCATTGAATTACCTATTTTAAGCATGTTTTTAGCTTGTTGTTTAGTTTGGCATATATCTTTGTAGGTTATTAGTCTTATTTGTGCTGTCAGGCTTCATTATTTCGAACTTATGTATTTTTAGTATTCTACTCGTCTTCTTAGATATTTTTTACAGTTCGAATATTTGAATAGTTTTGCAGTTTTTTTGTTTTTGATACTGTTTTTATTACCCCCATAATAGCAAAACTGAACAAGATTTTGTTAAAAAAAACATACCTTAAAGCCTTTAATATAAAGGGCTAGAACCAGTTTTTAATTTTGCTGTCAATAAACCCCTATTTTGGCATATTTGACCTTCATTGACAGCAAAATTAACCATCTAAAAAACACTATTCTAAACCTTTTAGATAAAGGGTTGTAGAGGATAGATTTTAAAAAGGTTACGGCAAATTTTGTTCAAAAATTGAAAAAACTACTTTTATTAAAAGCTCTATAGACCTTATGTTTATTAGGTTTTAAGATGTTTGAAAAATGAATTTTTTATAAAATAAGTAAAATTATCGAATAATCTTTATATCCTTTATATCATAAGGTATTTAGGATGTTTTTGAATAATTCAGTATTATTTGGGTTTTTATATTAAATCGGTTTAAATTTTCTATCGTCTGACAAAATGAAAAAGTGGTTGTTTATCAATTTTTACTGTAGGTTTTTTGGACTAAAGTTATTGTTAAACTTGTTAGATACTAAAAGCTTAAAGTGTCTGGATGTTCAATTTTAGAAACTATTAATTAATATTCGGACTCCAGAATTACTATGAGAATTTTTAAAAATGAGTTACTTAACATTATAAAAAGAGATAGTACTCCTAGTGTATAGAGGGGGGATATGATAAGAGTTTACTTCTTTGTTGGTACAAAGCTTATAGGGTTTATTAAAGAGAAAGATAACACTAGGTTAAATAACCTATTTTTACTTATAAAGAGAGTTTTTATAGTCTATAAAAAAGAGGTTTTCCTACATTATAAAAAGAGAAGTTTTTTAGTTTTTGCCTGCTAATAACAGGTAGTTTACAGGTGAAATTTAATATACCAAACATAAAAAGAGTGTTTCTAAAATGAAGTATTGCTAATCCAAATAGAATATTTTAAAGCTTTTATTTGTTTGCTAGTTTAATCTGTAAAAGCAAAATAATCTTCTTCTGATTCAACCCAATAATCATCTTGTACTACTTCTTTAAAAATTAAACTCAACATTATAGAAGTGTTTATAACAGTTTGAATTTTTGGTGAATTTAGATTTTTTAACTTATTTTTTTGTAATTTTTGTAACGGGTTAATAACACCTTCTTCAATCCATTTTCTAAAAGTTGTATTCATTTTATTTACATTAATAGACCCATCCTTATTAATAAAATAAATACACAATCCTAAAGCATAAATATTTTTTGATTTATTATTAGCTTTAATCCAACCATCCCTTTGTTTTTTATTTAGGTATGTATATTGAGTAGTGGCAAAAGGATGTACAATTATTTTTCGTAAAATATCATCACCCATCATTAGGGTTGTATTTTTATATTTTAGATCATTATTAATTTTATTAGGTTTCAAAATTTCTCTTACAACACATGGTGTAGGATAAGGTACATTTTCAGGGTTTTTATGTAAATCTAATAAATATTGTGTAGCAGGTGCTGTTTGATTATATTGATCTGTCAGTTTAAATTCAGTTTTTTTAATTTTTTTAAGAATTGAATTATATTTTTTATTAAATTTTTTATCATTTAAAAAATTCTTTTTATTTATACTATGTAAAAAATCTATATTTTTCTTCAGATCATTTGTTTTTAAATCTGTTATTAATTCAACTGAAATATGTTCAGTTTTTAAATTACCATCTGATTTTTGGTTAGTACGATGAGATCTTATTTTAGCAATATAGTTTTTTTCTAAATTGTTTTTTTGTTCTTTTAATAAAGAATTGTGTTTATTTATACTTTTTTTGTTGAAATTATCATCTTCTAAAAATTTATCATTTATTTTTATTTGACAGTTTATTTTTTCTTGTTGTTTTAATAAATCTTTTTTTAGAATTATTTTATTTAAAACATAATCAGATGAATTTTTACGAGCATAGAAATTATTATAAGATTTAATTTCTAGTTCAAATAAACCTTGTATTTTTTTATAACTTATAACATCTTTTTGTTTTTCATCTAAAACTTCGTATTCATTAGTTAACAAACTGCTATTAGGAAATACTGATCTTATATGTTCGTTTATATGTTTTAATACTATTTGGTCAACTTCTTCTTTATTATCATAATTTTTATTATTTATAATAATTTCTTTGTTTATTTCATCATGAATAATATTCATTAAAGGTTTTTTTTGACAAATGTTATTAGCTTGAAGTGTATGATTTTTTTCATTATCGGCTATATGTAATTTAGCAGTGTTAAAATGACCATCATTAGTTGGATATAAAGCTTCGTGAAAAAAAGCAACATCGCCATCAGTTATACTACCATTCAAAAATAGGGAGTTTTCAAGTATCCACATATACGATCTAACGTTGGCAGTTATATTATTGGCTACAACTATATTAGAAGTTATAAAAAATCTTGATACTTGATCACCGTAAATAGTGTTAGAAATCAACTTATAAAATTCATTTTCAGGAGTACCTTTATCATATTGGTTACGAAAAAATCTTAATTTATCGATTATTAAATTACCTAGATTATATGATGTCCAAGCATGACAATCGTTTTCATTAACAATTTGAACACCTTCAATATTAATATCAAAGTCTCTTTTTTTCTTTTTATTACAGTTTTTATCTTTAAGTATCCTCTTTTCTATAACTTGATCGACATTTTCACATTTTAAATCTTTAGGATAAAAAACACCTGCGGTTACACCGACTTTTTTGATAAAATCTTGATAAATTTTTGCAGAATTATTTTGTTTTAAATTACTTAATAATTCACTAGTTAAAACACCATTGATAATTTCATGACCTAAAATTGTTATAGTGCCACTGTTAAAATCTAAATCACCATTTTTACTATACACATCCATTTTTCTAGATTTGTATTTTTCATAAGTAGTATCGTAAAAAGATGGTATTAAGCTTTGAAAATAATTTAAATTTTCTATAGTTGTAATATTAAAAAACCATAAATTGTCCACTAATTGACATTTTTCTGGATCGTCTAAATTAAAATGGTTTATTAAAGTTTCCAACGAAACAACGGGTTTATTAACTTCAAACCTATATCTAATTTTATTATAACTACCTTTTTTTGTTTTTATTTTTTCGTTACTAATAATTTTTTCTTTTTTCTTACTAGTTTTACAGGTAAAAATAACAGGTGATCCTAAAGGATAATCTAAAATACCCATAGCTCGATTGTAACAACCGCTTATATCAATATCATAAGATAAAAAAGTACTAGAAAAAAAAGCTGGTTTGTTATTACGACATCTACCAGCTTGTACTTTAGCTAGTAAAAAGGTGAAATCTTGATTTATATATTTTAATAAACTTTCTGCACTAGCATCTTTTGTAAGAACTTCAAAAATATTATTTTGAATTTTTTTATAGTCTTTTAAAGGTAAGTTTTTTAAAGATGTTTTTTCTTCTAAACCAGTTAAATATTCAAGATTTTGAGGTTTAACATTTTGACATTTAGATCCTATTATTTTTTCGGTTAAAACAGCATTAAATAGATTTACTACACTAGAACCGATAGTTTTTGATGGTTGTTTATAAGTCTCTGGTAAATAATCTAATTTAAAATCGTCATAAATTTTGTTATCTAAATTTATAATTTTATCTATTAAAATATCTAATTGAAGATCAGCAATTCCTGCATATTTATCAAACTCATAAGGTTTATCAATATAAACACCTAACATGTCTGATTTTTCATAATCTCTAATTAAGTCTTTTTCTTTTTTTTGTTCAACACCCGCTATTTGAAAAGCTGAATCTAAACCTCGATTGCCTAACATTGCTACTAAATCAATGAATTTAAGCCATACAACAAATTCAGTACCATTAATATTAATTATCCAATTTGTTTTAAAAGGTGTTTCACAACTACTATCATCACCGACATATTTACTTGATAGGTGTTTATCAAAAGTTATAGTCCTACCTTTTTTATTGGCATAAAAACTTTTAAGATCTTTTCTGTAATCGTCATCATTAGCGATAAAACCATAGTCGGCGACACCGAAGTAAAGATAGAAAGGTATGATTAGTTTATTAGGGATCTTAGCTAATTTATTTTTTTTGTCTTCATCATATCGTTCAATTCTTCTGACACTTGCAGGTATTCCTAAGCTTTTCATTTGATCTATAATAACCAAGGGACTTTTTAAAACATCATGCCTAATATTATGACCATTTTTTATTAAATGATTGTGAAGAAAAGGTGTTGTGAAGATTTTTTCGTTGTTTTTACCCCAAGTTTTCATCTGAACAGTTAAACCTGTTCTAGGTTTTATATAATGTTCAACATTACCTTTTATTCCACCATTAAGTATTTTTTCAATATTATTTTGATTAAACCATTCAGCATCTAATATAATCGGCATTTGCAAGCTTATACCTTTATCGTTCTGTACAATTTTATCTATGAAATTCTCTTTTGTATAAGATAAAGGATTATGTTTAATGTTACCTTCTATAAATATTCTTTGTTCAGGTCTTAAATCAATAATAGTATTTGGAACAGTAACGTTTAAAGGTGTAAGTGTAATCAACGACTTATCAATTTGAGAAGTCAAAGATTTAATACCAAATTGTGGGTTTATAATTAGATTAGGTAAACTTTTATTTATACAATTTGTATTTGTTACATTAAAAGTTACTAAGGGTTTTTCATCTAACGAATAAGTACTTAATGTTTTACCACTACTTTTTTCTTTAAATACTTGTTCTTGAAAAGGTTTTAGAACAGGACACAAAGGGTTGCTGTTTTCAGTTGTAGTTTTTTTCAACATTTAACACCTCCTTATCAAAAGGCGTTAAAACTAATTTACCATCAATGTATGACCACACACCTAAATTGGTTGTGTGATAATATGAACTAAATAAAGAGTTTTTATTGTCTTTAATTAATATAGATTTTTTAAGCGGATTTAGATCGTCAGTAATATTTTTATTTGTTGTATTCAAGCTATACTCCTAAATTATTTTGTTCAGGAGACTTACTTTTGTATAATGTTTGTTAGTAAAAATATGTATTTGTATAAATAGATACTTACACATATAAGTATTTAATGACTATTAAATACTTATATTTTTTTATCTTTACTAAATTATTATATGTAGATAAAATAGGCATTAGAAAAAGGATGTTTTGCTCTATTTTTTCTACCATTGTAAATCTTCTGACTGATTGATTAAATTTATCAAAAACTATAATAGATCAGTCAGTTGAGGTTTTCTATCTAAATTGTTAATCTCTTCAAATATTTCTTCATTTTATAGTTAAATACTCTCATATAGGCGATTTAAGAGTGTATTATCAATCTTATATACAACATCCTATCATCACTATTAAATCACACTGTAGTATAGTTTAATGAGCTGTATATAGCACATTAAATTTCTTATTGAATACCCTTATTATTGCCGCTAAATTTTAAAAGCTATCGGTGCTTAATCCCATCGTTACAAACATGTAGTAAAACCTAGTTTAGGCTAGTGGTCTTTGGAAGTGTAATATTTTGCTGGTCAACTATAGGTCAATGATGTAGAGTAGACTCATGTAGAATTTTATGTGAGTGCAATATTATGTCAGATAAATATAGAGTAGTAGTAGAATTATATTCAGATTCTAATCCAAATCTGGTTGAGAGAAAGATCATAGATGATAAAAGCGTAGAGAAAGTTACTAGTATTTATGAACTTGGATTAAGGCATACAAATCAAATTGAATTATTACAAAATATTCAACAGCAAGTATTGAATTGTCAGGCAAAATTCTTGAAAGAAGATATTACGTTTTGCCCCAAATGCGGTAGCAAGGTGAATAAACACGGCTATGACAATAGTAAATTTCATTCAGTGTTCACTGACCACGTTGTCAAGACTCAGAGACTAAAGTGTAGTAAGTGTAGCTGGAAAAGCACCCCAAGTATAAAATCATTATTCGGAACTTCTGTCCACCCGGATTTAGCCAAGATTCAATCTGAATTAGGAGCGACTCATTCTTATAGAGAAAGTGAAAAGATTCTAGCATTACAGAGTGCGGTTAAAAGACCGGTTAACAATCACGATAGAGTAAAGCATATAGTATCTCTTATTGGCAAAGAGATTGAATTAGAAAATCGCCAATATAATTCAGATTCAATACAAGCAACTTCCTCGGTTGAGCTTGTTGTGCAAGTCGATGGTGGGCACCTAAAAAGCGCAGAGGAGGATAAAAGAAGCTTTGAAGTTATGGCGTCTGTGGTGTACAAACCTGAGAGCGTTGGCAAAGTTAATGACAAGGGGCGTGGTGTAATTTACAACAAGAACTGTACGGCATCGTCACTTGACGATAAACAAGAATCAATAAAACGTGATACTCTAATCTCAGCTTTGAGACAAGGAATGACCAAAGATACCAAGATTACAGCTATATGCGATGGCGCTAGTAATTGCTGGAGCGTAGTGAATTATTTAAAACCGCATTGCAAAGAAGTAACGGGAATACTTGATTGGTTTCATATCGCAATGAAGTTTCAAAATACTTCAGTGCCGAAGGGCGATAAAGATAATTTCGAAAAAGCAAAATGGTGCTTATGGCACGGTAATGCCGATAAAGCAATAGAAAGCCTGAACATGTTATTCGATAATATTCCGAATAAATATCATATAAAAATAAAAAAACTAATCACATACATAACTAATAATAAACAATATATTATTAGTTATGAACATAGGCATAAAAACGGATTAGTATTCACTAGCAATGTGGCCGAATCTAACGTTGAAAGTCTTATCAACCAAAGATGCAAGTGCCAACAGCACATGATATGGTCTAGGGAGGGAGTTCAACCCCTTCTACAAATAAGAGCAGCTATGCATAGCAAAGAATGGAATCAACGTTGGGAACAGACAATTTTATCAGGTTTGAAAAAGGCAGCCTGACCAGTAAAATATTACACTTCCATTTCCTTTCATAAAAACCTCAACTGTTAAATTTATATTATTTCAAATAATCATATTTTCAAAATAAAACAAGTACAATGAATAATATCTAATTGCTATAAGTGTTAGTTGTATTAAAATACATTTCCAATTATTCAAATACTAAGATTTACTTATGACTGATGATAACGTATTAAAAAATGGTGTTGTGAAGTTCTTTTCTTTAAATGGTGGTTATGGTTTTATAGTGGATGATGAGAATGGTGCTGATATCTTTGTTCATTTAAACAATTTGAAAGAATGTGGTTTAAATGAACTAAATAAGGATAATAAAGTTAGTTTTGTACAAAAAAAGAAAGGTGCTAGGTTTTATGCTACAGATATCAAATTGTTATAATTATGAAAATCTAAACCTTGTTCTAGTGTTGTTAAAAGCTATAATAATTGTAGATTTATTGCATAGGATTTACCTTTTTTAGTAAATAGCTCATAACCGACATATTAATAATTGATAAGACTTTTATAGCCAGCTTTTTCTACTTCGCTAATATGGACGAATATATTCTCACTACCATCATCAGGTGAAATAAATCCATAACCTTTATCTAAGTCAAACCACTTTACTTTTCCTTTTTCCATAATTTTTCTCAAGACTTAATTACAAGCATCTTTTAACTTTTTACCAGTTTTAAACTTAGGTTGATTATAAGCTTTAATCTGTATAACTTCACCATTGCGGGGATTACGACCTGATCTTGGAGCTACTTTAGTAATATAGAAGTTCCCAAAACCTATAAGGGATATTTTATTACCTTGTCCCATTGCACTAATTACCGAAGAAGCAAACATATCTATAGTTTTTTCAGCTTCAACTTTTGTACAATTATTTTTTGTAGCTATGTAAGTTATAAATTCTTGTTTGTTCATTTTTTTATTTTTTTTAATATATTGTTTAAAGTACTACCATTCCCACTTTTCAGGAATATATATGTTTAGCTCACTATTAGTTTTATTACGTTCTTTTACTAATTCTATTGGTTTATAACCAGTATAGTCTATAAATGTTTCACTTACTGAAATTAATTTTTTCTTACTATTACTAGGACGCTTTTTAAAAATTGTATTAATACAAGTAGGACCGACATTAAAATTATCCACTATTTGTTTTATAGTTATACCAGAATTGCGCATCTTTATAGCTTCTTGTTTTTGTTCTGCTGTTAAAAGACTTCTAGATTTTACAATTTCAATATTATGTTTTTTCATAAATCTGCGTATTGTGGGAGCTGTAACACTAAACAAATTACTAATTTGTTCTGTAGTTTTACCAGATTCATACAAAGTAGTAATTTTATCTAATTCTATTGTTTTATTAGCCATTAACGTAATGTTTTTTAACATAATGTCTATTAGATAATCACTGAATAACTACCAACAGACATTATAAATAGTTTTATAGTAAAAATTTATCAAATTTATTTTTATAGAATAATCTTTAAACCATTATCAACTAATTCAAAATTAGCAATGGAAAGGTCTTTGTATTTATTATTTATATTATTTATCTTAAATTGAATATAATTTACATTTTTAGTATTATAAATTTTAAATCCTCTATTATCTTCTACTATTTTTAAAAAATAATTGTTTACATTTTTATCATCTTTAAAAACAGCAATACTATTTCCTTTAGTCCATGATAATTCATTTAAAAGCATAGGTGAAAAGTATACTTTCATTATATACAATTCATTACTTCTAGGTGTTTTATACTTTTTAGGAATTATTTTAATTTTTAATTCACTAACACTACTTTTAGTTGATGATCTAGGATATATTCTAACTAATTCCATATATTTTATTCCTTTATATAATTTTAAGTTATTTTTGATTTTCTTATTAGACTTTTTAAATAACACGTTCATTTTAATACATTTTATATAATTATGTCAATTAAATATTCAATATTGATATTTAAGATTTTTTATTTAATAAGCCTTAGTCCATGATTCTTTAAAAATAAGTTTCATAATATCTAAAGTATCTTTACGACTTAAATACTTACTTTGAATCATCTTTTTAATCATTTCATTAGAATATTTCTTCATATCTGACATTTTTAAAGTTTCTGGAGGTACTACACTTTCAAATTCATTTTTATAAACTAAATCATTAATAATTTTGAAAGCTTGTATATCATCTTTAGGTATTCTATCTTGATAATGGTTTAATTTCTCATTAATGATATAAAGCAACTTATAATTAATCTCATTTAATAAGTCATTACAACTATTATTTTGTTCTATAGGATTTTGAGTTTTAAAAGTTTTTAAGACATCATCAAAATTGATATTTAATGATATATCATTATCATCTAAATTATTGGTTTCAAAATTTATGATTGGAATTTGTTTTTTAAAATTTAAACTATTTTTATATTCAATCAAATCTTCAATTTTAAAATCATTATGTAAAATTTCTAATTCCTCATAAATAATATTTACATCAACATTGTCATTAAGACGTGTATCAATATAATTTTTAAAATCTACATTTTCTTTTAGAAACTTATTTAATTCTGTCATGGTTACGATCTCACTTTAGTTTTTTTAGAATTAGCAACATCACGATTATGATTTGGCGATAAATCATGTTTAGAATGATGTTGATCTAATATCTCTTTGTTATTATTCAAATATCTTTTTACTACAGGAACACTGAACTTTTTAATTTTCAACAAAGTCGTTTGATTAATATAGATTTTATCATCTTTGAGTTTAGCTTTATCATTATCCGTCATTATATTTTTTACAACTTCATCAAGTCTATTGTTGGATTCTAAAGTATTTTTATGTTCAAGTTTACCTAGTTTATTGTTTTTTATAATACGATTACAAAATGGAATTACTGCCATTTTCACAAGCTCTTGCGGAGAAATATTTTTTATTGAAAGCGCATTGTAAAAAGTTGTTTGCTCTTGTTGATTAAATAATTTCTCATTGAGTGCATAATGATTTAAAAGTTCTACTAATAGCTCTGAATGACTTTTAAAATGTTTCTCATCTTTTAGCTGTTCAAATTGTCTTTTTACGGACGAATCAATACCCCTAATATTTAATTGTTTATTATTCTTTTTCTCAATCATAATATTACCTACTTGTTATTTATATACAGTATACTATATTAGTAAACACTATACAAGAATAAAATACACCACATTATAAAAATATTTATTCTAAGTAAAAGTCAAAGTAACTATTACAAGTATTTAGATCATCTTCGCTATGTCCTAGAATTTCAGAATAATAGCATTGTGGAGTCTTACGATTATCTTTTTTATATTTAGCACAAGCAATAGTCGCATATATTGCTCTTAAGTCTTTAGCTGTAATATCACCCTCAACAAATTCGCTAAAATGTTTTTTTACTCTCAAACTTAATTCTTTAGAACAATTAGAATGAAATGTAGCAGGATTGTTTATGTATTGAGGCATATCTAACCTCATCCCTTTTAAACAAGTGATAATAGATTTTGTTGTACTCAATAAAGGTATTTTATAATCCTTACATTCATTTCCTTTGGTTTTTAATTGACCTTTAAAAACAACTATATTTTCACTAAAAGGTGTAAATTCAGCAGTACAGCCTATTTCAGCAACTCTACGACCTGTCAAAGCTGCTAAGGATAAAACTCTATTAATGTAAGATTTTGATGATAGTAAAAATACCGCTCTATCAATTAAACCTTGAGGATTTTTTATAAGTTTAAGATTTGATTGTTCTTTTTTTACTTTAGCTTTGTAATTGATATTTATTGTATTAGTTTCATCTTTTGTAAGCTTTAAACTTCTAACTGCATTATATTTTTTAATAAGATGTTTAAAATCAATAATACTTACATGATATTTAGCTGCTGTTTGTAATAAAATATTAATACCCATACTTTTATTTTTTGTTATTTCAACTATAGCTTTAAAGATATCATTGTAATTTACATAGTTGTTTTTTAGATAATGATTAGCAAATCCATTTCTATATATTGTAAAACTCGCTTTTCTACTTTCTAAAGTATTATAACTATTAGTGATATATTCCTTTTCTAAATTACATATACTTATTAGTTCTTCATCACTAGTACAAACATTAATCTTATTGTAAAACTCATTTATTCTAAGTCTACCCATTAAATACCTTGTTATAAAAATTTTATACTTGCAATGTAACATATTATATTGTAAATTACAATAAGTATAATTACATTATGTAATAATACAAAATAAAAAAAGGTATAAAAATGGAAATAGAAAAAAATACTGACAAAAATGAAATTGAATTAGGCATATCTAAAAGAATATTAATTGATAAAAACTATTATGCTAAAGGAATTTTAATAAAAACCTATTTAGAAAAAGATGTAGAAGGAATAGATAATAATTATGATAGATATGTATTCACTTTTGGATTTATGAATAGTCAAACAAAACAACCTGATTATGAAATAGTTTTTTATACAGGTACTAAATTAAATCCTGAACCTATAAAAATATTAAATGATACTAGAGGATCTAAAAAAAGAGTTAAAGTATATAATCGTCTAACTGAAATTTGTAAAAATTTAAAATTTATAGAAATAGATAAATTAGATGAATATACAACAAAAGAATTAAAAGATATTCAAAATAAAATATTCAATACATCTAATTTAAAAGTAACCGCTAAAATAACTAGAAATAAAAACGGTTTTTATGAAATAGACGAAAAAACTTTAACATTATTAGATTAAAAAATTTTATTTTTAAATATAGATTATACTATAAAAAATTATAATCACTTAGAATAAAAACCTAGGTGATTATAAACCAATTTCTTTCATCATATCATCATAATCTTCAAAAATATTAGTCACTTTTTTATCTTTTAATATGTAATCATTTATTTTTGTACTATTAAACAATTTTATCAATTCTAAAATTTCATCTTTAGACATTGAATTGTTATTGATTAATGATTGAAATAAAGTAATTTTTGAATGTTGAAACTCTTTCATATTGTTTATATCCTTAAACACATTTGAAGTATCCACTTCATTTAGCCATTCTTTAGGCATAGAAGCTAATTCTTTAAAATAAATTTGATAAGCCCAAGCCTCACCAGATTTCATTTTCTCACGCAATTCTTGATATATTTCAGATGCGTCACTAATTGCTAGTTTTCTCAATTCAAGCAGCTGTTTTCTTAAAGGTGAAAAAGATCCTTTAGGACGACCTTTTGGATTACCAGAAACCCCTTTTTTAAAATTGTATTCTTTTATAGTCATATTTTTGTAATTCTTTGATAATAACAAAAAATTATATCATATTTTTTACCTGAACAACAAACAAACCGATTAATCATAATTTTAATTTGCCTATTAATTACCTGTTATTTACAGGCATATTTTACTAAAATCTATATAAAGGACTTGTATTTAACTGTTAATTTACAAAAAATATACTAGTTTTTACTCTGAATAAAATTCATTGGAATAATTTGATTTAGTTATTAATCTGTTATTATTTATAACAAAAAATCTCTTTTTATAGTGGCTGGAAATTACCTCATCATAAATTGGTAATATTTATTTTTATAGATTACGGGTACTCATAAAAAATATAATTTTTTATAGTGATTATGGACTAAAGTTATTACTTAAAATCTATTTTTAGACCACAATAAAATTCATTTTTCAAACATCTTAAAACTTAATAAACATAAGGTCTATAAAGCTTTTAATAAAAGTAGTTTTTTCAATTTTTGAACAAAATTTGCCGCAACCTTTTTTTAATCTATCCTCTACAACCCTTTATCTAAAAAGGTCTAGAATGGTGTTTTTTACATGGTTAATTTTGCTGTCAATAAAGGTCTAATATGCCAAAAAAGGGGTTTATTGACAGCAAAATTAAAAACTGTTTCTATCCCTTTATATTAAAGGCTTTAAGGTATGTTTTTTTAACAAAATCTTGTTTAGTTTTGCTATTATGGGGGTAATAAAAACAGTAAAATAAAAAAACAGCAAAACTGATGAAACTGCCAATCAAAAAAACTGCAAAACTATTCAAATATTTGAACTGTAAAAAATATCTAAGAAGACGAGTAGAATACTAAAAATACATTAAGTTCGAAATAATGAAGCCTGACAGCACAAATAGGACTAAATAACCTACAAAGAAAATATGCCAAACTAAACAACAAGCTAAAAACATGCTTAAAATGGGTAATTCAATGAATTAATGAAGAAGGAATAGTCTAAAATTTACAATTATAAAATTTAGGTTGTGGGAACAGATTAAAAACTAGTAAAAAACAATCTATTATGTAATACTTTGTGTTATATATTGTTTAATGAGGAAAAAATGATAAAAAGTGTCACAACTAGTATACGTTTAGAGTTGAATTTAAGCAAAAAACTTGAGAAAGCAGCTCACAATTTACATCGTGGAAAAAATTGGCTAATTAGTGAAGCGATTCGTAGATACCTTGAACAACTAGAAAATACAAGTTTAGTTCAAGAAGCTAGGAAGCAGTCATTATTGGTTAGTAAACAAGAAAACCTAGAGTATGAAGAATGGGAAACAAATAACGATATCGATGGATGGAGTTATTAATGGAAAGAGGAGATATTATAGTATGCGCTTTAAGTGGAGATTATGGTAAACCAAGACCAGCCGTTGTTATTCAATCAGATTTATTTAACCCAACACATAATAGTATTACGATATGTCCTATAACATCACACTTAATTGAAGCGCCATTATTTCGTCTTTCATTGAAACCTAACAAACTAACAGGACTTACTTTATATTCTCAAATTATGATAGATAAAATTGCGACTATAAAATTTGAAAAAGTTACAAAAAAGATAGGTGAACTCTCATCTGAAGAAATAGAAGAATTGAACAGTACCTTAAAACTATGGTTAAATTTGTTTTAGATTTAAGTATTTTATTTATGACTAAAATGTTTAAATTCATTAGGAAAAATGATACTCTTAAAAGCCTAAACTTCATATAATAACGTAACTAGCACTAAAACAAATACCCCTCGTTCTTAAAATCAAACTATAAAGGTTGCAAGGCGTACAGATATATCATCCTTGTAAACCACAGTCAAAACCCAACACATATAAGTACAGCTAAAAACCCACACAAAAACTCTTTAGATAACGTCAGATACAAAATAATACAGAACATAGCGTAAGGTACACATGAGGGGTATACTGTATCATATAGTGTATAGTACACGCAACAATCA
>Ga0209491_10005812_pt1 | contig 17727 bp, 12 predicted proteins | sample BON02_FD_187213 | JGI IMG/M metagenome (GOLD analysis project Ga0209491, IMG submission 187213) | Freshwater microbial communities from Lake Bonney liftoff mats and glacier meltwater in Antarctica - BON-02 (SPAdes) (version 2) | ecosystem: Environmental > Aquatic > Freshwater > Ice > Glacier...
ATTTGTTATAGTTTACCAGCACGCCATCATCCAAGTCAATAGCGATACGTTCTGTAGCCAATTTGTATAAAATCTCTCGTTCATACTCTTGGCAATCCAACAACATCTTCTCCAGTCTGTCTATTTCTTTGATGGCTTTTGTTTGCTCTACTGCACTTCCAGAGATTTGTATTTGAGCAAAATGTTCTTTTTGACTATTTAACTTCTCAATAAATTCTCGCAAGTAATTGTTGAGGATGTTATTGATAGTATCTGGCGTGTAGCGGTGCATATAAACCAACACATTGAAATGACCTTTTGGTGATGAGAACATCCAATAAATTGGACGTTTTTTATACCGCTTGATATGGTCATTGTAGAAATTCTTTACAAAGTACTTACGGATGTCTCCAATTTGCTCCTCAACAAAGGCTAAGTTTTTTCTGAAGTTGGGCTCACCAAAACTTACTTTTAAGAATAGGTGAAACTGGCCGACAATATCATCTTCGAACCATTCATCATCAAGAATAGGCACGATATTATCGTCATCTACTAAGTCATATTCTTCAGTTGATGAATAGGGCTCAACAATTTTGTGTCTCCCAAAAATTATTCCAGCCGAGTATGAAATCAGTTGCTTAACTAACTCTTTGTTGTCTACGACAAGGTTTTCGAATAAAAGGACGTTTTTATGATAGTTCACTTTAAACTCTATAAACCCAGCATGAAGTTGTTGTTTTAAATCTAAGAACTCACCTTGAATGTTTTCAAAGCCATATTCACTAATAATATTCTCATTTATTCTGTTTGATAATTCTTGATAACGGAGAAGTTTAACCGTAATAGAGCTATTACACAAGTCAGTTGATTCTTCAAGATTACCAGTAGAATCGTGCTTAATTAACTCTGGCTGAACAAAATCCCATGAAAATTCGTTTGAATCCCAGAAATACTTTGCTATCTCTATGAGCTCTCGTGAATATTCCTTGATATTATTATCGCTTAGAATTTCTTTTTTGATAGGTATTTTTTCTAAATCTCCTTTTTGAAAGGCAAGAGTTGGGTTCAGTACTTTCATGTACAAAGGACCAATTGGACTATTTAGAATCGCTAAAATACTATACAAAGCTTCATCGGAGAAAAGTGACGAACCATTAGCGTCAAATACGGTGCCTTGTGGATAATAACGGCACGCAAAATCAGAACCTGTCAACGACCAGCTCAACGACTCTTTAAAGTAAAACTTCCTATTTCTGATATTGGACTTTGTGAAATTGACAACTTCTTCTCCACCATTTTGCCAATTAATAACATAGTCATTGTTTCCATACCATTTTACTGCGGAACCTCCCTTTTTGTATGGAACCCATTTAATAGACTCGAATGTTTCTTTTTCATCGCTCAAATGAAAATTAGTTTTTGAAGTTTCCACTTCATGCCATAGTCTTATGAATCTATCATTCAGTCCAGTATCCATGCCTTTTTTTAAATCCGCAAGATTCTTAAGCGGAGGAAATGTGTCAAAATGCTCAATAGCCTCTGATGAAAGCCAATATCCAAATTGTTTATTCGGGAAATCTTTAAATTTAAGCTGAGTTTGCTTGTAAATATTGTCTCCACCATGCGACAAACATTTCACAAAACTTTCTTCTTTTTTAAAGGTTGATTTTTCATTGACTAAGCGAAAATAGGTTCCCATTTTATCTCCTGGAGGTTGCTTTTGGATACTAAATGCTGCGTTCTGCACGATTTCACCACTTAATTCAGGAAATGTTCTTGGCCCAGTATGTAAAAGTGTATCAACAAAGTAGTTGTCTATAAGGTTTGTTCTAAAAGACGAGTGGGTGTCATTGTAACTGCTATTGAACATCCATGTGTGCTGATTTATCATTCCAAGAAAACCATTGCTGTGTAAGACCTCCATGCCGCTCAACATAAAACAAGCCATCAAATCAGTTCTTGCATCCCAAAACTCTGCTTCTACAAATTCTTGCAGAGATGTGTTCATATTGCCTGCGCCCATGTACGGTGGATTATCTACAACACAATGATACTTGTTGGCCAACAGCAAGAGTTGTGAAAGAGATACTTTCAACTCTTCAATTTGTAATTGAAAAAAGACATCACCACCAACCGAAGTTTTAAGTAGTTTTTTAAGTATGTTTTCTATTTCAGAAAGTGAAGCATGTGGAAGAATCAAAGAGCCTAAATTTGTAGCTTGTTGCATGTTTCCAAAATCATGGCGCAATTCGTCAGAAGCTTTAATTCCAGCTTGTGTCAGACATGATTTTATTTCATCTGAACTTAGGCTCAAGTCTTTATAACAAAGTATGTTTGGTTCTGGAACATTCTCTTTTTTGAAAAGTCTTCGCTGATATTCGCGAGCCTTCATGAGCAAAGCCATTCCAGCTAATTGTGCAGCTCTTTCATCTATCTCAAAGCCATATAAGTTTTTGGTAATAATTAGCGAAGCAATTTCACTTTGGCTGTAACCTTCCTCTTCGTAAATCTTGGTAAGTAAGTCAAAAGAATAAACCAAAATATGTCCACTTCCAGCAGCCTGGTCGAGGAGCTTAATTTCCTCTGGCGAAGAGACTTTCAAATAATCCTCACTTTGAACAGATGCAGATTCAATGAAGTAAGGCATGTGTTCACGTAGCTTGGAATTTGGTTTGTTCTGCAACCACAATTTCCCTAATGTGTTTTGCACCATATATTCTACAATCCAACGAGGAGTAAACAACTGCGTTGCAGCTGGTATATCTTCTTTCTTTACTTTGCTTTTAGATGCAAAAACTTCATCCTTCTTTTCTGATATGTAGAATTGATACAACCACCCAATGATTTCTACTTCTTTACAATCTTCTTCTGACATCCCTTTTACTATTTCAGAAACGACTGAAAATTCGCTGGTCAGGTCATCTGGTAAGAGCAGTTCCGTATAATCGTTGATGCGCTCAAACAAAAATGGTAAAACACTGCTTAAGTGGTTGCAGGCTCCAATCAATAACACTTTGAAGGCTTCATTTTGAGGGTTAGAGCTGTTAATTCTTCCGTCCAAAATATCCATCACCTTTTTGTTATCCACTTTCAATTCTGTAGAAATATCACCTTGCTTGGCTTGGTTCAAAATCTCTGGAGAAGTTTGGTTAAGCAGTGGAGAAATAACCCGAATACCTAAAGGTTGGTAATCGTTTGCATCCATAAAACGCAAAGCCATAAAGCGGTTGAACCAAGTGTATGCTACTTTATCAATCAATTGCTCTTTGGTCGTTTTTTGAAGCTCTTCCTTTAATTTTCTAACCTGGTCAGCATTTTCTCTCAGTTCAGGTGTATCTGCAGTTGTAACGAACTCCAGCTTCGCAGCAACTTGCTGCATCAGCTTTCTACGAGTATCTTGTGCGAATTTTTTTAGTGCGTTAGTGTTCATATTTTAGTTTCTTTTATTTTAAAATCCATTCACCTCCAAAGTCGGCACCTTTGCGTTCAAGAACCTCTTGTTCTTTCAATTTTGAAAGATAGGTTTCTACCGTTCTCGGAGTTACTTGCAAGTGTTCAGCAAGCTCTTTAGCAGTAAGCTTGTTATTCATTGATATGATAAACAAAAGCAATGCTTGTTTGTCACCGAAGGTTCTCCGAAATCTCTCCGAAGTCTCTCCGAAATCTCTCCGAAATCTCTCCGCAGTGACTCCGAAATAATGGTGTACTATATCGCTGAATAGTTTATAGTGATTATCGACTAATTCAAGGTTTTGCTCAACAGAAGTTGATAATTGATTTTCAACTGATTTAATTTCACTCCGAAGTTCTTCCGAAATCATTCCGAAGTTCTTCCGAATTTGTTCCGAATTTGTTCCAACAGTTTCTACTGCCATTGACGTTATCAATTTTACGATGGTAGAATCGAAGGACAATTCATAAACAGGTTCGGTATGATTGTATTCTTTCCAGTTAGAGTCTATTTTATCGAAGCCAAAACCTGCGTTTTCCGCCAATCGCACCATTCGAAATAATTTCGAAATAATTGGATTCCGAGGAATTGAAAGGTCCTTTTCTTTCAGCTCATCAATTGGTTTTGGTAAACCACCTGGGTTATAAAATTCAATATGATTCGTAAAAATACGGATACGAGAATGTGATGGAGCAAAATAATCTGCATGCATTAATAAATTTACAAGCACCTCTCTAACTGCATTTAGTCCAGGAGACAATTCCTCACCGAAACCTTCTGAAGTTAATTTAAATTCGACATCCACATTTTTCTTCAATCGAGCGAAACATTCAAAATAATACTCCCACAAGTTTTCATACTCATCCAAGCGGAAGGTATAACGGGTTTTAGCATCTTCATAAGAAGTGCCAGGTATTTCTAAAAGGTCTATTCGGAAATCAGCAAAGTGCCGTTCAATCGCTTCTCTTTTTCCAAAAAACAGCAGTCCCCCGAAAGTCAGCGCACCATCTTCAACAACCCTAAGTTTAGAAAGAAATTCCTCTTCTTCATATCTATTATAGCTCACGTCTGGATTGAAGCGAGACATATAATCACGGTATTGCCTCAATGATTTTTGATGAATATCATCCAGGGAAGTACCCGATGCGACTTCAGAAGTTTTGGTTCCAAAAGTTTGGTCCCGATACATGGCATCTATTTCTTCTTTTGTGGCTTTTTGGTCCGCACTTCCTCTTCTTATAAACGTATTCGACTGGGTATTAAAATAAATAGGCTTTTTATCAGATGCTGGAATATAAAAGGCTAAAACAATTACTCCATCAATAGCATATTTTTCAGCAATAGGATTAATTAAGCAATTGAACTTTTGAACTCCACGCAAAACACCAAGGAAATCTTGCTCAATTTTCTCTGGATTTTCAACACCTTGAATCTCGAAATTCTTTCCAACTTCCTTGATACCAAAGACCAACCAACCCCCTGAAGAATTGGAAAAAGCACTTACTGTATCCCAAGAAGATTTTGGAATGGCTGCTTTAGCTTCCTTTACTTCAAAGTCTTCCCATTCAAGTCCTCCAAGTTTCGATATGAGTTCTTCTTTCGTCATTACAAAGTAATTCTTCTATTTTCATTAATCTGTCTCAATAACTCTTCCTTCAGAGCATCCACATAGTCCTCGACATCTTCGGCTGTTTTTAATTCCGTCTTTTTAAAGTTAACCTTGACATTGGATTGCTTGATGTATTGTACTTTCGGTTCGCTAACGCCAGCAGTCTTCGGAGTAAGCAACTCTTGAATACGGTTCAATGCATTGGTATAGTTGTTATTCGCCTCAATTTTATATTGTTTTAATTGAGAAATATACCTTTGACCATAAGCTTTGGAAATCATATCATTCAATGTTCCAAGAACATCCCTTTTTTGTGCATCCTCTAATTTCAAGAAATCTTCACTCTCTTCAACTTTGGCTATGTTGGTTTTGATGACAGCAAGTGTTTCCGAACGTTCCTCTTCAATTTTAGCAATCAACTTTTTCTGAAGATTTTCCATTGCTTCCTTGGCTTCCTTCATTAGGTTTCCAGCAAATGGTTTCGGATTGTTTCGTACTTCTTTCAATACATTTATTTCCGTGTCATCAACATACTCAAAGTTGGATTGGTCACTGTTTAAGTAAAGATTAATTCCATCAAAGATTTTCTTTTGTTCACCATGCCAGAACTTACGAATTGGGTCGAGCACATTTTCTTTTTGGTCAAGTAGTTCATTCTCAAAATCAGTTACTCCAGTAATGACCAAGTTATAATCCATGTCCGATATATGCTCCAACTTCTCTGTTAATTTTTCAAGAGAAGATAAGAACGGATAAGAACTTTTGTTTCCAATTAGTTGGTTCAATTGACGAGCTTCATTCTTTGCTTTTTCTTTAAAAGAATTTGCAATGTCTCTGGCATCATTTAAAGAACAAGCCTCATCAAATAGTTCTTGGTAGACTTCTTTTAATCGCTTCACCAATTTCTGGTCAAAATCTACTTGAGGCTCCAGGAGGGTGTTCGAAAAAGTTCTGTTGTTCTGTAAGTTTGACAAAAAGTCTTCATCAGTAAGTAGATTAGAATCTTGCTTTGCTTCTATTTTTCCTCTTTTATATAACTTAGCTGTAACACAGAAAATGGCATTTTGATACCATCCATAAGGTTTCTTAGCAAAGTGTTCTTTTAAGTCGTTAAGAGTAGTTCTATCTGATTGCTTTTTTCTTCTTAGTATCAAGTTGTATACTTCCAACTCAGCTTCAGACATCGTTTGGTCATCCGCACCAAATAGGTCATCCTGCTTTGAACGAATTACACTTTTTATAGTGTCCTCACTGTATTGAGCAGCTCCCAACATTTTAAGGTTTGGGTAAGCTAATTTAACTAAGTCTTGGAAAGCATTAATTACTTTTGTTTTACCATCAGAAGTACTTCCAACTGGATGTTCTGCACCATTCAAATACACTCGTGATTCACCAAGTAATCCTTTCAAGAGCAAGGTGAGATTCCTCTTGCGTTCCGCATTTTGCTGACCTTTATCGTAAAGGATGCGCTTAATTGAATCTTTATTCGTTGTCGAGTTATTTTGCTTAATGTATTTTTCGGTCTTTAGAAAAAGTCGTGCATCTTTTACAACACGTTCATCTGCAGGAAGTGCCATTAACATCAAGGTTTGGTAACCCATTGTTTGCGCTTTGTAAAAATCGGTATTACCGAAATTATCACTGTTGGCCGTTATAATTTCAATTGCCAACTCACGTTCTTTGCCAAGAATTACACCGTCAATTCGTTTTGTGAACTCGTAATCTTGCTTGTTATCCAAGAAGCGAATTCTATTGTCACCGATAATTGAATCAAAAATGATTTCGTTTAACTGTTGAGTAACTTGTTGGTTGTCAATATCTGTTGCCTTAATTTCTTGTTCTATGTCTTTTTCATCATCCGTTAAAAACTCATATAAATCTCCATTTCGCTGAATGTATGTTTGCATTTCCAGCAAGTTGAGCGCTTCTTGAACAGTTGTGTCGTGTTCCTTCAAGTCAACATCTGGAGAAGACAGCATTAGAACTGAAACATTTCTTGCTGTTGTTTTGAAGTTTGAATAGTACTTCACCAAGAACAAGGTTTTGAGCACTTTAACTGCGAATTTATTAGAAATATTTTTCTCTGCCAAGGTGATTGAGCTTTGAATTTCACCACGAATGGTAGAACGAATTCCTTCAAACATTAAATCAAAACTCACCATTGCTCTACCTTCTGTATTGGCCATTTCTTTCAATACTTCCTGGAACACTCCAAGCATGCTTCGCTCTCCAACTGAAGTATGTTTACCCTGGAATGCATTGTGTTTACCAAGTTCCTTGATACATTGTTGAAATAGGTCGAACTGATAAGGAACAAATGGGTATTTATTGATGAAGTCCTTCTCATCTTTGAACTTTCTGAATTGAACACCAGCTTCAGAAAAAGACAAAATCGTTTCTAAATTAGCTTGCTCTTTTTTGAAGTAAGCGGATAAATCTTTGGTTGCTGAATCGGTCTTTGTCAAAAGTCGTTTTTCGATTACTTCATCCACATTAGCAGAGGTCAGTGGAACACGCACCTTGAATCGACCTTGAATCTTGGAGAAATCATCTGACTGTGATTTTGAATCATCACCTACAACACTCTCTAAGTCTTCTTGAGATGTCACCAATAACCATGCTTTTCCTTTACATTTAGTTGCAAGAGTTTCAGCAACTGTCTGAAGATTCAGCATTAATTTGGTGTTGTCCGAAATATATTGACCTACTTCATCCACGAAGAAATTCAATCTAAAGCCAGCGCCTTTCGTTTTGATATAATCATTGACCTTATCGCAGAAATCTTCGACCGAAATTCGATTATCTTTTCGTAACGTTTCAATAATGTCTCTGTATTTATCCGCAGAATCACCATTGATTTTTGCTAATGAATTTGCGATGGCATCTTTCGTTTTTGGTGCGAAATACTTTCTTCTACCCACAGTCCAATGTTCTCCAGCTGCTTTCTCAAACTCTTCCATGAATTTGGAATACTTTCCTTCCATGTCCAACCATCGTTCGAATTCTGCAACATGGCGTTGAGCTCCAAAGTAACCCAGATGGTCATTTACAACTTTATAAAACACATTCAGAATTGCATCTTCTTCATTTTTAGATGTGATTTGTGCCTGTTGGTCAATATTGAATAAAATAGACTCTGATGGTGTTTTAGTCGCTTTCAGAACATCTGCTTTAAGCATCTCATCCTCTTCAATTTTAGAAGCAAAAAGTTCACCCAAGTGCTTTCCATCGTATTCTTTATTTTCCAGGACATGAGACAGAATCTTCAACAAGTGGGACTTACCAGAACCGAAGAAACCACTAATCCAAACCCCATTCGTTCCTGAGAAATCATTGTAGGCTCCAAAAAAGTCACGTATTTTTTTTGCAATCTCTTGCGTTACAACATATTCTTCAACTTCCTGAAGTACATTTTCTTGGTCGTCTGCTTTAATAACCGTTTCAATTGGTCGGGCAACGTCTTGTCTGAAAAGTTCTTTTAGTTTCATATCTTAAATTTTATAATTGTCAATGTTAAATGCTCGGTAATAGTTGTCATCCTTTAGTGTTCCAAATAACTCTAAAGATTGTCCTGTGTATCTTCCAGGAAAGAACATAACAGTAGGGGCTTCCTTTGCTACATTCTGAAGGTTGTTGAGTATATTGTGTGAACGCAAGAACGGATAACTGGTTCCAACGCCAGTAACAGAGTATATATTCGCTTTGCTTGAATCTATAATCTCTTTCATCTTTGGCATAAAGACTTCATTAATGTCGAGCACAGATTGAAGCGCTCCTTTAAATTCATCTTTGTCCATATTTTTTTCCAATTCGAAGATTTCTCCATCTCCTAACTGTTCGTTTAGAATTTCAATGGTGATGTTGTATAGGTTCAATTCAAGAACAATCAAACCATCATTTTCCAGCTTGTTCTTAACCCCTTTGATAGCTTTGGTAACTTCAATCTCTTGTTCTGGGTTATACGCTGATATGAAGAAAGGAATTTCACCTCCTAAAGCTTCCATCTTCAAGAACTTGTCCATGGATAACACCTTATATAAGTGTTTGTATTTAACAGCTATGTCTTCTTTATACATCATGATTCTACTTGTAATTGAATGTCCTTATCTCCTTGTAAAAAGAACTTTAAATATTCTGGGTTGTCTTTTATTATAGCTTGGGCCACATTAGCTGAAAGCCATTGTTGTTGAATGTTTCGGTCTTTAGTAGTGTCTATTAAACCAACTTCCTCAAGAATTTTAATGAGCTGTTGTTTTGCTTTTTTTACGGTACTTTCTGCAAAATCATCTAACTCTGGATGTAATTCACTTTTTCGATTTATGAAGGTGTTCAAATCACCATCTTCCAGCTTAAAGTCATAAACCAACACTTTCTCACGAAGAACTTCAATCACAAAATCACGAATGAATGAATTGGTTTTGCAAAGGCCTAAAAAAACAATTTGTTTTCTCTGCTCTGCACTTGCATCATGAAGTATACTTTTCTGAAGTGGAGTAAGTGAATTGTATCTTTTAAGAAGCTCCGACATTTCACGCTTGCTACTTGCTGAATTTCCTTTTGATAGAATAGCTTCTTGGTCTATATTCGAAATAGATACAACATCCGATGTATATTGAACGGCCTCAGCCAAACGCATGAAATTAAACAAGCGCAAAGTTGCAGCAGTGAATGAGAAGTTATATTTATCGGTTTTAATCATAAATTATTTTGTAATATTTCGATTGGTGTATCCAGCAGTTGACTAAGTTTTTTCATGTGTTTTTCGTCAGGAACTGTTTTTCCTTTCACCCAATTGCTAAGAGTTACCTCACTAACACCAATCTTTACAGCAATAAAATTTTGTTTATACCCCTTACTTTTTATCAGCTCTTTCAGCATGTCTTTAATTTTTTTTAAAGTAGTTCTTCAAATTAAGTGATAATAATTGGATTGTTGGTGCTTTATGTTCTCAAAAGAGAAAAGTTTATTGAATCAAATATGCGACTCAATTAATAACTACTTCCATTTATAAACACCCCCACGTTTTTCAAACTTTTTAATATTAATGTCCACTTGATTTATTGCAACATTAGCACCCACTTTCAAAATAGGCCCACTATATTGATGTCCCCCTTTTGAACTATCAAAGAACCTCCCCGCAGGGTCAACCATCGCATAAGAACCTCTGATTAAGTCATTGCTTTCGGGAATTAGTCTTGTTATTGATTCAAGGTGCTCATGTCGATGAACAAACTCTTGAAAATCATCATTACTGATGAGTAGTTCTTCCACCTTTTTGTCATTTTGCCCTTCAACTGGAAGCACTTGCAAAATCTTCCATCTTTTGGGTTGTGCGTATTGAATAAGCTGAGTAAAATCCTCAGAAAGATTCAATGTATTAACAACAGTGTTGATTTTTAATCCATAGCCATGAAGTTTAATCTGGTCAATTAGGTGCAAATATGATTCAAAACTAATTTCTCGTTTACCTGCAATTGCTCTACCTAATTCTTGATTGGTAAATGAGTTTATACTGTCAATGCTTAAAGCAATCCAATCTAGTTTTCCCTTGTTTCTTTCCAGAAATTCTTGAGATAACCTTGTGCCATTAGTTACAATCATTGTAGTCATGCCAGACTCTTTGGTAGTGAGAATTAACTCATCCAGCCAAGGACATAATGTAGGCTCTCCACCTGCAAAAGTGATTTTTTCAAAACCGTAAAGTGCCAATTCCTTTACAACCTGAATTGCCTCTTCTTTTGGCAAATGACCTTTTGGTAAAATGCTTTTTGCTACATCCTGGAATGTAGCAAAACAGAATCGACAGCGCATATTACACGGCTCCCACAAATGAAAATTAACAGATGGAACTAAAACTTGCTTTTTCATAACGACTTGATTTAAAAGTTAATCCCAAGGGATGTCAAGTCGAGTATCAGAGCAGTTTAATCCAATATATCTAAATAATGTCTGCAGTCTTTAAATGGGCCATCAGATACAATGTATTTTATTAATTCGTCAAGGGAATTGTATCCTCGGTTTCTTAATGCCCATAATAAATCGAAATAATTAACTTTTAGACAGCTATCTACTTCAGAAAGTATGCCCTCAAATGAAGTTGTTACAATCCATTTCTGATGATTATGAAGAATTTCCATCCCAGGCATTGGGCATATATCCAGTGATTTTACTGCTTCATTTAATTGACCAGCTGCTTTAAGGTCTGTATCCAAGGAATCTTTATAATTAGAAGCGAGGTCTAATTTAAATTTCGTGCGTTTCAGCTGAATTAGAAGTTGTGTTTCACCGTCATTCACGAAGATGTCAATGTCACCGTCAATTTGATTTGCTTCGTGCTGTGAAATCACCTTGACCTTCCAGCTGTGTTTCTCGAATTCTTCACCAAGTGATGATTCCATTTCTGAAGCAGTTTCATTTCGCTCCTTATCGTGAGACTTATTAGCGTAAAGTTTCATTGCACGTTGACCAAAACTATAAAACCAATCATTTGAAGCAAACAAAGATGTTGATGTAAACAAATAATCACCAAGTCTAAGGAAAGGTGTTTCCAATACAGAAAACCTCAAATTAAAGGGGTCAAAACCCTGACATGGAAGAAGTCTATATGAAAAGTGATTAATCAAATAATTTAATTCCACTTCCGATAGTTCAGGTATTGCATGTTTATAAAGTGCTGTGAAATTCTCAATCGTTTCATAGATATATGGAACTGGAATATTATCAACACCTTCCTGTTGCGCTGCTTGCATGGTAAGATGTAAACTGTGATTCCAATCATGACCTGAGGAGGACAATTCCTTCATTTGTTCTACGTATCTCCATTGTCTATTCATAGAGTATGACATTAATCCACTCAAAACCTTTGAGAAATGTACATCTCTAAAGTGAAATATGAGGTTTCGAATGCTAAGGTCTCCAAGAAACAGAGTAGATTGCTCGTTCTTTATGTATAAACCATGGTTAATGTTCTCGCTGATTTCAGAATTTCCAGAAGGAATATTCAATTCACCGATTTCATCTTGGTAATCATAAATCTGCAATGCAAATACGAAATAACGTTTAGCATTCACCAAGTAGCGTTCATTGTCTTTTTTCCAATCTTCGTATGTTTCATTTGATTTAAAATCGAAATCGAGCTTACTATCTATCATGGTCGCTTGATAGTTGTCATCGAAACAGTAACTGCTTAAGAAAGTCGTTTCAAATTGAATCCACTCGCTGATTGAAACTAGAAAGACTCCAAGAAAATTTTTATCCGTGGAATTTATTGTTTTAAAAAACATTTCATCAAAAGTCTCTTCAGAAACAGGTGTGTCCAATTCCTTCTTGGAAAAGAGAAAGCTCACGGCATAGTTATATATCCACAGGAGTTTTTGGTGATTCAAATCCGAGTAATCTTGATAGAATTGCACATCAATCCAATGTATAAGACTACTAAGTATGGTTTCAGTTTTTTGTTCCATTACAGAACTCCAGGCACGGTCAATATTATTCTGCAGCGATGTATGCGTTTTCTGCAATTGGAGACAGGCATCTACATCAACAGGATTTTCATCGTTCCATTGGTATTGAATGATTCTGTCCAGGAATTCTTTATCTAAGAAGGACCGATTTCTCTTGATGGCTTTAATGAATACCGAAGGATGACGCTCAACCAAAAGCTGATTAAGTTCTTCATTGGTGGATTTCAGGTCGCTCAGGTACCAATTGAAAATAGTCTCCTTTGACGGACCATCAAAAACAAGTTCATATTGATTCAAGCAGAAGTCGTCCCAGAAATACTTGGCAATGATTGAATCTTGAAGCCATTTGTTTTTAGATAATAGCGTAGCAACCTCATGATGAGGCAAGGAGAGCAACTGCTCAAACGCAAAAGATAAATTACCTTCCTTGAAGGCATTCAAAATGAACTTTTTAAGTTCTTCTTTATTCTTCATCACAATCAAATTTAAAGATAATCGCTATGCGATGAATGATTGTGATGAAACAAATCTATGAATTAGTTTTTAATATTTTCCCTTTTCGTTTGATTTTAGGGAAATAATTGTTTATGTTTTTTTGTGTCAGGTCATTCCAGCTGAAATGAAGATTCTGCGAATTAACCATCAAGATACTTTTTTTTAGACTATTTATAGTCAACAGTACTTTTATAATAGGTCTTTATTTAATAGAGAGCCTCACATGACTGGTTAGTACTGTTACTGGTTGTGTGGGGCTTTTTATATTTTACAACAGTACAATGCAATTAGAAAACAATACGGGATTAACAGTTAGCTCAATATTCATGGAGTCATTTGATAGAGTACTTAATAAAAGTACAGAAATGGAAATTAATAAGGGAGTACCAAAATTAACAGAACCACCAATAATCGACTTTTCAAACTCAGTAATTCAACTTAATATATTATCTCATTACTTTGTCTCTACTAGTAATGTCAATTACACTGTAGAATCAAGTGTTTCGAGTGAATTTAACGGCAAAAACACTACACCTTTACCGTTATTCCTGAATGGGTATCAATTCATCAAAATACCAAACAAAGTGGATGTCGATATTAGAAGATATATAGGCAAACGACAATTATCTAAAATTCACTCTAATGAAGATGTTGCGATAGAACTATGCTTGTTATTTCTCAGTAATTTATCAGACACTTATTTTCGTATGTTGGGTATAGGTTTTGACCTAAATGAATCCAATCAAGGTGGCTGGAAAAATCTATCTTCAGAAAAATTGAGAAGTCAGTTCAATGATAAAATGACCTATAAAAATATTATCAATGTGCTGTTCGAAGGCACATCTAAGGGTCCTATGATTGAATGTGATGGAAAAGATGCATTTGGACAAAAGTGTTTTGGCTATCGCTTAGCTGAGAGATATAGAATGAAGGGTGTGTCTAAGTATGAAATCAAAACAGATTACGTTCGGAAAATGCAACAACAAAAATCAGATAAAAGACTCAAAGATGTTTTATCCAATTCCATTTGTTCAAGTCTAATAGAAATGTATCCTTTGAGTTCTTTGCCGAATTACACAGAAATGTTTGAATATGGAAAAGTATTAGCAAAGGGTGGCTACATAACCAAGAAAGAAAAACTTTTAACCTTTATGAATAAGAATGGCAGGAACTATTGGAAGAATCCTGATGAAAGAAGTTTTCTTGAGGACAACATGTCTATTTACAGCTATCTAACCGAAGGAGGCCTATTGATTCCTTCTCCAGGTGGAGATAGAAGCGGAGGAAGAGTCGTTGATTCATTTACACTGATGCCAAGTTGGCAAAGAAACATGTTAAAAATTGAAGGAGAACAAATCCAAACAGTCGATTTTAGTTGTCTTCATCCAAATCTTTGCATTTCCAATTACGGAGGGAATAAAAAATATCTCACTCATGATTATGTGTCAACTATGACTGGAATTGATAAGAAGTTAATTAAGAAAGACCATCTTTCCTTCTTCAATAAAAAATATGAAGACATGATTAAAAGTCCTTTGTGGGCTTATTACTTCCAACACGAGCCTGAGATGCTTGGAAACATCATTAGGGAAAAAGGCAATGGTAAATTTGGACACAAAGAAACCTCCCGAAATCTATTCAAAAAAGAAGTGAATATAATGACTGATGTTTATACTGTTCTTCGAGAGAAAGGTATTCCAGCTGGCTATGTATATGATGCTTTATTTTGCAAGATAAGTGATGCGCAGGAAGTAAAGAGGATAATGGATGAAGTTGCGATTCACCATGGTGTATTCACAACAGCAAAAATCGAAATTTAACGATTAGATTTTCACCCTTAAATAATGAAGCTAAATTTAAAATGGGAGTCAGCGAAATACTATGGAAAAATTAGTTTCTGAAATGATTTAAAAACCAGTTTTTGTAAAATCATAAATTATGATTTTCATATCCGTTAGTGCAGAATTAATGCAAAAACACCTAAAAAAGGAAAAAATTAATGGTTGAGATTAAAACCACAACAATATGGCTAGGATATTGAGGGATTAGGACCTTTTTTATAATTATATGTTTTCGATAAAAAACAGAGTCAAAATACTGATTATCAATGATTATTTGTGAATATCTCAGTTTTTTACTCCATTTTTTGGTGAAAAAAAAAATTCAAGGAAGTAATTGTTAAAGCCTTCAAATTATTTCTGAAAAAATTTTTTTACCCCAAAATTGGTTGAAGTTTTTTACCCTAAAAATGAAGTTTCTATCTCGAGAGGTCCTGGACAATTAAGATGCTGAACATCTATTTTAGGCTGCTTTTTAGCACGAGTATTTTACCCATCAATTTTGAACTCTAAATTAATGGTCTTAATGGCTATTTGGATTACAATATTGAGCTGACGTAACATTTCTGAAGTGATTTGATATACCAATATGAGATACTCGCAACGGATTTTAAATAGCCTATTGGAAAGGTTAATACCCTGTCTTAAAGACATCGTAAACACTCTTCAATCAAAAATACCAGACGATAAAAAGCTATTTGAAATTCAGCTTTTGCTTTGGAATGTTGAAAATGATTTGAAACAAGAAATGAAGGTTTTCATAGAGCATCAAATATTCAGTGCTCCGTCCAAAATAAAGAAAGAACAGTCTCAGGTAACTGGTTTGATTCACTTCAAAAATCACAAAGTAGACCCTATTTATTATTTTAACTAAGTTGCTTGAATCCTTCACATTTCATGATTTTAAAGGCCGACCAAGCTATAATATGCTATACCAAGTCTACACAGAGGATTTTGAAGAAACTCAGCGAAACTTGATAACGGCTTTGCCTAGCGAGCTTGTGAAATTAGTGGCTCCCAATATATATAAGCTCTTTGCCAACAACAACTATAAGCTTGATGATAATATAGTCGAAGTCTTAAAGCACCTTGGTGAAAAAATCAATAAACATCCTTTTTCTCCTTATTTCTACTACACTGATGGTATCCTTGAAGGTAGTGTAACCAAAAATAAATTTCATCGAATATTGGACATATATCCTCATTTTTTACCAAAGAGGAATGTAGTATATACAGATATTTTAATGCCTATTGAGCACTATATCATTTCACTTAAATTTCATAGTTATCGTTTGTTTTATCCTGCTGCCTTTGCAAAAGAAGTTGTCCCGATTAACAAAGAATTTTTTATTGAAAAAATTGATATAATTACGTTGTCTTTTTTAATTGATTATTTCGCTGATGAAGAAATCACTTACATGACGACTATTACGCTAGAAAAACATACTGGGATTTTTGTAATAAAACGAAGTAAATTACTTTGCTTTTTCTGTTTTTAAAAGTTGAAGCCTAATAGTTGAAAGTGCTTTTTTGGTTGTAAGATTTCTGATTGTATTTGATATGCAAGAATTAGATTTAATCGCTTAAAAAGAAAGTAAAATGAAAGAGAAAAAAATATTGAATAACTTGCAACGTGAGTTAAACGATGAGATTACAAAAAAAGTTACGTTTTTTTAAACATTTTTGTAGAAACTGCGTATAACATAATAAATATCAGAAAATTACTGATGCTTTCGCAAGAATAGACAACTTGCAACATTTTCCCTCGCTTGTCTGGCGAGTGGTGATTTTCAACCAAACAAATAAACAATTGAAGTGTGCTTTTGGCGCAAAGGGATTCTCTATGCCAAAAAAATTCCACTCTTCAAAAAAGGAACTCAGCATGAAGGCTTGCTGACAGTATAAACACGCCCGAAAATTAGGGCACAAATTAAAATATGATGAGAAATAGAAAAATGAATTTTACAGAGAAAGAAATCTACTCAGTCTGCCCATTAATGTGCTTTTACAGTCTCGATTATGTGGACTACAATGACCCAGATATAATTGCTCGAATAGAGAACTTTAAACGGAAAGCAAAGACAGGTGGGGTCAGTTCAAATGAGATAAAAGAAATGACCGAGTTCTTAGAGAAACAGATAAATTTTGATGAGTTATGAGTTTTTGTTGAATAAACAAATAACGAGGAATCCCTATTCACGGGCTTTACGTTGAAAACAAAAGTGAAAAAAGCTGGCACGGGAGAGGAGACTCTCCCTTTTTTGGTTGTAACATTTCTGATTTGAATTGATATGCGGATATAAAAGAAAAGATACAGCCCATGTCAGAGCCTACTAATAAGAAGACAAGAATTCTCATAACTCATCATCTGGATAAAACAATCCATCATTTTCTTGTCGATAGACCTGACAAACTCAATTCGAAAGAAGTCGAACGCATTTGTGAAAAGATGGGAGTTCAATCTCTGTTTGTAAATGGAAAGTTCTATGAAGGTCAAAATTATTAGATGCCTCGATGAAATCTTATTGAGTCGACAAAAAACGTAAAGGTTATTTTATAATAAAAAAGCACTTGACCTCAAGTGCTTTTTTGTTTTATAACATTTCTGATTTGAATTGATATTCTTTTAACTATCACTTATAACATTAGTGATAGTTACCGCTCAAACCCTTATAAATAAAGGGATACATCAAAACATAATTTTAACATCTTTCAGTTTTGTTTTTGAAAGCAAAAATGATAGTTAAACCAATCTAAATGAATAATGGTCTAGCCCCTTATTAATCGGACTTTTTTAATTTCACTAGTACTAAGGTACAAAATTCTTCTTTATCTTTGCTCTGCGAGGAACAAACGAAGGTGAATATTATACCGAAGTTTGTAAAATGTGCC
>Ga0209491_10005815_pt1 | contig 17720 bp, 12 predicted proteins | sample BON02_FD_187213 | JGI IMG/M metagenome (GOLD analysis project Ga0209491, IMG submission 187213) | Freshwater microbial communities from Lake Bonney liftoff mats and glacier meltwater in Antarctica - BON-02 (SPAdes) (version 2) | ecosystem: Environmental > Aquatic > Freshwater > Ice > Glacier...
GGCTTGGAGCTGGACGAGATTGAAACCGGTCTTGAGGCCGTCGATCCGACTTATGCGCGCTCGCGTGGGCTTTCGATATGAAAATGACCGTCGCCTGTCTGATCGCAGTTATCTGCGGTCTTGTCGCTGGGTCCGGTATTGCCAGCGTTTCTCTGACGATCGCCCTGGGGCGAGACATTCTGGCAACCGACCTCATGCTGCACGCCAAAACAGTCATGTCGGGCATGTTGGTTCAACAGCCGTATCTGACCGGTCATTTGATCGTGCTGGCCGTCGTCGCATTTTTTCTGCTGGTAGCACTTGTGACGGTCGCCCAGGATCGGCTCGTCAACTACGGCGACAGACGGTTTCAGTCCAAGTCGAGCGTGCGCAAAAACCGGATGCTGAACGATCCGGGCGCAGGTTTTGTCCTTGGTGAGCATATCGCCCCACCAGCACAGCACCCAGATCGACCGATCAACATCAAGGCCAACAACACCGACCCCGAAAAGAACAAGTCTCTCAACACCCGCCGTGTCCGTTACATCGCAGCACTCTATAGCACCGTCAGCAACATCCTACTGGTCGCGCCGACGCGCAGCGGTAAGGGCGTTGGTTTCGTTATCCCGAACGCACTGACATTTCCCGGCTCTATGGTTGCGCTGGATGTGAAAGGCGAGCTGTGGGTCGAGACGTCAAGAGCGCGTGCACAGCTCGGCGACAAAGTTTTCCGGTTCGCGCCGTTCGACTTCAAGCACCCGACGCACAATTACAATCCCCTAGCCGGTGTCGCTGATATCGAAAACATGGAGGAGCTTTGGACCGCGATTGGCCGCGTCGCCCATTTGTTTCTGCAATCAGACGGCAATCAAGATTGGCTGGATGGTTCGATCCTGTTGTTCATCTCCGCAGGCATCCTTGCCGTTCAACGTGGCAATGCGACGATGGGGGAAATCTACCGGATCATCTTCGGAACGGGCGAGGGGGCCGATATTGGCAAGTCCTCTGCCGAACGCCTGCTGGAAGCCGCAAAGGAATGCCAATATCCGCCGGCAGCACGCCAACTTAACTACACGGCATCGCTGGACGCAAAAATCTCGCAGAGCTTTATCTCCATCTTGAGCACAGCGGGCCTGTCGCAGTGGGCGAACCCCAAAGTGGAGCGCGTCACACGCACAAGCGATTTTGACTTCAGGGACATGCGTCGCACGCCAATGTCGATCTATTTGGAAGTGCTGTCCGACGACGTTCAGGACCTCAATTCCCTGATCCGGCTTTTCTTTGCAGACCTTATTTCATTCCTTCGGTCGTCAAAGCCGGAGGCCGACGAGCCTTTTCCAGTGTTCATATTGTTGGACGAGTTTGACCAGTTGGGCCACATGCCCCTTGTCGTTCAGGCCATGAAACAAACGGCCGGTCATGGTGGACGGTTCGCAATCGTTACCCAGTCCGTTCCAGGCCTTCTGTCCGTTCCATACACCCCGGAGGAAGTGCAGGCGATTGAAAGCGCCTGTCAGGTCAAACTCTATCTTGCGCCCAAGGAAGACCGCACGGCCAGTGAGATCGAAACCCTGCTCGGGGATCGAACAGGATCAACCAAGAACCGTCAGAAAGAGGTCAAGACTGTCGGCTTTGGCGGCGGCGGAGTCACGACCGGCACGGAAAAGCGCCCGCTTCTGACAAAGCAGGAAATCCGGCAGATGGACCCCAACAAGATTCTGATTGTTCCCGACAGCCAGAACCCGATTTTGGGCGACCGCATCAAATACTATGAGTCCAAGCAGATCAGGGCAATCTACGAAGCTCAGGATAAGACCGTCTATCCCTACCCAGAAGCCGACGATCCGAAGCACCGTGCCATGACCATGACAGAAGTTCGCAAACGTGCGACGAAGGCGAAAGAGGCGCAGAATGTTGAGATTGAACAACGCGATGAGAACATGACGAAGGCGCGTGAACCGAAAACAACCGTCCCACAAAGGCGTCGCGAGAAGGCCCCTGCGAAAGCAAAACCAAAGGGGAAGCTAGGGGCAGCAGCGCAAGCTGCGTTGGTTGATACAATGAACAGCGCCCAAAACCAGTTGAAACAGGAAGGAGGCCCGAAGGCCGCCTGATCCGGGTCCTCCCGCTGCGGTCATCGCCCGACGCGAACGGCGAAGCGATAAAATGTTTTGCATTTGCCGAACTGCCGTTCGATCGTCGTATTGCTCCAAGCTTACCAATTCTGGAGAACGTAAATGCTTATGGTCGTCTCCGGTAGGACCGGTGGTTGTCTGCGTCCGTCTCTCTTACAGTTCGTATGGATATGCCGCTGCGAAAAGTATGATAGATCGACTCCAACGTTTTCGCGTCGGAATTGAGGACCGTTTTTTATGTCTTCACAATGTTCGCGGGCGAGTGGCTATGGCTTTGTCGCCATCTGCAATCCGGGCCTTTATCCGCCGTCCGGAATCGATAAGATCACGGTCATGAGACAGAATGTACTTCAGGCGTGTATCGCAGAACGACCCGGGCAGGGGGGTGACCACCTGGTTTTCCGGTGGGCTGACTTTTGGGCGCCGCGCATGGCGTCAAATCTTCATGCGGTGTCTGGCATGCTTGCGCTGATGGACGATGAGCCGGGGCTACCAGACGACCTACTGGCGCTCTTCAGCGCTGTTCTTGCCGCCATGCGCATGAACCGCGAGAACCGCGAAAAGGATGCTGCGGCATTTTTTGCGTTAGCTGATGGCTGGCTTGATTTGAAAGTGGCATCACAGAGTTTTAACAACCGACAAAAGATAGGGCTATGTCGGGCGTTCATTGATGCCGGTTTGGAGCCTCCCGATGGAATCCGCCTCAATTCGGACGTCGTAGTTAACGAAGCGTACACCGCGACCACGCAAATGCCCGATATTGCTGAGCTGATGCGTGATGTGATCCCAGACGATGTCACGGGTTATCCGGCGTATATGATCTTGCGAGAAGCTATCGGTGCGATGCCCCGGCCCGTGGCAGTCCTCCTGGTGACGCAATTGATAGCCCGGGGTGTCCCAAAACTGGTTTCGACAGGACGCTATTTTCTGCTCGATCCGGTGGGAGAGATGCGCACTGCGGCGGCCCAAGGATTTGCCGAGCTTGCGCAGGCGGGCGGCGTGGATGCAGGCGTGCTCTCTGATTTGATCCAACTGCGCAAATGGATCCCGGACCCAAACACCAAGATGATCTTGGATCGTGGGATCAAGGAATCGCTACGGCGCGAACCCTCTGGTGGGTCTGCGCCTCGGTCATGGACACTTCATCGTCTGGTGTCGTCATTGCCCGACGGCACTGGCAGTCAGAGCATTCTAGCGAGTGTCAGTTACGGTAGCCAAAAATGCATTGCGGCGCTGCTGCTTAAGGCCGGTCACGGCATCAAGGACGCCTATGCCATCCCCTGTAGCAGTGCGAGTGATCAGCGGCGCATCCTTGCTGAAATCGAAGTATCGATGCCGATGCACACGGTGCCGGTAGATTATCTGCCTGCTGCCCTCGCCGCGGCGCTTGGCGAGGGTCTCGCTGCAGACCTGCCCCCTGCACCAGGTTTCCTGGATGTGGCAGAGATGCTGGGACTTCGCGGCATCGCACCATCCAATATCTCAGCGTCTGTCACCGACATCGCTGATCCGGACGCCCAATTGACCGGTCTATCCGCGGTAAAACGCGGACAGCTTATTGGCCGCAGCAACTCGTGGCTGCGGGACCATGAGATATCATCGAGCTGGTTTGTCAGCGATGCGGAGTTCTCATCAGCTTTGGAGGAGGTCAGAACCGAGCGTCAGGCCACGCAGGTGGTTTGGGCGCATTTGGAAACGCAACGCGGCTTCTGGTCATCGCTGTTCGCACGGTCGGCCGCTATTTTGCGCCATGATGGCGGCGATGCGTGGCTTGTTTTTGCGGCTGTCGCGCATGGTCTGGACACCGGCCGGGCACTCAAAAAAATACCTATTTTTGAGATGATCGTTGCTATGACATTGGATGTTGCAGAACAGGACAGATATGGGCTGCGTCCCGACGGTGAGCACTCGCTGGACGAGCGGGAGGCTGATGACGACATTGGTTCCGAGATCGCCCCTGAAACGAAAGGTGAGCTGGAGCGCCTGCTGCACAAAACGCCATTCAGTCCCGATCTTATCGATGGTTATCTGACGGCCGTGATCGTGGCACCGCGGTTCGTGACTCCAACAGACTGGTTACCACCGCTTTTTGCTGGAATCGAGTTTCCCGGTGATAATAAAGTGCAGCGCATACTCGACATCATCATGCTGCGATACGGTGTCATTCAAGACGGCCTCTTTGACGGGGACATCGGGTCGGGTCTCAGGACACGCGCGGCACACCGTTTCAAAGACTGGCTCGATGGCTTTGCCCTAGCCAGTACGATCGCAGCCGCCTGGCCAAAGCGGGCGCTCCCGAAGGAGGATCAGAAAATCCTAAAGCTGATCAAAGATGGCGGATCAGATGAAAACATCCAGTCCACGTTAAAGCCTATGCTGCCCGGTTGGCTCGCAGCAATGGCAGCAAGGGCGGTCGACGGGTGAGTCTTTGTTCCCACATGTGCTGCTTTGCATCCGCTCCACCGCCCTTGAGCTGTAAAGGCCTACACCTGGTGTCAGCTAAAAACGGCAGGTCTCTATAAGCGTTTCGAAAGGATTGCATTCGTTGCGTCTAAAAGCGGCCGTTCGTGCACTACGCGGCGAACGTCCGAAAAATTTTGAATTGTGCGATAAATTGACTCAGTTTTCCGAAACGTCGTGACCAACCAGTTTTCATTAATTCCGCCGACTTTCCATCGGGTTATCACAAGCTCAGGGGGTAAACGCGACACGAAACAATGGGTCAACTCGACCCGGAAATCAACCTTGAGGAACAAGACTTCCGTTCGGGAGCCTTCAAAGCGGGCTGGGATGTCTTGCAGGTCAAAGGGGCTGACATGTAGCGAACGCCCTCATGTCTTCGCAAGTTGAGGCCGGCCGGATGGAAAGCAAAGGGCAATCCGCCCGCGGACCATGTTTCACAGCCCCCCCATGATTGCCCGCGCCGCCTCCATCGCCATCGGCGAGGCCTGGCCGATGAAGTCCTCTGGCGTCCATTCCGCCAGCGATCCGGCCACGTGGATCGCGCCTAGCGGCCTGCCGTCCCGCCCGGTGATGGCCACGCCGATGGCGACCTCGCCCTGCACGAATTCATCCACGACGACGGCGAAGCCGTCCGTGCGTGCCACCTCCACCAAAGCCATGACGCTGTCCGGATTTGTCTGCGTCTTCGCGGTGTATTTGTGCAGTGTCGTGCGCAAGATGATCTCGCGGGCCTCTGCGTCGGGAAGTTTTGCCAGCACAGCCCGCCCGCCCGCGGTGCAGAAGGTGGGCACGCTGTGACCGACGAGGGTCGCATAGAAGGTTTCCCGCTTGCTTTGCATCCGGAGCGCGTAGATCAGCCGCGTTTCGTCGTAGAGGCTGAAGTCCACACGCTCGCGGATGTTCTTGCGCAGATCCAGCAGTACTGGTGCCGCCTTCTGCGCGACGGGGTCCAGCCGCAGGACATCGAGGGTGTGATCCAGAAGCCTGAGACCCGGCAGATAGCCGCGATCGTCGGCGCTGCGCCGGATGTAGCCCAGCGTGACGAGGGTATGCACCAACCGCTGCGCCGCTGAGCGGTCGATGTCCGCCAGCGTCGCGATCTCTGACAGGCTGAGCGGACCGCTGGCATGATGGAACGCGCTGAGGACGTGCATTGCACGCGCTGCCGATCTGACGAACAGACGGTCCTCGTCTGCCTGATAATTGATCGGTTTCGAGGGATCTGCGCGGAGATTTCCAATCATTTGAACCTCTGGGTTGACGGAGCATCATTTGTGTCTCTAGCATCCTATATCAATACAACTGTATCGCCAAGCGATACATAGGGCGCGGTGCGAGACGTCTTTCCGAAGCGCCTGACACGAGAAAAAGGACTGGCATGAGAGTCGCATTTGCGGGTTTTCTTCACGAAACCAATACGTTTGCCCCGGCATTGGCGGATATGGCTGCTTTCCGGCATGGTGGCGGCTATGTCCCGATGACCCAAGGTCTTGAGATGATTCAAGCCTTCGCCGGCGTGAACCTTGGCATGTCAGGTGCCCTGTCCGTGGCCCGTGAGTGCAGTTGGGATGTCGTGCCTATCGTTTGGGCAGGGGCGATTCCGTCGGCGCAAGTCACCCGCGATGCGTTCGAGCAGATCGCTGACGAGATCGTTGTGGGCATCGCGGCTGCGGGGCGGCTTGACGGTGTGTTCCTTGATCTGCACGGGGCAATGGTTGCGGAACACCTCGATGACGGAGAAGGTGAGATCGCGCGGCGTGTTCGCGCGGCAGTCGGACCCGACGTGCCGATCGCAGCGGCCCTTGATCTGCACGGCAACATCTCGCAAAGCTTCGTACAGGCGGTCGACGTGCTGGTTGGGTTCCGGACCTATCCGCATGTGGACATGGCGGATACTGGGGCCTCAGCGGCGCGGTTGCTCGAAGGGCTGATGCAGACCGGCCAGCGGCCGTTCAAGGCCTATCGTCGTATGTCCTACCTTGTTCCGATCCCGTTCCAGTCCACGGATTTGGCACCGGCAGACGCGCTTTATGCCGGACTAGGAATGGTAGAGGATGCAGGCGCATTGACTGCGTCACTGTTCATGGGCTTTCCAGCGGCGGACGTTCCAGAGTGCGGGCCAACCGCTATCGCCTATGCAGACACGCAAGCGATTGCGGATCACGCGGCAGACACCATTGCCGCCGCCTATGCCGCTGCCGAACCTGATTTTGATAATGTCACCTATACGGCGGAAGACGCCGTGACGCGGGCGAAAGAGTTGTCAGAACTCGCGGGGCTGGGGCCTGTCGTTATTGCCGACACACAAGATAACCCAGGTGCGGGCGGCGTTTCAGCCACAACCGGGTTGCTGCGCGCCTTGATCGCCGCCGATGTTCAGGACGCGGCCATCGGCCTGATCGTGGATCCCGCTAGCGCAGCGCAGGCCCATGCCGCGGGGAAGGGTGCCTTAGTCCGCTTTTCCATCGGCGGGCATCCGGGCGTGCCGGGGGACCACCCAGTTGAAGTGGACGCCGTCGTGGAAGGCCTCTCGGACGGATTGCTACACGCGTTCGGACCCTATTACGGCGGGACGCGACTGGACCTTGGCCCCTCGGCCTGCCTACGGATCGGCGGGGTGCGCGTCGTCGTGACGACGGGCATCGCGCAGATGGCGGATCGCGAGATGTTCCGCTTTGTCGGGATCGTGCCAGAGGATCAGGCGATCCTCGTTGTGAAGAGTTCCACCCATTTCCGGGCCGATTTTGCGCCCATCGCGCGGGACATCCTCGTGGCCCGGTCCCCCGGTCCGATGCCCTTTGACCCCGCAGACCTGCCGTTCACACGGCTGCGCGACGGTTTGCGGCTGTCACCGAACGGTCCCGTCTTCGGGGCGGCACGTGCCACTGCGACGCGTCCTGATTCCTGCGACGCCGTCGCCGCCATCCAACACCAAAGCACCGACAACCAATATGGGAAACAGACATGCTGACATTGAGACATACGTTAAAGACCACCCGCGGCCTTGCCGCCGCTCTTTTGACCGGGACTGCACTGATGGCCCCCGCCGCGCTTTTGGCGCAGGACGGAGAAACCACCATCACCGCGGTCATGCATTCTGGCCTGCGCGTGCTGGACCCGGTCATCACGACCGCCCACATCACTCGCAACCACGCCTATATGATCTATGATGTGCTGACGGCGGTGGACGAGAACTTTACGCCGCAGCCACAGATGGCCAGCTGGGAGATTTCGGACGACGGCCTGACCTATACCTTTACCCTTCGCGACGGGCTGAAGTTCCACGACGGCGCGGCTGTCACCGGTGCCGATGTCGTCGCCTCGCTCGAGCGGTGGGGCAAGCGCGATTCCGGTGGTCAGCTGATCTTTGACGTGACCGACAGCATCACCGCACCGGATGACAAAACTATTGTTTGGACCTTGTCCAAGCCGTTTGGTCCACTGCTTGATGTGATTTCCAAGCAGTCTGCCGTCCCGCCGTTCATCATGCCCGCCCGCGTCGCTGTGACCTCTCCGGACGAGACGATCACCGAATACATCGGCTCCGGCCCCTTCGTGTTCAACGAAGCGGAATACGAGCCCGGCGTGTCGGTTACGTATGACAAATTCGAGGATTATTTGCCCCGGGACGAGCCCGCGTCCTGGATGGCCGGCGGCAAGGTCGTGAACGTCGACAAGGTGGTTTGGACCACGATGCCCGACGCGCTGACCGCCTTGAATGCCTTGTCGGCCGGCGAAATTGACTATCTGGAACAGGTTCAGATTGACCTGATGCCGATTCTGTCGGGCAACCCCGACGTGACCGTCGAGAAACGCGACAACCTTGGTTACGTCACCATCGGGCGTCCGAACTTCCTGCACCCGCCGTTCGACAACAAGCTGGTGCGTCAAGCAGCGATGGCGGCGCTGGATCAGGAATCCATGCTGGCGACGATGCAGGGCGATCCGGAATACTATAATGTCTGCGGCGCGATCTTCGGCTGCTCCACCCCGCTGGGCGACCCTGCCGGATCGGAGATGCTGACCGGCGGTGCCGACCCCGAAAAGGCAAAGGCCCTGCTCAAGGAGGCTGGCTATGACGGTACCCCCGTCGTGCTGATGGCCCCTACTGACGTGATTAGCCTGAACAACCAGCCGGTCGTGGCGGCGCAGGCCCTGCGTGAGGCGGGGTTTGAGGTGGATCTGCAGGCGATGGACTGGCAGTCGGTCGTGCAGCGCCGTGCCCAGCAAAGCCCGACATCGGAGGGCGGATGGAACCTGTTCTTCACCAATTGGATGGTGCCCGAAATCTCTGACCCGCTGGTCAACGTGATGCTGAACGGTCGCGGTGACGAGGGCTGGTTCGGCTGGCCCACAGACCCAGAGATCGAGGCGATGCGCACGGAATACGTGGCTGCCACTGACGACGCGACGAAGAAAGAGATCGCATTTCGCATTCAGGAACACGCCATGGATAATGTGAACTACCTGATGATGGGCGAATATGTGATCCCGCAGGCGCGTCGGAACACGATCGAAAACATGATTCCGTCGCCAGTCCCGGTGTTCTGGAACATGACCAAAGCGGCAGAGTGATCCGTCCCGGAGGGCGCGCTAAAGGGCGCGCCTTCCACCCGACCCACAAGGAGCCCACGGCATGTTCGTCTACATCTTGAAGCGCGTGCTGGCCACGATTCCGGTTATGGCGATCGTCGCCATCTTCGTGTTCCTGCTGCTGCGCCTCACCCCCGGTGACCCAGCCGCGATCCTTGCGGGGGATGCTGCGACACCTGCACAGCTAGAGCGTATCCGCGATTCTTTGGGTCTGAACGACCCGTTGCTGACGCAGTTCGCAACGTGGATGGGGCAGTTGCTGCGGGGTAACCTCGGCACTTCTTTGCTATCCAACACACCTGTCGCGGGCATGATCGCCGACCGTTTAGGGCCGACGATGAACATCGCGCTGATGACTATTGTTATTTCAGTTGCACTGGCGGTTCCGATGGGCGTGATTGCGGCATGGCGTCACCGCACTTGGGTCGATTTTCTTGTGATGTCGTTTTCCGTCCTGGGCTTTTCGGTGCCGGTTTTTGTGATCGGCTACATCCTGATCCAAATTTTTGCCATTGACCTGAAGTGGGTGCCTGTACAGGGTTATAAATCCCCGTCCGAAGGTCTTGGCCCGTTTTTTAGCCGCGCGATTTTGCCCTCGCTGACGCTGTCAACAATCTACATCGCGCTGATCGCACGGATGACCCGCGCATCGATGCTTGAGGTGCTGGGCGAGGATTACATCCGAACCGCCCGTGCCAAGGGCGTGCGCGAAAATGTCGTGTTGTTCCGTCATGCTCTACGCAATGCGGCTGTGCCGATCTTGACGATCATCGGCACTGGGTTTGCTCTGCTGATCTCTGGTGTGGTGGTCACAGAGAGTGTCTTCAACATTCCCGGTATCGGGCGGTTGACCGTCGATGCAATTCTGGCCCGCGACTATCCAGTCATTCAAGCGATGATCCTGCTGACCGCAGGTATCTACGTGACGGTCAATCTGTTGATCGACATCTCTTATTCATTCTTTGACCCAAGGATCCGGTACTGACATGACAGAGATCCCCGCCTCGCGGCACAGCGCCTTTCAGCTGCTGACCCGCTGGTTTTCGGTGCCGGCCGGTGCCCGCATTGGAATTGGTCCGACGATTGCTGCCGTGATCCTTTTGATCATCGTGCTGGCCTCTATCCTTGCGCCACTTTACGTGCCCTACGATCCACTGACGATGAACGCGATGGCGCGGTTGAAGCCTCCGTCAGAGGAATTCCTGCTGGGCACTGATCCTTACGGCCGTGATACCTTTAGCCGCGTGATGACTGGCGGGCGGGTGTCGCTGCTGATTGGCGTGGGGGCTGCGGTTGTCAGTGTGTCCGTAGGCCTCATTATCGGACTGGTTGCTGGCTATTTTCGCCTTGCGGACTCTATCATCATGCGGATCATGGACAGCCTGATGGCGATCCCCGCGATCCTGCTGGCCATCGCACTGGTGGCGTTGAATGGTCCCAGCCTAACATCCGTCATTATCGCGATCACTGTGCCAGAGGTGCCGCGCGTTGTGCGCCTTGTCCGGTCCGTCGTCTTGTCCGCGCGAGAGGAGCCATATGTCGAGGCTGCGATCGCCCTGGGTTCATCAATGCCCAAAATCCTGATCCAGCATCTAATGCCGAACACCTTCGCGCCGCTGATCGTTCAGGGCACCTATATTTGCGCCTCGGCTATCCTGATCGAGGCAATCCTGTCGTTCCTCGGGGCCGGTGTCTCTACGGAGATCCCGACCTGGGGCAACATCATGGCCGAGGGCCGTAGCTATTTTCAGATCAAGCCGGGCCTGATCTTCTGGCCGGGATTGCTGCTGTCGTTATGCATCCTTGCGATCAACCTGCTGGGCGATACGGCCCGCGATCTGCTGGATCCGCGCATGAAGAAACGGGAGGGTTGAGCATGGAATTCAAGTCGAAGGATTTCGCCGACGCCAGAACGATCCTGACGATCCGGGGCCTGACCGTGGGTCTGACCGGCCAGTCAGCCGCAGCCCATGTTCTGGATGGCATCGACCTCGAGATTCGGGCGGGTGAGACCCACTGCCTGGTCGGCGAAAGCGGCTCCGGAAAATCGGTCACGTCTCTGGCCGCGATGGGGCTGCTGCCCAAGGACGCGCTGGAGATCACCGGCGGCAGCATCGACCTTGAAGGGTTCGAGATCACGCAGGCCAACCCCGCGCAGATGCGCGAATTGCGCGCCCGGCGAATCGCCATGATCTTTCAGGAACCCATGACGGCACTGAACCCCGTCCTGCGGGTCGGCGATCAGATCGAGGAGGTGCTGAATATGCACACCTCTCTGTCGCGGACCGAGGCGAAGGCCCGCACCGTCGCCATGATGAAACAGGTCCATCTGCCCGACGTGGAGCGGATCTATGCCGCCTTTCCGCACCAGTTGTCCGGCGGTCAACGCCAGCGGATCATGATCGCGATGGCGCTGATTCTCGACCCCGACCTGCTGATTGCGGACGAGCCGACGACGGCGCTGGACGTCACGACGCAGTTGCAGATTCTCAAGCTGATCGCCGAGATGCAGGAGCGTCACGGCACTGCCGTCCTGTTCATCACCCACGATATGGGCGTCGTGGCCGAGATCGCGGATACCGTCAGCGTCATGCAGAAGGGCCGCGTCGTAGAACGCGCCCCTATAAGGGCGCTGCTGACCGACCCACAGGATCCCTACACCAGAAAGCTCTTGGCCGCCGTTCCGAACCTTGCCCCCCGTGCGGCGCGTGGGGCGGCTGTGGCAAAGGATGTCATTACTGTCGACAACCTCGACATGACCTATGGCGGCAGCGGGTTCTTCAGCCAGTCAGAGGGGGTCCGGGCCGCGCGGGACGTGAATTTCACCATCGCACCTGGCCGTACGCTTGGCATCGTTGGTGAAAGCGGATCGGGCAAATCGACTGTCGCCCGCTGCATCATGCGGCTGATCGACCCGACGGCGGGCAAGGTCACCGTTGCAGGGACGGAGATCGCGCAACTGTCGCGCCGGGAGCTGCAACCGCACCGGAAGCATTTTCAGATCGTGTTCCAAGATCCATACCGGTCGCTCAACCCGCGCTGGACCGTCGCCCGCAGTCTGTGCGAAGGGCCGATCAACTTTGGCACGTCCAAGGCCGACGCGATGGACCATGCCGCCGAATTGATGGAACTGGTGGATCTGCCGCGCGACGCACTGGACAGGTATCCGCACCAGTTCTCGGGCGGGCAGCGACAGCGTATCGCCATCGCCCGTGCGGTCGCGATGAAGCCGGACCTGCTGGTCGCGGACGAGGCGGTCTCGGCCCTTGACGTCAGTGTACAGGCGCAGGTGCTGGACCTGCTGGATGACGTGCAGGCGCGGTTCGGGATCGCGATCCTCTTCATTACCCACGACCTGCGCGTCGCAGCCCAGGTCTGTGACGACGTTCTGGTCATGCAGAAGGGTGTCGTCGTCGAGCATGGCCCGGCGGGCGAGGTGCTGGCCCATCCACGCCATGAATATACCCGCAACCTGATTGAAGCGGCCCCCGGCCGACTTTGGGATTTCACAAACTTCCGCGCCATGAGTAACGCAACCACCACAGGAGCTACCTTATGAGTATCATACCCAAGATCGACGCCTTCGCCTCCGAGATGACCGCGATCCGTCGGGACCTGCACGCGCATCCCGAACTGGGGTTCGAGGAAACCCGCACCGCTGGCATCGTGGCTGCACAACTGCGGGCTTATGGCGTCGATGAAGTACACGAGGGCATCGGTGGTACCGGTGTTATTGGCCTGATCAAGGGGCAGGGCGGCGGCAACCGCCGAGTCGGTCTGCGGGCCGACATGGACGCCCTGCCGATCGAGGAAGCCTCTGGCGTGGCCTTCACCTCGCAGAACCCGGGCCGGATGCATGCCTGCGGGCACGACGGCCATACCACTATGCTGTTGGGCGCTGCCCGGTACCTAGCCGATACCCGCGATTTTGACGGAACCGTCGTGCTGATTTTTCAACCCGCCGAGGAAGGTCTGGGCGGGGCCCGCCGCATGATCGCGGAAGGGTTGTTCGAGAGGTTCCCATGCGACGAAATCTACGGAATGCACAACGACCCCAATTCAGCACCCGGAAAGGTCTCTGTCACACCGGGGCCGGCGATGGCAGGGGCGAGCTTTTTCGACATCACGATCAGGGGCACCGGCAGTCACGCCGCCATGCCTCATCAGTCGCGCGATCCTATCGTGATCGGGACGTCGCTGGTGCAGCAGTTGCAAAGCGTCGTCAGCCGCAACACGCCGCCGACGAAACCCATCGTGCTGTCGGTGACCAAATTCAACGCAGGTACCGCCTACAATGTAGTGCCGGGATCCGCGGTGATCGCCGGCACGATCCGTTATTTCCACGATGATGTCATCGCGATGGCAGAGGCCCGCATCCGCGAACTTTGTGCGGGCATGGCGCTTGCATACGGGGTCGAGATTGACGTCGATCTGCGCAACGTCTTCGACGTGCTGATGAACGACGCTGACCTGACCATCGCCTATGTCGCGGCGGCGGCGGACATCGTGGGGGCCGACCTATCGTCGGAATCGACCGAACAGGCCACCGGGTCGGAGGATTTCGCCGACATGCTGAAGGTCGTGCCCGGTGCCTATTGCCGTGTCGGACATGCGGGTGACGTGCCACTGCACAATCCCGGCTTCGTGCTCGACGATGCGATCCTTCCTGTCGGGGCCTCGATCTACGCCCGCATCGTGGAAGCGCGCCTGCCCAAGGCCTGAACTCTGACGTCCCTTTCCCAAACCACCCCCGGTGCGCGCCGCGCCACTGGGGCAGGAGCCTGCCCATGACCAATCCGCTGACCCTACCATTCGACACCGACGAGATGCTTGCGGGTTTGAAGCCTTGGATCGAGACCGAGAGCCCCACATTCGATCCAGCAGCCGTCAACCGCATGATGAACCTCGTGCAGCACGACCTTGCCGCTCTTGGCGCTCGGGTGGAGCGTATTCCCGGCCGCATGGGCTTTGGCGACAGTGTCCGCGCGACAATGCCGCATCCCAAGGCGGGGCAGGGCGGTATCCTGTTGCTTGGCCACATGGATACGGTCCATCCCATCGGCACCCTGCAAAAACTACCATTCAAGCGCGAGGGGGCGATTTGTTACGGTCCTGGCCTGATGGACATGAAGGGCGGTAATTATGTCTTTCTCGACGCCCTGCGCAAATTGCTGGCCGCTGGCGTGGACACCCCACTGCCCGTCACCGTGTTGTTTACCCCGGACGAAGAGGTAGGCACGCCCTCGACCCGTGCCCTGATCGAGGCGGAGGCAAAACGCCACAAGTTCATCCTTGTCCCTGAACCCGCTTGCCCCGACGGCGGGGCCGTCATCGGGCGCTACGCCATTGCGAGGTTCAACCTGCAGGCCCGCGGCAAGCCCAGCCACGCCGGGTGGGCGCTTGGCGAGGGACGCTCTGCCATTGCGGCGATGGCGAAATCTGTCGCTGTGATTGAGGGGTTGACCACCGCGGACTGTACCTTTTCGCTGGGCGTGATCCACGCTGGGCAATGGGTGAACTGCGTCTCGTCGTTCTGCGACGCCGAGGTCCTGTCGATGGCCAAGACACAGGAGCTGCTGGACGCGGGCGTGGCAAAGATGCTGGCCCTTAACGACGATAGTGGCGAGGTCGTGATGGAGGTCCGTCGTGGTGTCACCCGGCCCGTGTGGGAGCCTGATCAGCCCGGCACCATGGCGATGCTGAAACTCGCACAAGGGATCTCGCGCGAGATTGGGTTCGAGATGACCGGCACCTCTGCCGGGGGCGGGTCGGATGGTAATTTCACAGGCTTTCTGGGCCTGCCGACTTTGGACTCCATCGGCGTGCGCGGCAAGGGATTGCACACTCTGACCGAACATATTGAAGTCGATAGTCTGGTGGAGCGGGCCAAGCTCGCCGCCGCCCTCTACTGCCGTTTGGGGGCGTGAAGCGATGTCCGACGCCCTCTCTCGATCCATGGAAATCCGCAAGTATGTCGTTGAAACCGACCGCGGTGTGGTCGCATCGCAACATCGTCAGGCGGCAGAGGCCGGGGCAGAAGTATTGCGGGCCGGTGGGGATGCGGTCGACGCGGCCGTGGCCTGTGCCTTCGTCTGTGGGGTGCTGGAACCCTGGATGTCGGGTCCTGCGGGCGGGGGGGCTGCGATGCACTGGCGCGCCGACACCGGCGCGGCGCATGCGCTGAACTTTGGCATGCGCTCTCCCGCCGGGTTGCAGGTCGCCGACTTTCCGCTGTCCGGCGAGGGGATCGCGGGCGATCTGTTCCCGTGGGATAGGGTGGTCGATGACCGCAACGTGCATGGGGCGAAGGCCATTGCCGTCCCTGCGGTGGTTTCGGGGTTGGAGATCGCGCATGCGCGGTGGGGTCGTCTGCCTTGGAGCGATCTGCTTGCACCGGCAATTGCCCACGCGAAGGCCGGGATGGCGGTGGACTGGTATGCCGCGCTGATCATCGCCAGCGCGACTCGCGATCTCGCCCGCGATCCGGACACCGCGGCGCTGTTCCTGATGGACGGGCAATGGCCCCGCCCTTTCGCCTGGACCGCCTTGGCAGAGGATCGGCTGGACCAGAGCCGCATGGCCGACAGCCTGGATGTTATTGCCCGCGACGGGGCCGCTGCCTTGCACGGCGGGGATCTGGGCGCTGCCATGGCGCAGGATGTGCGTGACAAGGGCGGCTATCTGACCAGCGACGATCTGGCTGCAAACACGGCGCAATTTCAGACGCCACTTGCCGTCAGATATCGTGACGCAATGTTCCACGTCATGCCGGGGCTGACCGCCGGGCCGACATTTGCCGCAGCCTTCGGGCATCTGGCGCAGCACGACATGACAACGCCGGAAGCGGCCTACCCTGCCTATGCGCGGGCGCTGGCCGCCGCTTATGCCGACAGGTTGTCGAGTATGGGGCACGATGGCGAAATTCCCGCAGCACCCGGTTGCACCACCCACTTCTCGGTGGTGGACCGGGATGGCAACATGGTGGCCCATACCCAGACGCTGTTGTCGATCTTCGGGGCACGGGTCGTGTCGCCCTCGACCGGGTTTCTGATGAACAACGGGATGATGTGGTTCGACCCGGTGCAAGGGCGGCCCAATTCGTTAGCCCCCGGTAAGCCATGTCTGATGAACGTCTGCCCGGCGCTGGGGGCCGCAGGCGACCGGCATTTTGCCCTTGGGGCGTCGGGCGGGCGCAAGATCGTAGGTGCCGTCGTTCAGCTCGCATCCTTCCTGACGGATTTCGGGATGGATCTGCAGGCGGCTTTCGATCAGCCCCGCATCGACGTATCGGGTGGTGAAAGGATCGTGGCCGACGCAGCACTTGCGCCTGCGGTCATCGAGGCCCTGACGGCTGTTTCGTCCGTTTCTACGGCGCGAGGGTCCATGTTGCCCTATCCCTTTGCCTGCCCCGCCGGCGTTATGACCGAGGGTGCGCGGCAGTTCGGTATGACTGAACCGATGACGGCTTGGGGCGACGCCGTCCGGGAATGATCACTTACTGCGCAACTTGAAGGCTGCGCAGGTTGTCATAGCCTCTCAATGGAAGTCATACTGAAGGTGCTATGGTGCGGAATTTATCGCAAAGAAAGTGCGGGATCCTTCGAAGAGCCCAAATTTGGGGCGCTCAGTATTCAGTCCAAACATTATTCGGATATGGCCAATACGCGATTTTAGATATTGGGCCATGTATTAGATTAATATCAACCTGAACGTCAGCTGCGCCCCACTCACCGGACCTCTATGCAAAGCGCAGCGAAGGCCCGCAATTTGCCCATCCTACGAGCGCCTCGCGACAGCAGCGCAAATCGGGCGAATGCGTTGAACGGCAGCTTTGGGCCGCGCGGCAGACCTCCGTTCGGCCTGCAGCGAAGTTCCGGTGTCGGCCAAAAACGCTTAGTGGTTGGGACAGGACTGCCTGACAGTTCGAGCCGATTTGATCCAGAAAATCCGCCCCTATGAGGCAACGATGCACGACGCTTGCCCGCTATAAAATGTCAAGAGACGGCAAGTATATCTCAACAATTCCTCGTTCATTCCCGACCCGACCGGCCTGAATCACAAGGTCGATAGTGGACCGCAGATACCGCATGACTTCCGCGTATTGCAGTTGCGTTCCCGTCCCCATCACCATCAGCGCCAACCTATCCATTGCCTTGCGGGCCGTCTGGGCGTGCAGGGTGGTGAACGATCCACCGTGGCCGGTGTTGATCGCTTCCAGAAACGTCGCCGCCTCTGACCCGCGCAGCTCGCCCACGATGATCCGATCAGGACGTAGGCGCAGGGTCGCTTGCAGAAGTTTTTCTGCCGTGCGCGGGCTGGCCGGGGATCTGTCTGCAATCAGACTGACCACGTTGGGCTGACGCGGGCGCAACTCGGAGGAATCCTCGATCGTTACCAGACGTTCGTGATCCGGGATCAGGTAGAGCAGACGCCGCCCTCCGTGCCAATAAGAGTGAGACATTTGACTGGCTAAAGTTTAGACTTGAGGGCGAAGGAGACCGAACCCATGGTAATGCCTTCACAGATGCCGCCTTCACAGGATACCGGATC
>Ga0209491_10005816_pt1 | contig 17713 bp, 16 predicted proteins | sample BON02_FD_187213 | JGI IMG/M metagenome (GOLD analysis project Ga0209491, IMG submission 187213) | Freshwater microbial communities from Lake Bonney liftoff mats and glacier meltwater in Antarctica - BON-02 (SPAdes) (version 2) | ecosystem: Environmental > Aquatic > Freshwater > Ice > Glacier...
AAGAAACGCCTAGTTAGCGCTCTTCCTCGTTCCAGTCTGCTTCCTCATCAAACATTGAGCCATATTGAGTTTCAGAGTAAGCGGTATTTGGTGAGTAACCGTAGGGGCCCGAGTGCATATCGCCCTCATTCATTTGGGCTGCCCTGCGTGTCAGGATCGGGTGAGGCCAGCAGCTAATAGCAAGTCCGCCGTATCGCAGGGCGAGAACTAGGAACTGATTCACCATGTCCAACCCATCGATCAGCGTCGTGCACCACGATGGTCCTATGAACAACAACATCCCCGAGGGGCCAAGGTCGGGTGGTCCAACGCGGAGGCGTTCGATTACTCCGGCCCAGAAACTTGTCCATCTTGCCGCTTACGATGTTGCGACTGCCACAAGCAAGGGAGGGGCATATCTGCGTGAGCAGGGCAGCTATTCGTCCCAGATCACCGAATGGCGAAAGGTCCGCGATGCCGGCGTGCTCAAAGGTAAGCAGCCCGGAGAGAAGATTGGCAAGCTCACCCCGGAGCAGGTTCAGATCGCCAGGCTCAAACGGAAACTGGAGTTGACAAACCAGCGCCTGGCCACGACGGAGGTGGCGTTGTAGATCATGTCAAAAATGCACGAGCTGTTGGAAAATCTTCCCAACAGCTCGCGGGACGAACCACCGCAGATGAAACAGTAAAAGCCAGCTATCGGGAGCTGATCGCCCGCGGCATCTCCATCCGCACGGCCGCAACACTGGTCGGTCTTCCCCGGGCCACCGCCACCCGCGCCCCAACGACAGCCATGCCCAGGGTTTCGATGGTGCCGGCGGATAAGCTCAGCGATGCCGAGCGGACCCAGCTCCTTGACGTGGTGAACTCGCCTGATTTCGTGGATCTGCCCCCGATTCAGATTTACGCCCAGTTGCTCGATGCCGACATCTATCTGGGCTCGATCTCAACGATTTACCGGGTGTTGAATCAGAATAAGCAAGTCAAAGACCGTCGTCGACAGGCTCGTCACCCGGCCCGCGCAGTCCCGGAACTTGTCGCCACCAAACCTGGAGAGGTCATTTCGTGGGACATTACCAAGCTGGCTGGCCCGATCAAGGGCAAGTACTTCGATTGCTACGTGATGATCGATATTTACTCGCGGTATATCGTTGGCTCCGCCGTCCACGCGGTTGAGTCCGCGGTGTTAGCGGCAGAGATGATGACGGACACCTTCGCCCTTCACGGCACACCACAGGTTGTTCACGCCGACCGGGGAACCTCGATGACGAGCAAAACCGTCGCCGCGTTACTGGCCGATCTCGAGGTCACCCGCTCGCACTCTCGGCCCCGGGTCTCGAACGATAGCCCGTTCAGCGAGGCGTGGTTCAAGACTCTCAAGTTCGCCCCCGCGTTCCCGGAACGCTTCGGCTCCATCGGCGCCGCGCGGGCATTCATGGCCGACTTTATTGATGGTTACAACCACAATCATCGCCATACCGGCATCGGTTTGAACACCCCCGCCGACGTTCACTACGGCCTCGCGGCCGCCACGGCCAAGGACCGCTCCGCAGTTCTGGCGACCGCTCGCGCCGCGAACCCGCACCGGTTTTCAACCCACTCAGATCCCAAGATCCTCGCCCTGCCAGGCACGACCTGGATCAACAAACCCCTGACGACCACCGAAATGAAGGACCCATCAACCGATGTCACACTAGCCGCCTAAACTCCCACTGGCCTCATTCGCCTTGACAAATTCCGGGTCGCCTTCTGTTCAAGCGCTATGGAGAGTAGTGATGGCATTTTTTTTCTAAGTGGCAGCCAAATCCGACACTTTTCATCAAGTTTTTGCGCGATGGGCGAATTATTTGAAACTTTGCTCAAACTAAGTAAATCGCTTACTTGCAACAGTCTTCAGTCGAATTTCACAAATTTACTCCAAAGACTAGTAGCCGTTTTGGGAGACCCAGTACTCAGCCTGCAACTGAGAGAAACCTTCATATTTGAGCTGATCTATAAGCCCCTGTCGGTAGGAAAATAGATACTCTAAGTAAGATTCTGCCTACTTGGCGGCTTGGTGATCCCAGTCGGTATTTGTGGAAGCCACACCATATTCCGCATTCATCTCAACACTAGACTTAGAACGATGGTTGATAAAAGACTCAGGCGTGCAACGAGAAAAGACGTGGCTCAGTTAGCCGGAGTTAGCGACGCGCTAGTTAGCTATGTCATGAACAAAGGACCTCGACCAGTAGCCGCGGGCACACGCACACGCATCTTGGAAGCAATCGCTGAACTGAACTACCACCCCAATGTCTCCGCTCGGGCTCTTAGGCTGCAGCGCACTGAAGTTGTAGGGCTAATCGTGCCAGATATCTCCAACCCATTTTTTTCTGAGTTCGCGAAAGCCTTACAAGACCAGTGCTTCACCCACGGTTACGCTTTAATTGTGGCTGACTCCAGCTACGAGTCACACAGTGGCAAGGGCGTGCAAGTTCAGGCGCTCCTTGAGCGCCAGGTTGAGGGCATAATCGACTACGATGTGCTACTTGCCGAGGGTTCCTCTTTACTCGCTGATGCTCATGTCCGCTTGGTTTCCATGGCTTATGGAGTGGATGGGCCGAGAGTCAACACCGTAGGGATAGACGACTACCTCGCTTCAATTGAGGCAGTGCGACACCTTGCAAGCCATGGTCACAAACGGATTGGCTATGTCAGTGGCCCCAAGAACGTCCCGATCTCTAGAGTTCGCTATCGCGGCTGGAGAGATGCACTGGCCGAACTATCTCTTCCTAACGATAAGTCGCTTGTGGTGAACACCACCATCACTCGAGCTGGGGGTGCAGCTGGGGTCCAAGACATTTTGATGCGTCCAGATGCTCCGACGGCACTTTTCGTGGCTTCGGACCTTCAGTCAATGGGTGCTCTCTACGGCTTACACGTTATGGGGCTAGAGGTTCCGAATGACGTCGCGTTAATTAGCTTTGACGGTTCACAGGAGACGGAATTCAGCGTTCCGCCGATGAGCGTGGTGCAACAGCCCATCGTCGAACTAGCAAGGATGGCTTTCAGGCAACTACTCGACGGAGCCAGCGGGCATCCCCCGACCCGAACCATTATCCCGCACTCGCTAGTTCTGCGCACTTCGTGCGGCTGCCATGGGGTTGTGCCTGCCGATTCACAAAAGTCAACGTTCCGTGAATAGTGGGGCCAGTTTGATTAGCCGGGTCCCTGCTGCGCCTAGACCCAAAGCTTGGTATACGCAGAAACGCCTTCTATTGAGGCGCTAACGTTAGAGTGATTGACACTCGTCCTGATTGCGATTGTCATTAGATGCGGGATCTCAATCCTCAATGGGATTAAACAATGACCTCACGAAGAAAAGTTATTCTTGTGATTGGCACCCGGTCAACCTGAGAGCAGTGGGTGGGCCTACTTACTTCGTCTCAACAAGCTATCGCGTGTTGGATAAGAGGACTGGGCTCCAAATAGTTCCACGGAGTAACTGCCGGCGAGAACTCCCAGCTCCGTGGCAGAACGCAAGTCGGCTCCACGCGCAAGTTCGGCCGCGAGCGACCCCACAAAGGCGTCTCCGGCCCCGGTTGTGTCCACCACCGATTTGACTTGAGGTGCGGCCACATGACCGACATCGTTGCCATCTGCCCAGCACGCTCCATTTCCACCGAGAGTCACCACACATGAACGCACCACGTTGAGCAAGCCCTCGACGGCTCGAACACCGTCCTCTGGACTCCGGACGTCAAACCCAAGCATTGAGGATGCCTCCGCTTGGTTCAATATGAGCGGATCACATAATGACAGGATCGCCTCATCAAGGGGTTGAAAAGGTGCCATGTTGATGACTATGCGTTGACCAACGGATTCTGCAGCCACGGAAGCGATAATCTCCAGAGGTATCTCGCCTTGCATAACTACTATCGACGAGACTAGGTGAGCTTTCAGTGAGGCGATCACACTCGAAACTCTCATGTCGTGATTCGCACCAGAGATCACTGTGATGAAATTTTCTCCCGTTTCAGACACGAGAATGAAGGCTATGCCAGTTGATTCCCGAGAGATCCCCACGAACGAGGTGTCGACGCCTTCACCTTGAAGTTCCTGCAGTAAAAACTCCCCATTTTCGTCATCGCCCACACTGCCGACAAAGCTAACCGAAGCACCCATTCGAGACGCCGCAACAGCCTGATTAGCTCCCTTCCCGCCTGGGCGCCTGACCATTGCTCGAGCAAGTACCGTCTCTCCCGGTCTTGGAGGCTTATCCACCTGCGCCATAAGGTCTAGATTCACTGATCCGATAACTAGTATGGGACTTTCCGTGGATTCGCTCATTTTTCCCCGCTGCTCATTGCTAGTCCTCCGAAGAATCTCTGCATTGCAAACATGAGCAGCGCAGGAACCAGTGCAAGCATCACAGCTCCCGCAAAGTTCTGCCCAAAATCCGTCGAATATTCACCGAACGTCTTCGCCAACGCTACAGGCGCGACCTGAAGATCCTGTTCATTAATGACAAGCAATGGCCAAAGGTACGACGTCCATTGTCCTAAGAAAATAAGTAGTCCGCTGTTGGTCAGGGCGGACCCGCTGTTTGGCACGTAGATCGACCAAAGAATTCTGATTTCAGAGGCTCCATCGATTCGAGCGGCCTCGCGCAGTGAATTTGGCAGGCTCAGGAAGTACTGCCTCAAATTAAATATCGCCAGACCGTTCCCGATTGCGGGAAGTACCAGACCCACTACCGTGTTCGTAAGGCCCCAGTCGCCGAATTGTTGCGAAAGCGGAATTGCGATGGCTTCGAAGGGCACCATAAAACCGACTACTATGATCGCGAATATGGCAGAACGACCTCTGAAGCTTAAGGCTGCAAGTGCGTAAGAGGCCAAAGCGCTAAGCGCTAAGCCCACCACAACCGCCAAGATTGAGGCGACAAAGGAGTTGCCCAGGGCAGTTGCAAATCCACCAGATAAAAGACTGGTGTAATTGTCCAGCGAAACCGAGGAAGGAAATAACGTTCCCCAGGAAAGTGGAGAAATTGATCCAAAAATTTCCCCTGATGGTCGAAGTGAGCCGCCAAGAATCCAGAGGGCAGGGAGGATGAAAACCGTCGCAAGCAACACTGCGATCGCAGTTGCGGGAATGTTGACCTTGGAATTTGATAGAAAGGATGATTTGGTCATCTTGGACCACCCTTTGGCTCGCGGTCCTCGCGGAGCAAAAAGAATTGAAGCGCCACGAAGAGCAGCATGATGCTGGTGAGTATGACAACCTCGGCAGCGCCTAGGTTGCGGCTACCGTATCCGAAGGTAGTGCGATACGCGTCGAACATAAGAAGCGTCGTACTGCTCTGCGGCCCGCCATTGGTGATCAGTTGTATCGGCACAAACAAGACGAAGTTCGCTACCGTGCAGGCCACCAATACGAACAACAAGGGTCGTTTAAGCTGTGGCACAGTGATTGAGAAGAAGGTTCGAATTGGTCCGGCTCGATCAATCTTCGCGGCCTCGTAGTACTCCTTAGGAATCGCTTCGATTCCAGCGATCAGAAAAAGCATCCAATACCCGACGCCAATCCATGTGGCGACAAGGATAATACTGGCGAGTGCTTGAGCCGGTGAAGTGAAGAACGGCTGTGGAGTACCCCCCAAAGCAGAAATAACGGCGTTCACGGGGCCATCCGATCTCAACCCGACGCCCCAAGCGATGCTGGACCCAACGATGGGCACGGTGGCAGGGATAAAGACTAATGTGCGCCATAATCCTCGAAAAGGGATAGTTCGGGTCATGGCCAAAGAGACGACGAGGGCAATAGCAATCTGGAGAGGGTTGATAACAAGGTTGAACGCTATCGTTCTCACGATCATCTCAATAAACGCAGGATTCTCAAAAAGCCTCACATAGTTATCGAACCAGCTAAAGACTGGTTCGCGAACGCCACCGGGGAACCCAGTGTGCAGGCTTGATGAGATCGCCCCAACAGTCGGCCAGACACGCGTGCTGAGGATTGCGACCATCGCGGGTAGAAGGAAAACTGTCGCCCAGATTAAATCGTGGCGCTCTCGCGAAAAGCGCCGGAGTAGGGCCCGCGGTCTTGCGACCGCAGGCCCATACACACCATTCTGAGCGTCAGCTCGAATCAATTTGACTCTTGCCGACTTATATCTCTTTTTAGGTGTCATGGCTGCCTTCTTTGATGAGGGACGCTACTTTACTTGTAGGTCTGCCACGCAGTCTCTAGTTCCGTCGAGGCCGCCTCAAGTGCCGTCCTTGCATCGGTTCCGTTGCGAATGTCAGCGAAAGCCCTATTGACTATGCTCTCAAACTCCACATAGCCAACCGTGGATAGTCGATTCACCGCGGTGTTACCCGTTTCGAAGCCTATTATTTTTGCGGCCTTACCGCCCTCGTCGGACTTGAAAATGTCCTTAGCGTAGTAGAAGTCCTTCCCTGCCTTGTTTGCAGGTAGTTCAGCGTCTGGGCGGTACTTGATGTAACCAGCACCCTCATCTACCGACATCCACTTCATAAAAATGGCAGTGGCTTCTTTGTTCTGACTGAAAGGGTTCATCGCCAATGCCCATGATCCGGTTGCCGTGACTGGAACTCCATCTGCAAAGTATGGGTGAAGCGCAACGCCCCAATTTATGGTCGAAGAATTTAGAGCCGGCAAGAACCAAGGTCCTTGGACATAGTAAGCGGTGTTGCCGTCCAGAAACTCTTGATCATTTTGTTCGGGTGTGATCCCACGTGGAGACAGGCCCTCGGCAAACAGTGACCCATAAAAGTCCATCGATTTCACCCATGGTTCGCTGGTGATATCTGGCTTCAGGTTACCCTCGCCCGTCGCTCCCGGAGATCCCCCCAAGGACACTGGAAGTGCCTGGAGTTGGTAATAACGATCAACCTGCCCAAACACAATTCCGTTCTTCGCCCCGTCGGCCACTAGGGTCTTGGAATTTTGCTTTATGCCTTCCCATGTAATTCGAGAGTTTGGGTCATTGGAAGGGTAGTCAACTCCCGCCGAATCGAGCAGGTCTTTGTTGTAGTAAAGGATCTGGCTCGAGTTAGCGATTGGGACGCCCTGCAGAGTATCTCCAACCGAAGCACCTTCGTAAGAAGCATCGTCCCACGCATCGCGGTAAGAGGCGAACTGTTTCGTAAGATCGGTCGTGTAGCCGCGAGCAGAAAGCGCAGCAATACGGGGCATATCAGCCCAGTAAACATCCGGCGTACCATTCTTAGCCGAGACACCCGCGTCGATCGCAGCATTCAGCGCATCGAATGGCACATTCTGATAGACCACCGTGATGTTGGGATGAGCCTCGGCGAAAGCGTCAAGCACAGGCTGCATGTTGCCATCGATGAGATCCGGAAGTCCAAGGAGCGTGATTGTTGCAACCGGATCAGCGTCAGGAATACTCCAGGTTGCAGTCGCATCAGCTCCTGAGTCCGCAGGGTTGGAATCCACATCATTGGATGCAGCAGCGCATCCGACAGTTGCGAAGATAGCGGCAACGACAAAAATCGCTATCGCGGAACGTTTTATACTTTTCATATTTGTTTCTCCATTTTCCTTATTGTGGTACATCCGGATATGCGGATGAACTAGGTAGCGCCGAGTCTGCCCACAAAGTGGGAGACGAAAGCATTCGCGTCTACTTTGGTGGCGATCAGAGCATTGGCGGCTGGTGGTTCATCAGAAGAAAGAAAATCGGCTACGACCGCCCCTCTCGCAATACTGGGGCCAGTTACGACGCCGACGTGCGCGGGAGACCAGGACATAAATTCCGGGTGAGTAAGGGCTGCTACCGCAAGAGGGTCATGAAGCGCGCAAGAGTCGACTGCAGTTGGGTCACCCGGGAATCTCGAAGACATATGATCGATCCAACCAAGCGTGTAGTCGCCCGCAAACGAACTGAATGGTAAGCCGCTGTCGCGCATCCGCTCTGCGGCGCTGCGTGTCAGGCGCACTTTCTGCGTGACATCCAGTCCAACTACTCGAATCTTTGCTCCGCTGCGCAGGACGGCATCGGCGGCCTCGGGATCAATCCAAAAGTTAAACTCGCCCGGCATGTTTTTTCGATTAGTGCCTTCAAGAAATACGCCGCCCATAATGACTATTTCCTTGACATTCGATGCAAAGTCCGGATCAATGTTGACGGCCGCAGCGATGTTAGTTAGAGGACCGATCGCAACAACGGTTATTTCGCCGGGGTTCGCTGCGACAAGGCTGGCAATTTCCGCCGCCGCGTATCCGGGCGACGGAGAACGGTGCCCGAACTGGGATCGAATCGAATCCGGCGCCCTTCGACGACTATCCGGGAATTGAATAGGAGCGGCTGCGCCCTCAACTACCCGAATGTGGGCATGGTCAAGCCGGACCAGGAGTTCCAAGGTAAGAAGAGAGCCGCTCTCAACATCCGCATTCCCGTTTACTGTCGTAATAAGCTCCACGTTGATCTCAGGAGACGCCAAAGCAAGGGCGAGGGCAAAACCGTCATCGATATCCGACCCAGGAACCCCCATGGCGAGATCCGTGTCCAAGATTATGCGAAAGGTTTCCGTTTTAACAGCCGTCATTTTGAATTTTCTCCATTATCAACTCGTGTTTCTAGTGATTAGACAACACGAGTTGATACTGATGCGCAACTCTGGCAAGTCACGTTTTTATAACGCTGGCCTTCAGTGGATGCTGGAGGATGCTGCAACGGACCTCAATGTGCTGGGGCCTTGAAAATATGCCCGAGGCTCGAAGGACGTTAAGGGTAGAGAAAACAATCCAACCCTGGGTATCAAGTACACCGACGAAGATATTCTGCAGTACGTTCTGAACATCTACCGAGTTCTTCTAACAAGAGGAGTCAAGGGAACCTATGTTTACGTCTACGATTCAGTGCTAAGAGCACATTTGAAGCAGTTCATAACTAATTAGGACACCAGCACTCAAAGACCTCAATGCTTCAAATTCCCTGGCATCAACACTTAGTTCCCGCATCACGTTCGCAGTTATCCGTATTGACACCGCTAGCTGACGTTTGTTGGTAACCACGCGGCAGGTTCTCCTATGAGCTCGAGCGTTTTGATTGACTGGTCTCTTTTTCTCGCGCGGCACCAATAGCCGGTGAGACTTGGCTCTACTTGGTCCTGCGAGGCATCAATCTGCGCCACTAGTTTGGTGGCCGTTTGCTCATCAATCACAAGATGAGTAATGACACCAGCTCTTAATGCTGCCAGCAGCGGAATCACCTTGTTGTCGCCCGGCACCGCACACACTCTGATTGGTATTCGCTTTAGTTCTTTTGGCGTGGGGCCGGTGGCGCGCTGATTCAAAGAAAGGTCTTCGTAGGTCCCATCTGCTCGAAAAAATACTGTGCAGACGTCACCAACCACCTCTTCGTCATTTAGGATTTCGATGTCTTCTTTTTCAAGGTAGCCACCGGAGTAGACGTGATTAGGAACTCTTCCTGTGATGGCCCCGATCGAAAAAAGAGCAATGTCAGCACGGCGTTGAAAATCCAGCACTCGGGCGATTGATCTTTCGTTCCACATTGCATTTCTGGTTTCGGCAAAATCAAAAAAAGCCGGAACCTGAAACAGCTGAACGTTTGCCTCAAAGGCTTCTGCGAACTTAGAGATTAACCCTCCGACGTAGTCCCTGCCAGAGGTGCGAATATTTGCTGCACCGTTAAGTTGAACGATTGTGCTTCTCGGGTGGGCTTGTTGTTCAGATGCTTTGCCACGGCACTCAAGGTGGTTCCCCAAGCAACAGCAAGAACCATATCGGAATGAAACCAACCGGTAATAATCCGGGCAGTTGTCATTGCCACCTGATCCAATCGCTCGGCATCGGATGCGACGCTGCTGACTGGCACAACATAAGCCTCGACACCAAAAGTGAGAGAAATGCTGTTGCCAGCTCCTAGCGCTCTGGATGGAGTCGGCCGAAGGTTGACTTCGACCAGTTGGGATTGGTTGCACGTTATTGCAAAAAAAACTGGTGAGCGGAACAGCAGCAGAAGCCTTGCAATGATGTCATTCCCGATGCACCGCGTTTTTTGCAACGACTAGGACACGGTTTGGGGCTCGCAATTCTCAGGGGACACAAGATGCACGTATGTGCATCTTGTGTTAGCAGTTCGTAAATTAGTCGTTTGCCGAGCTTAGAATTTAGTACACAAGTTCGCGTCATTTCGCGGTTCAGAAAGAGACTTTGATGACACAAAACCGGCTGACCGCTAAAACTCGCGAGGATTCAATAAAGCGTCTGATGTTGAGTGCGGAGCCTGGCCAGGAACTCGATGTTCTTGTAATTGGCGGTGGCATAACTGGAGCAGGTATTGCTCTAGACGCTTCGAGCAGGGGCCTTTCCACAGCTGTCGTCGAATCTCAGGACTGGGCATCTGGAACTTCTAGCCGATCAAGCAAACTAATCCACGGTGGGCTCCGTTACCTTCAGATGCTTGATTTCAAGCTGGTCATGGAAGCGCTTGCCGAGCGTGACTTGCTGCTCACCGAGATAGCGCCTCACTTGGTTCGACCAATTCCGTTTTTGTACCCCTTGAAACATCGTGTGTGGGAACGTGCTTTTGTGGGCGCGGGAATTGCCCTCTATGACGTACTGGCTTCAATTCGTCGCGGAAAGCGCGCTCTACCTTGGCACCGCCACTTGTCCAGATCACAAGTCTCTGCAGTTTTCCCAGACCTGTCTGAGAGCGCAGCTGTCGGAGCAATCCAGTACTGGGACGCCAACGTTGACGATGCAAGATTCGTGGTTACCGTGTTGCGGACAGCTCTGGAGCACGGAACTCAGGCAGCTTCTCGCGTCAAAGTAACAGAAATTACAAAGGACGAGTCCGGTGCAGTCAATGGCGCTGTTCTTCTAGACCTTGAATCGGGCAAATCCTTCCCGGTTCGGGCACGCAACGTCATCAACTCAACCGGAGTTTGGACCGAAGAGTCGCAAGATTTAGCTGGCGATAGCGGTGGACTGCGCGTTTTGGCCTCGAAGGGCATCCACATAGTGGTTCCTCGGGAGAGTGTAGATGGTGAAGTGGGCCTAATTCTTCAGACCAAAACGAGTGTTTTGTTTGTCATCCCATGGTCACGCTATTGGGTGATTGGAACAACGGACACCCCTTGGACTGAGGACTTGGAGAATCCAACAGCAAATGCCAAAGACATTGACTACGTGCTCAATGAGGCCAACTCAGTATTGAAGAGTCCACTCACCCGTGATGATGTTCTGGGAACCTGGGCAGGGCTTCGCCCGCTGTTGCAGCCCGGAACAAAAGAAGGCACGTCCTCCGCGAAGGTTTCGCGCGAGCACACCGTTGCTTCCCCAGTCAAAGGTTTGACCGTTATTGCTGGCGGCAAGTTCACGACCTACCGGGTAATGGCTAAGGATGCTGTTGACTTTGCCCTTGGTAAATCTGCGCAAGCTAACCCTTCGGTGACCAAGAAGCTTCCCCTTACTGGAGCAGGAAAGCCAGTCAGTGCCGATCTTAAGAAGAAATTTGCGCAGTTTGGTTGGAATGACGCAATGCTCGATCACCTAGACCATCGGTACGGAACTAACGTGCAGGACATCGTAAACATCTGCGAGGCAGATAAGTCGATGGCAAAGCCAATCGAAAACGCCTCGGCTTACCTACGTGCAGAGATTGTTTACGCCGTCACCCACGAAGGTGCCTTGCACCTAGAAGACATAATGGCGCGACGTACCCGCATGACTTATGAATACAAGAATGAGGGTCAAACCGCGGTCTCCGAGATAGCGGCGATCGCAGCCAAAGAACTGGGCTGGATTAAAAAACGACTTGAGTCTGAAGTTTCCTCCTACATGATGATTGTCGAAGCTGGGGCAAATGCAGCTTTGGAATCCAGTGATAAAAGTGCATCACTTGCCAGGGCCAAAGCCCCCAGTGTTGTCACCATGACTGGATGATTACTGGTGAAGTAAAGGGCTAAAATTCAATCACTAACTCTCAACGGGGAGAGCCTCAAATGACACAGTTCATTCTTTCAATCGACCAAGGGACCACAAGCTCGCGCGCCATCGTATTTGACCATGGGGCAAACGTGGTTTCTAGTGGTCAGTTAGAGCACGAACAGATTTTCCCTCGGGCCGGATGGGTAGAGCATGACCCACTTGAACTCTGGAGCAACGTCCAAGAGGTTGTCGACGTGGCGCTGAGCCAGGCAAAGATCACTGCCAAAGATCTAGCCGCGGTTGGAATCACTAACCAGCGAGAAACAACAGTAGTTTGGAACCGTAAGACCGGCGTGCCGGTGACCAACGCCATTGTGTGGCAAGACACTCGCACCCAGAAAATTGCTGAGGAGCTGGCCGGCGACGAAGGTGCGGACCGCTATAAACCCATAGTTGGCTTACCGCTTGCAACTTACTTCTCAGGCCCAAAGATTTCCTGGATTCTAAACAACATTGCTGGCGCTCGTGAAGCTGCTGATGGTGGCGACCTAATGTTTGGAACCATCGACACTTGGCTGTTGTGGAACATAACAGGGGGGCTAAAGGGCGGCATCCACGTGACCGACGTCACTAACGCATCACGAACAATGCTTATGGATCTTGACACGCTGGATTGGCGCGAAGACATCGCTAAGGACATGGGCATTCCAATGTCGATGCTGCCCGAAATTCGCTCCTCTTCCGAAGTTTACGGACATGGGTCAGAGAGTGGGATGCTCCCCGGGATTCCGATCTCCGGGATTTTAGGAGACCAGCAGGCCGCCACCTTTGGCCAGGCCTGCTTCGGCGTTGGAATGGCAAAAAACACCTATGGCACGGGCAACTTCGTACTGCTCAACACCGGCGAAAAGCGGGTAAACAGCACAAATGGGCTTTTAACCACCGTCTGCTACAAAATCGGCGATGCGCCAGCCATTTACGCATTAGAGGGCTCGATTGCAGTGACCGGTTCGCTGGTTCAGTGGCTGCGTGACAATCTTGGAATGTTCTCCGATGCGCCGGACATTGAAAAACTTGCTCTTCAAGTTCAAGACAACGGCGGAGCTTATTTTGTGCCGGCTTTCTCAGGACTGTTTGCTCCCTACTGGCGGCCAGATGCACGCGGAGCCCTTCTTGGTTTAACCAGGTTTGTCAATAAATTCCACATCGCCAGAGCTGCGCTCGAGGCCACCGCTTTTCAAACGCGGGAGGTCATCGACGCCATGAACGCCGATGCCGGGGTAGAGCTGACTGAACTAAGGGTCGATGGTGGCATGGTTGCCAACGAGTTGCTCATGCAGTTTCAGGCAGATCAACTAGGGGTTCCTGTTATCCGGCCAAAAGTCATCGAGACCACTGCCCTTGGAGCCGCCTATGCGGCCGGAATAGCCGTGGGGTTCTGGGACGGCCCGCAAGATGTGACCGAGAACTGGGCAGAAGGCAAGCGCTGGGAGCCTCAAATGGCGGAGCCGGAAAAAAACAAGCTTTACCGCAACTGGAAAAAAGCGGTAACAAAAACCGTGGGTTGGGTTGATCAGGACGTGGAGACCTGATTTGCCAGATACCATGTTGAGCGCGCATCCGGCGTGACTCGCATTATAGGGACACTTACACAAAGGAGTTGGGGATCTATGGGAACGAACATGATGAGAAAGAACCGCCGCTGGCTGGCTCTCTCGATAATAATGATGCTGGTATCCGGCATTGGTGCATCGCTTATTCAAACCGTCGGTGGCTCAGTAGCGATAAAAGACATGCGATGGGAAACTTCATCTGGACAGATGATTAGCGCTCTTCTGTTCAAGCCTGACTCGGTCAGCGAAGAAAACAAGGCACCCGTGATTATTGTCAGCCACGGCTGGTGGAATAACCGCGAGATGCAAACCGGTAATTACGTAGAGCTTGCACGCCGCGGTTACGTGGTTGTGTCAATGGACATGTACGGCCACGGTAACTCTTCGAACCTGGCCTATGACCAACTAACTCTTGGTGGAACGGGCATGTACGACGTTGTAAAGCTAGTCTCAGACTTGCCTTACGTTGATGGCTTAGGTGTTTCCGGTCACTCAAACGGAGCTCGAGCGGCTAACTATTCGGTAGTGCTTGATGATGCCGCTGACCAGCAGCTAATTGACGCCATCTTCTTGGTTGACAATGACCCGATTTATCGTGACGCCGATGGTGCCTACACAAACATCTACGGAACACGAAGTGTTGGGCTAGTAGCAGACCAGTATGACGAATTCTTCTTCAGAAGCTACAGTGCTGAGGGTGCCGTTCTCACGCCGCCGCGCGATTACATCACGACCCCTAACGCTCAGTCCTTCCTGAACTTTGGCACCGATCCGACAGGCATTGCGAGTATCGCAGCCGGTTCTTACCAAAGCCAAGATGGGGCTGTTCGTGTTGTCTACACTCCAGCCGAAACCCACCCGTGGGGCACCATCTCGCAAACTACAATTGGGAGTCAAGTGACATTCTGGGAGAACGTTTTCCCAGCACCAACACCAATCGCGGCTTCCACCCAAATCTGGCAGTTCAAAGAGGGCTTCACGCTCTTGGGCCTAGTTGGCTTCGGAATCTTCCTGTTGGCCTTTGCTCGCAGCCTTTTGGGAACCAGAGCATTTGCCGGCTTGAAGCATGAAAGTACTGTCGCGCTTGCCGGTAACTCTGGCAAGGGTCTTGGCTGGTTCTGGGGTGGACTAGCAGTCTCTTCTTTGGTTTCTGGAGGCAGCTACGTTTGGCTTAGCCAGCAGCCTTGGATGCAGGGCATTGCGTTCAACTTCACTCCAACGATATTTACTCAAGGTGCGGTGTTCTTTATCGGTACTTGGGCAGCAATAAACGGAGTGTTGGCAATCCTGATCATGATTGTTTCTTACCTTGGCTTTGGCAAGGGTAACGGGATGAGCCTGCGTGAATCTGGTGTTTTGCCAGGCTGGAAGAAGTTCTTCCAGGGAATCGGTCTTAGTGCCGTGGTTGTCTTTGTCGCTTTCGGAATCGTCTTCATGCTTGATTACTTCCTGAAGACTGACTTCCGATTCTGGACTATGGCCGTCAAGGCATTCGAAGTTGACAAGCTATGGATAGCACTTCTTTACTTGCCATTCTTCTTGCTTTTCTTTGTTGCCAACTCGGTCGCAATCAACAGCTTCAACAGATTCACTCTTGCGGGCAAGGAATGGTTGAACACTCTGGTTTCCACGGTTGCTAACTCATTAGCTGTGGCAATACTTGTGGTCGCTCAGTACCTGACCTTCGCATCTACCGGTTACACGATTGATGGCTTCGGTGGAATCTTCAGCATCTGGCTATTCCCGGTCATTGTGATCCTTGCAGTAGCGGCAGTTATTTCGCGCAAGCTATACCGCGCAACTAACAACCCCTACATTGCCGGGTTCATCATGGCTACCGTCGTGACAATAATGTCGGTATCCAACACCCTGACAGTTAACTACTAGCAAGCCGACTGGTTTAGACGCCAGTCGCTACTAAAAAAAGACCTCGTCGCTAATACCGACGAGGTCTTTTTTTGTTGTGGCTAATTAACACACCCAACACTCACGGACCTCAGTGCCTCGAACTCTTTGGCATCTACGCTCAGTTCCCATTTGACCTTCACGGTCATCCAGTCCTCAACGTATTGACAACGGTAACTAGTATTTGTTGGTAGCCACTCGGCTGGATCTCTTGCTGATTTAGAACGGTTAGAGCTTGCACTAACCGCTATTAGTGCTTCCGGCAGGTCTATGTCGTTGGCAAATGCTTGGCGTCTTGAGGCACTCCAAGTATTTGCACCACTGTCCCAAGCTTCTTTTAGTGGAACCATGTGGTCCATGTCTAGCTTCGAAGAGTCGGTGATCACAACACCGTCGAAGTTCGAGAGCCATCTACCGGTAAGCACCTTGCAGCCAGTACCTAGGGTGACTGGTTCCAGTGATTCAATAATCAAAACTTCTTCGCGTGCGTTACAGCCGTCCCCGTCTGCATCTATCCAGTGTTTGAACAGACTCCTGTCATAACCACTTGTTACCTCTGGTTCAATTTTCATGCTCGCTAGCAAAAAAGTGAACCTATCCACTTCTTCTGAAGACCCGCCCTCCTCACCAACCAGCTCTTCACTGGAGGGATCCTGATCGGCCTGCCCAGACTCTGAAGGAGCTGGGCTAGGGCTTACCTGTGGAGTTTCTGTCGATTCAGGTTCTGTTGATTCAGGTTCTGTTGATTCAGTTTCAGGTTCTGTTGATTCAGGTTCTGTTGATTCAGTTTCACTGGATTCGAATTCGGCAGACCCAGGCTCTGGTTTTTGAGAACCGGTGGCAGTGGGGGTTGATCGGGGTTCTGTGGTTTGTGAGGCCTGTTGGGTTTGTGAGGCTACCGGTGCTGATTCTGGGCTTTCAGTGAGAACGCCGATGAAGCCAAGAAGTGCAACTCCGGTGACGATAGCTATCGTTTTTGGTTTCCACATCAGCCTCGCCCCCCAAGGGTTATCTTGCTAACACACTAGTTGGGCTTGCCTACAGTTTTGGTTTTGGTTGAGGCTGTTATTGGCCATCGTCAGGCAAAAGCTCAAAGAGCTCCATCTTGGCGTTCATCCACTCTTGGACGTGGCCCGATTCCAAGATGGTCATCATTTCTGCCATGGCGGCTAGATGAGGCTGATCTGCTATCTCGACCATTTCGGCACCGTGTTGTTGGCTCTGAGCTGCTACTTCTTCGAACGTTGAACCTCGAAAAGCCTGACCGCAGGCTCCTCCGAGTTCTTGGCAACTAATAGTCTTCATTGGGCAAAAGTCTAAAGGGTTGGGGTTTTGAAGTCATTTTTGAGCCGCTCTTGCGCTCAGGCTGATGCCTCTTTTGACGATCCACCGACTTACCTTGGGGAATAATCTGTTTCTTAGTTCTAGTTGGCATACAAGAAGACGTTGCCGTTTATCAAAGATGATTGTGGGGCCCAATGATTCGTAACTCTCTTTCCCTGTCCACAACCGCTAGCGCTATAAAGGCCAGCCCAATTTGCTTTGCTGCAGTACTGCATTCATTTGCTACCAAAGCATTTGCCACAAACCGATATCAATATCTGGGTCTTCTGACCGCTTAAAGGCGCTTTAGTCGCCAGTAATCCACCTGCAATTCTCTCCAGCAACTCAACTGTTTTCGGTTGCAATGCATGTTATCGGGGCCTTTCCAATAACGAAATTGTCTCCATTTGCTAACGACTTGGTGGATGAGGCAAACTAGGAGAAACCCCAAAGGTTTTTCCTTCCTCGCGACACCCAACCGCGAGTTCTAAACAATTGCCCTTATCTGGGCCAATGCATTTATTGCAAGCGCTAGCCGTAAAATCAAAACACAAGGAAGTTGTTTATGTCACTGTCGACACTGAAGCGTTGGGTAACCGAGGTTGCCGATCTAACCAATCCAACCGAAATAATCTGGTGCGACGGCTCCTATGCCGAGGGCCAAAAAATTAACGCTCTGCTTGTTAAAAACGGCACCTTCGAAAAACTAAACCCAAAGATCAGACCCAACAGCTTTATTTCCCGGACCGACCCTGCCGATGTTGCGAGGGTCGAGTCCAGAACCTTTATTTGCTCTGAAGACGAGAAAGACGCGGGGCCAACAAACAACTGGGTTGAGCCTGCGAAAATGCGCGTTGAACTCAATGAGAAATTTGCAGGCTCGATGCGTGGTCGCAAGATGTATGTGATTCCATTTTCAATGGGACCGCTTAGCTCGCCCCTTGCTCGCTACGGAGTCGAAATAACAGACT
>Ga0209491_10005820_pt1 | contig 17700 bp, 15 predicted proteins | sample BON02_FD_187213 | JGI IMG/M metagenome (GOLD analysis project Ga0209491, IMG submission 187213) | Freshwater microbial communities from Lake Bonney liftoff mats and glacier meltwater in Antarctica - BON-02 (SPAdes) (version 2) | ecosystem: Environmental > Aquatic > Freshwater > Ice > Glacier...
AACCTCAACGTCACCTCTTTGGTGGTGTCAATCTTCGCTCTTGGGTGGGTAGTCATCTTTGCTGGCTCTTACTGGAGCGACAAGTACGGTAGTAGTGGTGGTGGTGACAAGTACGACCACTGCATGGATGGGCCTGCGTACTGGTGCGCCACCCGGGGACACTATCGACGGTGCGTTGAAGACCGGGCCAATGGGCACACTGTCCCCAGCTATGACGACTACTGCAAAACCCCTAAACCACCCATTGGGTCAAATAAGTGCACCCAGGGGCCGACGTACTGGTGTGCCAGTGACGCTAATTTCGCAAAATGCGTGCAGTCTCAGGGGTACAATGGCACCCGGGACTCCTTCCCCGCGTGTGAGTTGAGTTGAGTTAGTTGGTTAGCACCAGCTGCAGGCAGCGCATGATGTGTGACACCGTCGCCACAGTTACCGCGTTTCCCACCACCTTGAATCGCCGCGTCTTGGAGAGGTTGGAGGTGTAGTTCTCCGGGAACGTCTGTAGCCGCTCCACCTCCACTGGTGCAAACGATCTGAACAGCGGTTCACTGCCCCCCCTTTCATCCAGCAACAGGTTGACAGACCCCTTGTAGAAGTTAGCTGTAATCGGTCCCGACTTGGCATGTGAGGTGCGGCTAGCGTAGATGTGCCAACGTGGCCGTGCCTCTGGCTTCCCTTTTTTGTACGGCACCGGACGCATGTAGTACGGCATCTGGCGCTCGGTCTTGCGCAGCTCCTGTGCCTCTGCCCACGGCACTAACACTTCCCCAATGCTTGGAGCATCAGTCGGGGTCGGGATCGGTAGGTTAAGTGGGAAATTGCACCAAAACAGTCGGTTGCGCCGCTGTGCTGAGAAACACTGGGAGTCAAGGCGGTGCACCTCGGTGTTTGCGTCAATCTTTTCACATAACGTGGCTGTGATAAACTCACGACACACAATCTTCATGGAGGCCACGTTTTCAACGACAAAGTATGTGGGCCTCACCACCTGGAGCACCCGGATGAGTTCTAAGAACATGGGACCCGAGGTGTTCCCATCCAGCCCGGAAGGCGTCCTGCTGGCAGCGCTAAGATCTTGACATGGGAATCCACCCACCACCAGGTCAACCGGCATGAGCGACTCCAGAACCTCAGTGCTGATCTCGGTCACACTACCCAACGCTCTGTGGTGTGGAAAGTGTTCTTGGTATGTGCTGCTAGCAAACTTGTCAATCTCTGAAAATCCAACACACTCTGCGGTATCACCATACACCGAGTGTATGGCTAACTCAAACCCACCAATCCCAGAAAATAAACTTAAGTAGCGCATTGTTTGGCGTCTTTATTACACCCCGGTAAAAAAGCCACGTTTTATAAAGGTAGGGCCGCACAATATTGTTCAACAAAAAACTTTATTTTTTATTTTTTATTTTTATTGTTTATTGTGTGCGGCGTCACAAGCACGCGGTTCTAACAATTATGTGTTTGCACCACAAAACAGAAAAGACAATCATGTTGTCTCAGACCCACAACCTTGTGTGGGGGGAGGCCGCGTGGTTCATGCTGATAACTGCGCTTGTGTTTGATGTCAGTCCCACTATTGCACTGTTTGTGCTTCTCACAGTGGTGGACTTTGTGGGCATTCCGGATATGATGTTTCATGCGGTGATAGTCTACGCCCTGGCGTCTGGAATAGTAAATCGCAAGTGGGGTCAGGTGTTGTGGGCGGTCTGCGCGGTGGGCTACATGCAGCGTCTGTCTGAACTTCGCGAGCTCACCGACCCTAACCCTAGTAACAGTGTCGGTGGTGGCCGTGGCAGTGTCCATGTGTGTTTGCGCGACTCTCACCCGACTCGGGGTGTTGCACCTCGCCCTGGCCGCACTTCACGGGACATGCTGCAAGCCGTGCTGGGCGCTGTAAACTGCTACGAGGACCGCCTCGTGGAGGAAGTGGGTAGGTTGTCCGGCACCAGCCAAGCGAGTCACACTCTTGGTTTGTGAAGCACTCACTGTTTTTTACACACTGGTGGAGTGGTTTGTATGACATATACCAGAACGGAGGGGTGGTGAGGCTGTGCTGGTGTGCAGCCATTGGTATTCTCTCTCACCAGTGAATAAAAACATCAAAGCGCACAATGGTTACAATAGTCTGAATCTGAACGTGCGCTCCCTTACCTTGTCTACACAGTAGTACACAAACAGACAATCAATTTATTGTAATGTTATCACTATCTATAACACATGTACGCTTGTGCAGGGTATGATGAATTTCACCGAACGTTCTCCTGGACCGTCCCAATCAGAATCACTCACTAAACTCGAAACTCTGCACCGACTATAGGTATGGCAGTTCTTGAAGCCGCTCCTCGTTCACCACCACTTCGATGTCCACTCTGTGAACCGTTAGGTACATCCACGTTATGTAAACTTCTGTCGTGCCTATATTTACTTTGCCATGTACAATGTCATCCTGAACCTCTTCTTGTGTGCATATTTTGGTGTCAAAGTTTTTTAAAAATGGGTAGAAACTTGTGCGAAAGCCATCATATTGAATAAAATACTGCACAGAGTCTATCTCCATTTTTCTTATTATAATACAGTTTCAATAAATTTATTTAGCTGCGCAAGCCCCCAATCGGATCGCGCAAAATAATTTTATTTAAGTGGTGGCAGCTCTTGAATACCAACACGTTCCTGAGCTAAGTCAAACTCCCAGTAGCAGTTGCGCATCATAAAAATACCAAACAGGAGACAGGTTCCGGCCGGGAAAATTGTGTCAAAGTCATCAAGTGTGCGTCCATGCTCCGCCTGCAGGACGGAGGAGTCGGGGTAGTCGGGGTCGCGCATCTGGGCGGGTGAGTACGTGATGGTCACGTGATTCTTCTTGTCTCCAAGCTCAATCTGGAAGTACGACTTGCGCTCGTCCCAGCGTTTTTTTTTCAGGGCAGCCCCGAGCCGGGGGGACCCATACGTCAACGTGGTGCCAGTGTCAATAAGGCAGAACTTGGGCGTGTCTGCTCGGCTCAGTGTCTTCAGGGAGTGCTGATTAAACCCCACCGCGATGCTGCGAATGGGCACGATGTAGAACTTGGTGACAAATTGGTTGAACTCAGGCGGGTTCACCAGGGGCATGTACTTTGTGTTTGGAAAACATGGCAGCGAGCCCATGGCCCACCAACCGCCTGTGGGTCGAATAATAATGCTCCACTGCGCGTCGTACCCTCCAAACAGCTTCTGAAGCACCACATGGCTACCTGCATCGGTGGACTCGTTGTGTGACGGGCACGCCAAACCCAGTAGGTTAGAGCTGCTGGTGCCCTCAATGTGTGACACTCGGTGTACAACCACATTTCCTAGCGAGTGGTACTCCGACGTCTTCATAGCTGACCGTGGGGTGTTCATCTCCAGCTCCTGACAAGGCATGGTGACGTGTGGTAGCGCCACTATGTCGTAGTAGTGTGACACCGTGTCCTCTTGGGAGCCGTACGTGAGAACGGTGCTCATGCCCGCACCACCCTCACCAGGTTTTAGTGCCCTCCCAGCAGGCTTGTAGTAGTGGAGGCTACAGTCTGTGCGCTCCTTTCCACTGGCGTCCACCCCACACGGGCACGCCTTGGTGTTGCAGGAGTCGCCCCCACAGTTGGTCCATTGGCATCCGTGTCCTTTGGCCGACAGCTGGCTGGAGCCGGTGTCAAGCACAAACTCCACATCCCCATGGCCAACTCGCATCTGGATCATGTATGCTCCCTCCTCGTCATCCCACCACAACGGTGCGATTGGTGGTATGCCTGTCTTCTGGATCTGGCTCCGAACAGGCTCAAATAGGGTGGAGCTGGGTTTGGATAACCTTGACTTGTGTTTGCGTGTTTTTGAAGCCCGTACTCGCCCATGTCGTCCTGGGTGTGTGCCTGGAGATGTGTAAAACACGACAACAATAATAATGATGATGATGAGTAAGAACAGAAACGCGACAAATGTGCCACCCCCGGTAGAATATGAAGAGTCACTCATAGTAACCAGTGGTGGCGTATTTATCACTATAACCGGTGGTTTGGTTGAAGCTCCAACGTATAGATCAACTGCTTTTTGCATACACAAAGGGGGTATTGTTTCTATCATGACTTGGATTTTCCACCATGGCAGACAACACATGATATTTCAATTTTGTTATTTTGCGCGTCACTACCACAGTCACTGCTCGGTGCGACAGCACATCAATTTTAAAAATAAGGGCTAATAAATAATATTATTATTGAGAGGAATGGCTAGCATTGGTGATGACTAACACAAAACTTTGCATTGTTGTGTTAGTCACAGTGTGGCGCGCGCCAAAGAGTGCTTTGACTGTTCAGCACGTTGTACAAAACTGTTATCATATGCTATTGCCCTTCTTATTCTAGAGAGAATCGGGCTGCGGCGATGTGACACGATGGTATTTTGAGGTACACTCCCATTTACATGAAGTTATGATTGGAAAAATAAAGCCATTGCAGCAGGAAATGGACGCGTCATTTCGCGACGGCTCCTTATCACCACAAACACAGTTCGTCAATTTTGCGCGTCACTACCATGTTAGGCTGAGGGGGGCATTGGCTGTGCTGCACCGATTTTACGTACACATACTAAAGATTGTGGAAGTACCGTAGTGGCTGTCGGGTTCAGTTACAGTCACAAGGCGTGTGCTGCCGGAACTCAGTTCACCAGAAGTGGGTGTACCACGTGTTGTTAGTTTGGGGGAGAGTTAAGTGCCTACCATCCAATGTTAAGCGTATGGTGTTCACGTGGGTTTAGGCATCACCATCCGCAGCTGGCACACGATACCCCAAAGGAAGAGTAGTGCGCTAATCTGGAACCACGCGCTCTGTGTCTGGTTGAACAGTTCACGCTCCTCCCCATCATCGTTGGGTTTAGGCTTCCCAGCAGTCACCATCCAGAAAATGGCCATAACGATGGCTCCAAGGATGGCCAGCCACGCAAACGTTAAGGCAAACCCATTAAGCACCTTATTTTTGTTGTTGGCAAAGGGAGTATACCATTTTAGCTTCCCCGCCACTGCAACCGCTTGTTGCTGTTGCTGTACAGCACTCTCCATCCAACGTGGGGTGGCCTGTGGTAGGGCTCCCCCACCATCACCATCACCACCAAGTGGAAATGTCGGGTAAAAGTTATTTGTCATTTAGTTTATATGATAGGTAATGTTTGGGTAGACCTAACATGTAACATATTTTGTTGCGTACTAATAAAAACAACAATGGACCTCTTCTTTGATTATGGCATGTATCACCCTGGATTAATTCGACAGGTGTTGGGACCTTCAGACTCCTCAGACCCTTCAACATCGACGACGACGACGTGTGGGGCGTGTACATCCGGCTCCGGCCCGTGTATGAACCCTGTGAGTGGTCAGTGCTGGCCGTACCAGATTCCGGGCTCCAAGTCGTGCTATGGTGGCACATACCCCATAGAGACCCCATGTCTTGATGGGGCCGGGTCAGCATCATGTGAAGACCATATCTGTGTGTGTAAGGATGGCAAAGAATACACCAGAGGGGTGGGCTGTGGTGGCACACCTCCACCCCCAGACCCGTGTAAAGGATCTAACTGCTCTGGTGATTACCCATGTGATCCGTTGTCGGGCAAGTGCGTGTGCACCTCAAGCAGCTGTATCAACGGTGGAGGAAGTGCCAGTTGTTCAAGCGGTAAGTGTGTATGTAAGGACGGGCAAGCGTACGTGAATGGGAAAGGCTGTCCCGCGCCCCCACCAGCAGATCCCCACTACTCGTGTGATACTCTGGCATGGGCGTGCGGGGTGGATCCAAAGGGTAAGTACACGGATAAGTTGAAGTGTCAGACAGATTGTGTTGCCCCATTAACAACTTACAAGTGCGATATGTCATCGCACACATGTTCTCTGTCCCCGACTGGAACATACCACAGCAAAAGTGACTGTGACACCGCGTGTGGTTCACCGCCACCCACCCAAGATTACTGGGCATGTGCGGCACCAGGCCAGTGTGTTAAGGCAGCGTCCAAGACCGCTTACAGTACCCAAGCGGTGTGTGAGTCATCCTCGCTTTGCCGTGGTGGGTCTGGACCCAGCTGTGGCAGCTGTGCGTTTGGTGCGGGAAACTGCCAAGACGCGGCAGGCGCATGCTTTAGTTACATGAACAGCTGTCCATCTGGTACCACGGCGTGTCAGCCCATCCCGGACACGTACGACTGGGCGTGTGCTAATCCCGAAACAAGCGTGTGTACTCAAACCGCGGCCCCAGGCACTGGTTTCCCTAGCCATGGAGCCTGCACCAGTAGCCAAACATGCCAGCCCAGTAAGGACAAGTGGTCGTGTTATGACCACGCCACTGGGACGTGTCACCAAGATGTCCACACCGGGTTCGACACCAAGGCGTTGTGTGAGGCGTCAACCTCGTGCAAGCCGTTCCCACCTGTGGCTGGCACCGCACCGTACGTAATGTACATAAACGGTAGTGATGAGTGCAGTCTATCCGTGATCCAAGCGTGGGAGACCGCCAAGATTGCACCGTTTACCCACTACTTCTTGGCGTTTCTGATAGGTGGTGCTGGTGGGCTGTCCCTGAGTGACACGCTTGGGGATTGGCAGGACCCGACGTTGATCAAGACCACCATCTTGACTGTCATGAAAACGGCGCAGGCCAATGGTAAGAAGGTGATGCTCTCCATGGGCGGCACTGCTATGGGGGGACCCAACGCGGGTGCGTGGAACACATGGGCCAGCTCGTACGCCAACCCTGTCGCAGCAGCTGCTGACATTGGCAGTTTCCTAGAAAACATCAACGCCAAGCAGAACTTCTCCATTGATGGAATTGACTTTGACTACGAGTCACCGGGAACCGTGATTGAAGCCGATCTGGACATGCTTTCCAATGTAACTTTGGCTTTACGTACGGTGCTGGACGCCCGAAAGCAGGGCAGTGTCATCACCCACGCACCCCAGCCCCCCTACATGTGTGTGGATGACAACGGGTGTGATGAGAGTGCCCTGTACGATAAAAACAAGTGCTTCACGGACAAGAAGGACTGTGCCGGTAGCGGGTACTGGTACATCAACGAGAAGGCTGGGTCTGCAATTGACTTCTACTTTGTGCAATACTACAACAACCCGAACTGGGACGGTCGTGTCGGAAACATTGCTGTTGGTGCCGCCAACACGGTGAACCACATCCTGGGAATGGTAAAGGGGCAGCGTGGCTTCACGGGCATACCCATCGAGAAGATTGTAGTGGGTAAGCCGGGGTGTGAGGCCTGTGGCTGTGGCGGTGTGACAATTGGTGGCTGCCGCTGTCTGATGAGCGCTACAGACATTATAAACCTAATTCTACTACCTGTTAAAGCGGCTCTAAAGTCCCAGAAGGTGCCGGGCGTCGGCTTCTGGGACTGGTGGCACATTCAAACGGCGACGGGTGATGCTCGGGTCACATACAAGGGCATGTTTGATCTGGGTAAGCTGCTGAACACCATTCCGCCTACGGCAAACCCCCCAGCAGAGCCGTCCTGTCCCGGTAACTTGGACACAAACTGTCTCACCAGCGCATATGGGCAGCCTAAGGTGCTGTGCAACACCCATGGTGACTGTGTGGGAGACGCGTGCATGTGCAAGGACGGATACTTCACTAAGTCAAGCCCATGTGACAGCCACAATAGCAAAGTTCCAGTTGGTACAAACGGGTTCACATGTAGCGGGAATGGGCTACCCACATGGGGCACGTGGGACACCTGTGCCTGCAACTGTGGGTGGAAGGGTGACGCATGTGACATACCAGACCCACAGCCCCAGTGTCCAGGTGGCAACGCAAGCCCGTGCAATAACCATGGGCTGTGCACAGACAGCCTGAAGTGCACCTGTGACTCCGGGTGGCAGGGCCCAGAGTGTAACATTGTGGTGCCAAAGGAGTGTATAGGCTACAACTGCAGCCATGGTACGTGTAGCGCGACTGATAGTAACCCGGTGTGCACATGCAGTGACAACTGGGAGAAAGACGCGGGTGGGAAGTGCACTAAGTACAAGGAGGGACCGTGGGAAGGCTGGATGACCACCACACAATTTGGAGGTGAAGACACGTGGCCATCTGCTAAGGGTCTTTCCTTGGACAAAAAGAAGATCAACTCTGTGAAGGACCTCCGGTTCGGTGCCGCGGTTCCGTGGGGGATCTACGCCCAGCAGTACCCGGACCGTTCCACGATGCTACAGACGATCATTAACTCTGCCAAAGGGACGACCGATGATGAAGCGTGCTACCTCGTGCAGCCCATAAACAAGTGGCCCGACCAAGTCACCAGCAATGACCCCAAATTCTCTAAGGTGTGCACCGGTGACAACTGTGTGGATATCAACGACGACAGCTTGGCCGCCAAGAACGCGGCGGGACATGTGTACGACCCAGTGCTGGTTGTACCGTACGAGGGTTGTGGTGGTGACTGTAGTCTCGGCACTCCAGATTGCTTCAATGGGTGCCCCGATTACAACGACTTTGTCCCTGATTTTAATGCTGCTGGGACCAACACCAACCCTGGCTGCCAGGGCTTCACGGTACAGTACAACGATGGTAGTTGGAAGTGGGATGACGCGGTTAACAAGACTTACGTGGAGGGCGTCCCCGGAGTGAATAACCCAGAGACTGGCTTACCATATGGGCCCAACAATGTGATTGGCGCGGGGTCAGAAACAGACTATGGTCGAAATTCCAACTCTGTTGCAATAACACAGCCGACGAAACATGTGAACTGGTGCACCACCCACAACCTGAACCTGGATATGGCGACTGATGCGGAAGTTCTTCCATGGAACGCGGCTGGAGGCACGGAAATTCACGTGGGTGACCCCGCTGGGCTTGGACCCGGTCCCAACATTGTGGCCCGGTACAAGAGGGTGCCATGCAGCATTCACGGCGCGATTGACGTACAGGTGACCAATTAACCGACTGCACAATAATCTCGAACGACGACAACACATTGTAGAAATAAAATAATAATTATCTTCCCCAACACATAAACACATCCTCCATGGGTGCTGCTACAAGTAATTTAGATGATGTGGATGACTTCGAAGACTTGGAGATGGGCAAACCATCATTGCAACGGGAATCCACCGACAACATCGACAACAGCGACAGGCAGGACGTGATGCTGGCTAGGTACCGACGCTTGGCAAAAAACCTTGGCACGTGCCAACAACAGAAGAGGGATATCTCGGCGAGGGCAACCAGGGCGAGAGAAGAATACGCGCTCCAGTTTGGGAAATGTGACAACGAACGCGGTGTGCTCAACACAGATCTCCGGAGTGCGGAGCTGCGCGCCATTGAGTCCGCACGGTACTTGGCTGAGTGTCGTCAAACGGTCACCAATCTTAAGGCCACCATGGCAGCGCATGAAAAGGTGGAGAAAAAGGTTGAAAAAACAGACACTCCTGTGGAGGAACCATCCGAGGTTGTCACTTTGCACAGTGCTACAACTGCTACAGTAGGAGAGGCCTGTGCAGAGTACACTAAGATGCGAACCCTCGGTGTTCCCCCTGGAGCGATTCACCAAAAAATGAGTAAAGATGGGAAAGTAGCCGAGTGTGGTGTTGCGTTTAGCCACCCTGACGTTGTGTCTGCTGTTACCACTGCGGCGCCTGTGGGAGATGTCAGTGAAGAGCTACAAACTCTATGTAAAAAGTACTTTCGTCTGAAGAAAGTAAACAAAATGCCTAATGACCAGCTCTTCCAACTTATGACTAGGGAAGGTAAGATTGGCCTGTGTGGGTTAGCTCTGGGTGTGGTCGAAGCAGCCCCCCCTGTGGCACAACCTGGGAGTAACGCCGCCATTCTTGAGACAATGTCAGACTACTTTGCTACGCGCCCGGAGGCTGTGGCTACCATGGAGGCCTACAAAAAGAAAAAGGAGAGGGCAGCATCCCAAAAGGGGAAAATAAATGCGAAGGGGGGTGAGGGGGAGACTGGATCTAAGTCCCTGCTGGACCCCAAGGTGGAGCAGCAAGTGGGCATCTGGATAATTGCGCTCACCAAGAAGGCACACATGGAAACCGTGAAAGACGCCGACCCACAGAAACATATAATAAAGCCCAAAGACACACTGGGCGCTGCCATGTACTGGGCTCGCATGGTGGACCAACTGGCCGTGTCTGGCAGCGGCAGTAGTGCGGGTAGTGGCGGTTGTGCAGCCATGCCTCGACTCGACATTGATGTTATCGACATACTTTCTCAACTCACAGACACAACAGCCTCGGCACGGCGAGAGGGTATTAGCGACTTGAATAACGAACAGGCGTTGCAGCAGCCTATGACGGTTCAGTTCGTGCGGGCGCTTACATCCCCTGTATCCTTCCAGACAAAACTCATGTTTTTGAAACTAGTGACAGATCATTTATTGGAGCTTGAGAAGGTGGAAAAAAATGTGGAGCACACAAAATCCGTGTTAGTAGCGATGCAGCAACTGGCACCACAAATTCTTCAAGCTTCCCACGCGGTTCAGCGGGACACCAAGTGGCCCAGCGATCCGGTACCACCAGGCCCACTATGGTTTCAGCTGTTTCATTGCGGTGTCCAAGGTGCGTTACGGGAGAAGGACACACTGAACAGACTGTATATTCTAAACAAAATCAAATTTGGTGGTGGTGAGTGTAAGCAAGAGTACGGACGTGCCACTGCACTAGACCTGTTGTTTGTTGAGAATTTGCTGGCAAACGAGTTTGCACAACGCAGAGTTTATTCTAACGAGTACAACTTTGACCTGTCCACAGTTCCTGACGACCTTGAGGCGTGGATTGTTGGAAACTTCATCGAGGACGATATTAAATATGCACTTCAACAATCTAAAAAAGCCATTGAAGTCATGCATGAGCTCCAACAAACTATCCCTGGACATATGAGCAAAGCTTGGGCACCATGTTTAGAAGAGTTGGGCCGGTGGATGGCATCGACCAGTCAAAACTACGGCCAGATCCAACAGGCCTACAGCCTTTTGCTGATAGCGCTACAACTACAACCCAAAGACTACCCTTCATATGAAAACATGTTGAAGGGTTGGTACGGATTCCAGCTCCAGTGGTCTAAGTTGAAGGTTGAACAACCACTTCTAAATTTCTACAAAACCCAACAGGAGGAACTGGGCCAGGCGCAGCCCCCTCCACGTGGTGGTACAGGTAGAAGTGGTGGGGGCACGGGTTCCGTATTGGATGGCATCCAAGCCAAGCAGTCTCAACCACAAAAAGCACAAGGAGATCGGATTGCTGCGATCCAAGCACAACTTGCTGCCAAATTACCACCACCACCACCACAAGTGCATGGGGGATATTTCAATCATAGTTCTTATTTAGGTCTGGTGTAAAATGTGTGTTGGTATGACCGGCCTGGCCGGCACATCGGAGGCGGTGTGGGTTGTGGCGGTGGTTGTGCTGTTTGTGCTCTACAACTACAGCCCAATGACTACTATGATATGAAAAGATGTTGAAGGGTTGGTACCGGTCCAGCTCCAGTGGTCTTCCAGTGGTCTAAGGTTGAAAAACCACTTGCTGCCGCGGTCTATTGACCACTTGGGCCAAGGGGGACGGCGGTCGGACCGTTCTTATTTAGGTCTGGTGCCTCCGATGTTGGTATGACCGGCCTGGCCGGCACATCGGAGGCGGTGGGGGTTGTGGCGGTGGTTGTGCTGTAATACTCTACAACTACAGCCCAATGACTACTATGATATGAAAAGATGTTGAAGGGTTGGTGGCGCAGTCCCCAGCTCCAGTGGTCTTCCAGTGGTCTAAGGTTGAAAAACCACTTGCTGCCGCGGTCTATTGACCACCACGTGGGCCAAGGGGGACGGCGGTCCTAGTTCTTATTTAGGTCTGGTGCCTCCGATGTTGGTATGACCGGCCTGGCCGGCACATCGGAGGTGGTGGTGGTTGTGGCGGTGGTTGTGCTGTAATGCTCTACAACAAAAAGAAGTTGCATACTATTATTACAATGTGTGTTTTTTATTACCCGTGTCGATTGGTCGGTGGTTGGTACTGTTCTTACCATCTTCCAACCGACGCGGGCCATCCACTGTAGCGCCCGTTTATACTGTGGGCCGGCATTGGTCCAAAGTTGGACACCGGTCCAAATCGGTCAGCCTCCAAGTTGGTTGCACCATCTTGAGACATACGGATCACTCTATCTTTGCAGTTCTGAAACGCCTGCCAACTCGGGAATTCCATGTTGGGGCCCTGGCACGCATTGCGGATCATGGTGGATAGACTCTCCTGTTTGTGTGGACTAAAGTCTTGCGTGAACGAGTTGAACTGGTAGTTGCAGCCACACGCGTTTCGGCAGGCGGTGAACCGGTCATCCAAACACTGCATGTAGTCCTCTGCAAAACCAGTCTCTTTATAGTATTTTTCACATTTATCAAGCGCGTAAGGCATACACTCCCACTCCGCGGTCTGTGTGTCACACCCTCCATCCTCTATAAGCACGGTTGACGGCCTATAGAGCGGTTTGGGGCGGTCGACCGTTGGGTACAGAGCCGGGTTCATGTACAGGCTCGTGTTATCCAAGCTAGCTTCGTTCACATACAGGCTGTTGCAGCTGGTGCACGCATCCGCCGTCATCGTCATCATCGATGCCGGACCTCCTCTTTTGTGATAACCCCAATAAAATCCTCTCCTCAAAAACTCGCGGTCACTGTCTCCCAGAAAGTGTTGGGAGTCCTCCACTAAATTTAAATTTTGATGACGGCACGTGGAGGAGATGACACCAGTTTCTACAGAATTTACTCACATTCCCTTGCAGCTGCACGTGACGCTGTGAACATGCACGAGGGTGAGCTTGAATTTGACGACGCGCTGCGCACTGCGGCTGGACTCTACACCGCTGGTTGGCTCGAGTCACAGCGACGACAGGGGCGCAATCCCGTTCCATGTGAGCAGTTCCCCACCGCAGCAAGTCGAGATCTGTTTCGGTACAACCACAATTTACAGTCGGTGCTGATGGAGCGTGACCCGTTTCTGTGCACGGCCGATGCTTATGTGCGCGGTGTGCTGGAAGAAGTGGGCCAGACCCCAAGTAGCACTGTGTTTACCTTTAGGAGGCTGCTGTTTCGATACCTTGACTTTGCAAAGTCGTACACACCGGCAGGAACCCCCCCATTCTACGCACAGTTGGATATGCCCGTGGCCCCATGCCAGGAGTCTGCGTTGCGGTACAGACGGCAGAAGATAACGTTTCCATCAAGACGCGCGTGGGCAGCGTTTCTGGCTCTCAACTCCTTGTGGGCCGCCACACCATGGCCACCCCGATGCACAGCCAAGCAGCTTTACTCAGGGCACAAACTCAGAGTCCCCGTCCCCTGTGCTGGAAACGGTTAGTGAGGTGGTGGAGGAGGTGGGAGATGTGGCGTATGGTATGTCCCGGGTGGTTGCACCCTCGGCCAGTGAGGTGGTTTCCATGTCAGAACCAAACACAAAAGTGCGCTCCTGCACCCCACGTGTTACTGAATTATTGGCGGGGATAATACGAGCGTCAGTGTGCCGCTCCTCCACGTCGTAGGACACGCTGGCGGTAGGGCGCTCATGGTCCTCGTCTTGACAAATCTCAACATTGAGGTACAGCAACCTGTATAGCGGTGAGATGTACATCAGCATGTACCACCGTACGGGTGCCACACTGACAACGCTGACATGCCGGATCTGAACCGGTCGCTCGTACTTTTCAATGAGGCGGCGGACGGTGGCGGGCGTAGTCATGATAGACGCCGCATTCCTGGCGGCCTGGAAGCACTTTTTGACGTCGGTGGCAGAGATGGGCTCCCGGGTTACAGGGTGCGTCTCACTACGATGAAACCAGCGAAGCCATGCCCAGCTGTCGTACCCCATAACGAAGTCGCCACATCGGAGGGCGACCACGCGGACACGGGGGATGCTGTATACCGGTTCTTGTGTGATGGGGTCACAGTCGTCCCAGTTGTTCAGCCACCCACAGTACCGCCGGCGTTGGTATAGCCTAAATACAGTTTGAATTTTTGAGGCAGAGAGCGTTTTCTCCTGATGACGTGTCAAGACCATGGTCTCTTTTGAACTGGACTTGTGCAAATCCTTGGCCCGACGACCCTATTCCAGCGCCAGCACGATTGTTGGGCCTTCACACAGCGCATGGACGGCCTCCTCAAGAGTGCACGTTGTGTGCATGTGAATCTGCTCTGCTCTCTGGACCAATGTGAGCCATCGACGGTCCAGCTCCTGTGGTGTCTCACCAGTGCTTATGCCACAGTAGCTGTCATCCACCAGCTTGGCTAGGTGGGAGATGTCCGTGTTGTGGGGGCGCCCCCGGAACACCGCCATGTCCTCCAGAACCATGGTTGGCTTCACATCACCACCTCGTCGAAACAGGCATTCGTGGGCCTGTTCCCCTAGACGTGCCACAGCCACACGGATATAGGGGAGCACCCGACGGTAAAACATGTCTGTGGTGGCAAGTCTCACCAGTGTGTAGCGTCTGGCCACACAGTCGTCCGTGAAGTGAGAGTCCAGCAGGTCGCACCAGTGCACCAAGTGTTGCTGAATATGTTGGCGAACCCCTGCAGGGTCGGTAGTTTCTAGCGGGATCTCTGGCACCATCTCCCCAAAACTTTTTCTCCTCTACTACCATAAAAAGCTAGAGTCTGTCAACATGCCGAGACACACCATGAGAAATTGTGCCAGCCGCATGGCACTTGTGCCACAGGAGAGTTACGCTCACCAATCCACACTAGCTACCCACAATGGCCAGATCCCGGCGATGGCGGGCATTGGTGAGTCCACTGCTTCGTACTACTCAGGGTGCCAGAGTAACCCCAAGGGATGTGTGCGTGCACCGTACCAAGATTGGTACATCCGTCAGTCAGACTGCGAAGCTGACCTGAAGCCTGGAAACGAGTGCAACCCGCGGTACATCAACGGCGTGTGGGACCGCTATTCGCCCTACGCACAAGACTCCATTGCATGTGGAGGCGTGCTGCCACCGGACCTGCTGAACCAGACGCTGCTACAGCCGTCCATGATCAACACACAGAGTCCGTCGTACCTGCAGAACGTGTCCCTCAGTTTGAACGAGGGTGGTGCCGTTGGGGTGCTGCGCTTCACCACCTCCGAGGGGCAGGGTAAGCCCAAAAGTGTGGAGGTGGCGTTCTCGCAGCAGCACCAACAAAAGCCAGACCTGTTCCCTGTCTTGGAGTACCACTACGCTGTGCCCTACGAAAATGGTATCATGATTCTGGCCATCAACACCATGAACGGCCACGCCACCGTGACGTTCCCCATGGGTCGATTTCCAGCACTCATTCAGTTCCAAATAACCAATATCATGCCGTGGCAGCAAGATCACGCGCAGATGGCGGCAACACAGCTAGCTTAACCACTATAATAAAATAGAGTCACAACACACATGGGAAAGATGGTGGGATACCGTATGATTCCAATTACTTTGTTGTCGAGTTATACACACACACAAACAAAATAAAACTGATGTGTAAAAGATACACGATCATGTCAGACATTGTACAAGAGCTAATATATGGTCGAAAACGGACAGAAAACAACATCTCAATGTTAAAAAATAGTCTAGATCGGCACAGCCGTGACGAACCGCGGGAGGGAGTTGAGGAGCGTAAAGGGGAGAGTAGTGATGATGATAATGATGAAGAATCGTCAACGGGACGACCTTACAGGTTTAAAGAACTGACGGACCTCCAGACACAGTTGGTAGGTGTCAGTCAGAGCGCTCTAAAGAGCCAAGGTGCCGTCAACATAGCTGTACAAAACACCCAACAGCGTGAAATACAAACACTCCGGGAAAAACTGAAAAAGTCTGGTATCACCGCAGAGAAGATAGTCGCACTTTCAGGCGTGGTGTTACCATTACATAGCGCAACACTAAAAGCAGCACATGCCCGTATCCAAGCGCTTGAGGCGGTTGGGTTGCTGCGACGAAATGAGTTGAACGCGGCACAGACCACCCAAGCAAACTTGGCAGGTGAAAATGCAAAACTACAGCATGCGTACAACAACGCACAAGTTTTGGGGACCACACAAACAACCCATATAAAGGAACTGAAGGAAAATATCCAAGCGCTTGAGGCGGTTGGGGACCAGCGACGAAATGAGTTGCACGAGGCACAGACCGCCCAAGAAAACTTGGCAGGTGAAAATGCAAACCTGAAAGGTGAAAATGCAGAACTACAGCATGCGTACAAAGTTTATGAGACCAAACAAACAAACCATATAAAGGAACTGGATGAAAAGATCCAAGCGCTTAAGGCGGCGCTTGAGGCGGTTGGGTTGCTGCGACGAAATGAGTTGCACGCGGCACAGACCGCCCAAGAAAACTTGGCAGGTGAAAATGCAAAACTACAGGATGCGTGCAAAAACGCACAAGTTTCTGAGACCACACAAACACACAATATAAAGAAACTGGAGGAAAACATCCAAGCGCTTGAGGCGGCGCTTGAGGAGCTTAAGGCGGTTGGGGACCAGCGACGAAATGAGTTGCACGCGGCACAGACCGCCCAAGAAAACTTGGCAGGTGAAAATGCAAACCTGAAAGGTGAAAATGCAAAACTACAGAATGCGTGCAAAAACGCACAAGTTTCTGAGACCAAACAAACAAACCATATAAAGAAACTGGAGGAAATAATCCAAGCGCTTGAAGCGGTTGGGGGCCAGCGACAAAATGAGTTGAAGGCGGCACAGACCGCCCAAAAAAACTTGGCAGGTAAAAATGCAAACCTGTCAGGTGAAAATGCAAAACTACAGGATGCGTGCAAAAACGCACAAGTTTCTGAGACCACACAAACAAAGAATATAAAGAAACTGGAGGAAAACATCCAAGCGCTTGAGGCGGTTGGGGACCAGCGACAAATTGAGTTGAACGCGGCACAGACCGCCCAAGCAAACCTGTTAGAACAAAATGCAGAACTACCTAATGACACGCAGCATCTACACCAGCTGCTGTTGGTGCTGATGCAGATGCAGGTTCTGCAGCGAGAGAGACGCATTGGTGACACAATCCTGGCATTTAAAGAGAATGAATTACAGGAGCATTATATGAAAAAGAGCAACATCGACCGAAACCTGGCGTCTCTAGAGAAAGAAGTACAGAATATCCAGGAGAAGAACCACAACCTCGATGCACACATAGCGTCTCAACAGGAAGAATTTAAGGAGTTGATGGCGTCTCCACCAACAGAAAACATAAAACAAAAAATTACAGCGGCAAGGAACAAAAAGGTTCTGCTGAACCATAAGAAAAAACTCAAAGCAACCCTAGCGTCTGAAAAAGAAAAATTAAAGAAGCTCCTAGACCAGGCGCACAATCTCGATGTAGACATCGCGTCTCGGGAAGAAGAATTACAACAGCTCATGGAACAGAATCACGCTCACGCTCTCGACTCAAAACTGGCAGTCCAACTGAAAAAATTATATGATTTGACCAACTTCGCCAAAAACGAGCTCTTAGACGAGGAAGGGAACGTGGCATTGCGCAACTTCGACAAAAACATGGCGTCTTATCAGAAAGAACTACAAGGACTACAAGAACTACAAGAGCTGCTCCACGCAGACAAAGAGGCGTCAGGACAGGTGTTGTTGTCGGTGAATGATGCTGCTGATGAAAATGTAATACCACCACTGGGAGGTGGTTACATAAACTTTAACAATCTGGGTCTCATGCACATACTTCAATAAAA
>Ga0209491_10005827_pt1 | contig 17692 bp, 9 predicted proteins | sample BON02_FD_187213 | JGI IMG/M metagenome (GOLD analysis project Ga0209491, IMG submission 187213) | Freshwater microbial communities from Lake Bonney liftoff mats and glacier meltwater in Antarctica - BON-02 (SPAdes) (version 2) | ecosystem: Environmental > Aquatic > Freshwater > Ice > Glacier...
AAAGGGGGGCGAGCGCGGGCGCGCTCTCGCGCGCGCGGAAAAAAAGACGTCGGCGGCGCCGGCGCTGGCGCCCCTGCCGCTTCGGAGGGCCACGCCCGCGCCACGCTCGCCGGGCATCCCTGGGAGCGGGTGCTGAATCATCCCGCGCGCCAAGAGAGGGGTCGGAGACCAGACCGCGACAGGCGCTCCTTGATTCGCGGTTCACTCACCAGTTTGTCGCCGGCGATCAAGGCGTCGAACTCGGCGGCGCTCTCGATGGGCTTGAGTCCCTCGACCATGGTTTCCTGGTTTGCTTGGATGAGACGGTGGGGAGGAAGGGGAGGGGGACAGGTGGAAGACTACTCGCTAAAGTCGCCGCCGCCGGTTGCTCTTCTTTTTGCTTCCCCTCAACCGCCGTCACCGGCGATCCTTTTATTTACTGCACCGGGAAGAATCAAGCCTTTGAGGCTCAGTCTTACAAACGAGGCATCGAAAAGAAACAGTCGAGACGACGAAAAACGGACGTCCCGGCGCCGCGCCGCCACCGTTGGGCTCGCCGCCTGCACGTCGTTTTGAAGCGCTCGCCCGCCCCGCCCCGCCCCGCCCCGCCCCGCCCCGCCCCGCCCCGCCCCGCCCAAGCCCTGCACCGGACCCGTCGATCAAGTTGGAACGCGCGCCGGCAGGGCGGCTCCGCGCGAGCCGCCGGCGGGCGTACGACACCTTTGCGACGGGCTCAGTGCAGGCGAGCGGAGCGCCTTTTGGGGGTGGAACAAGGGGGGGGGCCGGGGGCAGCCCGAGCGCGCCGAGCTCGGCGCAACGCGGCGGCGACAGGCCCGGGCGCCGCCCCCCAGGTGCCGCGGGCTCGCGGCCTCCGCCGGCCGCCGGCCGCCACGGCCGCGCGTCTTTTGTTGCGCTCGCCTGCACCCGTCGAGAAAGCGGGGCGCGCGCCGGCAGGGCGCCTGTGCGCGAGCCGCGCGGCCGATTCTATGACGAGTTCTGTGCTGACGACATCAAAAGACGCGCTGCAGCGGCGCCCGCTCGGCAAAGGTCGTCCTCGTCGTCGTCGTCGTTTGGTCGGCGCTTTTTGCGCAGAATTGGGGATAGGGAGCGCCTCGAGTCGTGCGCGCCGAGGTTGTTGGGGCGGCGGCCCTCGATCGCGCCCCAGGCCACGATGTGGACCGCCGCGAACTTTTGTTGGTCGTCGGGAGGCCCGCGGGGTCGCCGCCAAAACAACGCATCATCCTGACGAACGCTGCCCCCCGATCATTCATTCCGCGCCCCTCTCCCGCTCAGGCCGCCGCGTGCTTCTGCGCCAGCGCCCGCAGCCGCGCCTTGTCCGCCCCCAGGAACTCGTCCGTTTTTTTCCCCCCCTTGTACACCTGGAAGGTGGGCATGGCGCTGATCCCGGCGTCGCCGGCGACCTCGGCGTTGGCGTCGACGTCGATCTTGACGAAGATGAGGGCGGCGAACTCGGGCTCGTCGGACATGGCCTCGAAGACGGGGCCGACCTGTGTTTTTTGGGGTCGTTTTGGGTGTTTTTTTGGGGCGGAAGGGGAATGTCGTGGGGTTGTCTCGGGGGGGCGGGGGGGCGTGAGAGAGGGAGAGGGATGGGCAGAGGGGGAGGGAGGACGCCGACGCCGGCGCCCGCCCCGCCTAGCGCGCTACCGGTGACTCACGGCCTGGCAGGGTCCACACCAAACGGCGCTGAAGTCCACGATCACCTGTTGTTGATTCGATTTGGCGGCCCGGGGGGGGGGGGGGGGGGTTGGCAAGGAGGGGACGACGACGGCGACGACCGGGCGCCCCCCGCGCGGCGACGACCACCCTGCGACCGCGCGCTCACTGAGAGAGACGCGTTTGAGCAGAGTCTCTGTCGTGTCCGGGCGGCGCGCGTGCGCGGTTGATTCGCCGCTTGCGCTTGGGCTGGAGGCACCGACTGTGCTGACACTGATTCGGACGGGTGAGGTTCGGCTCTCCTTCCGACCAACCCTCTCCCCCCGCCCCTGCAAAATGGCCCTCCACGCCCGCCGGTCACTGGTGGCCGGCAAACGCACCGTCTTTCCCTCGGCCAGGATCGCCGTCCACTCGGCCTTGTTCTTGGGGTGGCGCACGGGCATTGTCGCTACTTTTTGTCGAGAGAGAGGGGATCGATCGACGTGCGCGCGCAGGGAGGGAGAGGGCGAGGGGCTTGTCTTGGCTTCACTACGAGGCGAATGCCGATGAAGGACTTGTCGGCGGTGGAGAGGAGCGTTTTCAGAGGAATGACGCCAAACTCGCAAGCCACCCCAGTGGCAAAAAAAGTAACCCGCCGCCACTTGTGTGGGGGTCGGCGGCGGGTGGCACGCACGCACTCAACCGCCGCCGACCCCCACCAGCCCGGCCCCGCACCTCTCCACCGCCTCGCGCAGCTCCCGCTCCGTCGCGGGCCGCACGACCAGGCCCGGGTACGCCGCCGGACCCTGGAGCTCGAGCTGCCGCCAGGCGAACAGCAGCCGCGCCGCAAAAGCCCGCCACGCCAGCGCCGCCGCCGCCGGCGCGCCCGGCAGCAGGTGCTTGCGCACGCGCTGCGCGGCCGCCTCGGCGCGCCGCCCGGCGCCGCCGCCCTCGGACGCGAGGCGCAGGGCCTGCCTGGCCTCGGCGGGGCCCAGGGGCGGGCGGTCGGACCGAGAGGAAGAAGGGTCGTCGTTGCCGCCGCCGCCGCCGATGCCGCCGTCGCCGCCGCCGCCGCCGCCGCCGCCGCCGCCGATGCCGCCGCCGCCGCCGGCCGCAATCGCCGCAATGGCCGCCGCCACAGCCTCGATCGGCCGCCGCCGCACGACCACGGCGTGGTGCAGGCGCTCGGCAGCGTCGACGGCCCTGGCGAGGCCCGCGTACTCGAGCTGCGCGGACACGTAGGCTCCGAGCGCGGCGTCGCGGCCGGCGGCGGCCTGCGCGGCGGCGCCCGCGACCGCCGGCAGCAGGCGGCGCGGCCGCCCGTGCTGCCGCTGCCGCTGCTGCTGCTCCGACAGCAACGACAGCGGTGACGACGACGGCGCCAGCAGCAACACGCCGCTCTCGAGCGCGTCCGCCAGCACGCAGTAGTTCTCGAGCGCCAGGCGGTCGCCGTGCTTCGGGTCGAGCGTGCGCGCGCGCGCCACCAGGGCCAGGACCCGCCCCGCCAGCGCGCCGTGCAGCCGCGCGTCGACGCCCGCGCGCACGGCCATCGCCGCGCGCGCCGACTCGGCGGCGGCGACGGCGGCGGCGGCCGTGGCCGCAGCGGCGGCGGCGGCGGCCGCTTGGGCGTCGCGTCCTCCTGCCTGCTGCCGCTGCCGCTGCCGCCCCCGCCTTGCGTCTCCTTGAGCGTCGTCGGCGGCCTGGACCGCCTGCGCCGCCGCTGCAGCCGCCACGGCCGCCGCCACGCTCGCGGCCGCCGCCGCCGGCTCGCCGCCCCCGCCCGCCGCCGCCGCCGCCGCCGCCGCCGCCGCCGAAGCCGCGAGCGCGGCGGCCTCCGCGGGCTCCAGCGCGTCCTCGAACAGGGCCTCGACGTCGCACGCGAGGCGCGCGTAGGCCGAGACCGCGGGGAGCACGTGCAAAGACTTGACGCAGCCCGGGCCGCCGCCGCCGCCGCCGCCGACCAAGCCGCCGCCGCCGCTGCCGCCGCCGCCGCTGCCGCGGTCGCCGCCGCCCAGGCCGCCGCCGCCGCCGCCGCCGCCGGGCCCCGTCTCGCCCGGCGCCGCCGCCAGCAGCAGCGCCGGCGCGGCCCTCGCGCCCGCGCGCGCGGGGTCGTACCCGTCCGCCGCCGAGATCTGGGCGGTGACAACGGCTTCGAGGTGGCGGGAGAGGCGCGCGGCGGTCGCGGACAGCGGGCGCGCGAGCACGGCGGCGGAAGCCTGGCCGCCGCCGCCGCCGCCGAAGTCTGCGCCGCCACCCGGCTCGCTGGCGGCGGCGGCAGAGAGGCGCGCGAGCCATCGCCGCACGGCCAGCATCATGGGCACGGCCTGCGCCGCGGGGGCACCAGAGTAGGGGGCGAGGCACAGGTCTGAAGAGGAGGAGGAGGAGGCGCATCCACGCGGGGACGCCAGCGGCGACGGGTTGAGGGCGGCGGCGGCGGCGGCGCCGCCGCCGCTGTTGCCGTGCCGGGCGCCGCCGGCGCCGCGGCCGGCGCCGCCGCCGTGCCCTCCCGCCGCCAAGTCGGCCAGCAACGCCAGCTCCTCGGCGACGCCCTCCACCAGGGCCTCAGCGACGGCGGCGCCCTCGTCGGACAGCTCGACCGAGGGGAGGAGGCGCGGCAGCAGCAGCGGCAAAGCTGCAGGGGCGCCCGCCTCGTCCTCGTTGTCTCCGCAGCCGCCATCCTCCTCCTCCTCCTCGCTCTCCTCCTCGCTCTCGCTCTCGTCCTCCTCGTCGTCGCCCTCCCCTCGCCGCCGCGGCCGCCGCTTCCCCGGACCGTCCCCCCGCCTGAGCAGCAGGAAGCGCGAGGCGAAGCTCAGCTCGCGCATCAGGTGCGGCAGGAACGCGTCCAGCAGGTACTCGAACGCGCGCGCCAGCGGCACGGGCGCGCCGGCCGCCGCGCTCGCGAGCACCGCCCGCGCGCGCTCGCCGCGCCTCCGCGCCGCCGCCGCGCACGCCGCCCCGGCCGCCTCGTCGCGCCGCTGCAGCAGCAGCAGCGCGGCGCGGTTGTTGTTGCTGTTGTTGTTGTCGCCGTTGTCGCCCGCTTGTTGCTCATCTTCGTCGTCGTCGTCATCGCCACCACCAGCGGACAAAGGCAGCATCAGCAGCGCGCGCAGGTCGCACGGGACAGGCCCGAGCGCAAAGGCGGCGGCGGCAAAGGGCGGCAGCGGCGGCGGCGACGAGGACGACGACGAAGAGGAGGACGGCGGCGCCCACGCGGCCGCCAGCCGCCTCAGGTCGCCGGCGGCCGCGCGCAGCTCCCGCCTCAGCAGCGCGCCCATGGTCTGGGCGTAGTGGGCGCGCAGCGCGTCCAGGGCGCCCGGGTCGAGCGCCGCCACGGCCGCCACGAGCGGGGTGTGGCGCGCCAGGGTGCGTCGGAGCGCGGCGCGGCGGGGCGCGCGCAGGCGCCGGCGGGAGGACGCGGACGACGACGACGGGGCGCCGCTGCCGCCGCCGCTGCCGCCGCCGAGGCCGCCGCCGCCGCCGCAGTCAGCCATGGCCTCCGCCGCCAGGCCCGCCACGAGCGACCGCAGGTGCGACGACGCGCGCTCCACGAACCGCGAGGCCACCTGCCGCGCGCGCTGCCGCGCGTCCCGCACGGCGCGCGTGTCGCACAGGGGCGCGGCGGGCGGGGGGGCTCTGCCGCCTCTGCCGCCCGCCGCCGCTGATGCCGCCGCCGCCGCCTCCGCCGCTTCTCCTCCTCCTGCCCCCCCGCCGAGCCGCGCGAGCCTGTCGCTCAGCGCCCACGCGTCCGCCACCGTCCGCCTCAGGCCGCCGAACGGGTCCAGGCTGGGCGGCCCCAGTCCCCCCGCCGCCAGACCGCCCCCCCCGCCCTCCTCCTCGCCGCCCTCCCCCTCGGCCGTATCCGCTAGCAGCCGGCCCAGCGACGCCAGCAAGCGCCGCTCGTTGCGCGCGGAGGCCTTGAGCGCGCCGCCGCTCCGCTCGATGGCGGCGATGTCGCGGCGCATGTGCGCCATCTTGAAGCCGAAGACGCGCAGGGACTCGGCGAGGTCGTCGAGCAGGGAGGTGGCGCGCCCGAGCGCGAGAGAAAGGTCGCGCTCGGCCTCGGCCTCGGGGCTCGCGGCCGACGCCGCTGCCGCTGCCGCTGGCGAGCCGCCGCCGCCGCCGCTGCCGCCGCCGCCGCCGTCGCCGCGGCCGCCCGCCGCCGAGCCGAGCAGCAGCAGCGCGCGCACGTTGGCCCCCTCGAGGCGCGCGACCTCCTGAGCCAGGCGCGCCTCAAAGTCGGGCGGGCAGGCGTCTGACGACGCGCCGCCCCCAAACAGCCCCGCGCCTCCGCCCTCGCCGGAAAGCCCGAGCTCGGACAGGAGCGCGCAGAGGTCGCTCTCGTCGTCGGCGGTTGCGGCGCCGGCGCCTGCGTCGTTGTCGGCGGCGTTCTGTTCGTGGCCCTGCGTCCGTTTGGGTGGTTGCTGCGGTTGGTGAGTTTGGCGGAGCTTTGTGTGGGTCGATGATGATCGTCTCTCGCGGCTGTGTCGGGGGCCGAGTGCTGGGCGGGCGGAAGCGCCTTCTGTCAAAAGATGAAGGGCCATTTTGCCCTTCCGGGAACGCACCTCGAACGCGGCCCCTCCTCTCCTGCTGCTGGCGACGTCCATGGTGCTGTCGTCGTCGCCGATGCGCGATGGGGGCGATCGTTTGTCTTTGCGCTCTGGCGTACCAGGCAACCCGCTCTTATGACGACGCAGCAGCAGGAGAAAAGTCGCCTCGTCGGCGTCGTTTTTGGCGTCCTGGTCGTCGATCTGCAAAACGACGCTCGAAGCCGCGCGTGCCTGCCCGGCCACCCATCTCATACCAACCTCAAAGCTCCGATCTCTTGCCTGGCGTGCGCGCCTTCTTGGATCGAGCAGAATCGGCGTCCGCGCGCGCAACTTCCCTGTCAGCTTCCGGATTCGTCGCTCTCTTCCCGCCCCGCGGAAATCTCTCCACTGCGCGGCACCTGAGAACGACGAGCCGCCTCAAACCCACCAAGCACGAGAAGATGCTATCGCGCGCGGGACTCGCCGGCGCGGCCGCCGCGGCCTCGGCGGCTGCGACTCAGGCCCCGACGGCCCACGCGCGCGTCGCGCCGCCGCCGGCCGCGACCGCGACGGCGACCGCGCCCGCGCCCGCGCACCAGCAAGGAGCCAAGACCGCCCCGCCCCTCCTGACGGACGAGTGGGAGGTGCTCGACCACGACGCCGCCGTGCCGCTGTTCTCGCCCGCGCAGCTCGACGCGGCCGCGGCCGACCTCCAGGAGCTGATCGGCGGCGGCGGCCGGGCACACCGCCGCCGAGGCGCCCCGGCGGCCGTCTGCCCGCCCTCCTCCGACGGCGATGGCGGCGGCCACGACGACGACGGCGGCAGCGAGGGCCGCGCCGCCGACGCCGTGATCCGTTGCGCCTCGGGCCTCGACGACGACGGCGACGGCGACCGCGCCCAAGACGGCGGCGCCCTCCTCGCCCTCCGCGCCCACCTCCCCGGCGCCCTGCAGATGCGGCCGGTCCCCGGCGGCGGCGGCGGCGGCGCCGGCCCCGTCGGCGCCGTCGTGGGCGCCGCCGCGCGCCTGCTGCGCGACAACCCGGCGATGCAGGCGTCGATCGAGGGCGCCGTCGCGCGCGACCCAGAGCTCGTGGCCATGATGGCGCGGGCGGTGTACGGCGGCGGCGGCAGCGCCGCCGCCGTGGGCGCGGGCGAGGGGGCGCTGCTGGTGCTGGGCGGCGGCAGCGCGCAGCGGCGCCGCCGGCACGAGGCTGCGGCGGCGGCGGCCCTGCTGCCGGCGTCCGAGAGCGACGACGGCGGCGGCGAGGAGGCGGGCGAAACGGCGCGTGCCAAATCGGACGGCGACGGCGACTACAACCCGTTCGACCCTCTCGCCTCCCTCGGCCACCACCTGTCGCGCTTCGGCGCGTGGCTGCGCGCCAAGGTGGTCGACCCCCTGCTGGGCTTGGCGGACATGGACGAGGACGAGGACGTCATCATGGGCGCCGCGTGCCAGAAGGACGGAAAAGTCTTCGGGAAGCAACAAGAGGCGGCGAACGTTGACGCGACCGCGGCCGCGGCCGCGCCGCCCGCCTACCGGCACCGCGCGCGCTCGGCCGCCGAGGACGAGGTGCGGTCGGCGGCCGACGCGTGGCTCGGCGCGCTGACGGCGGCCATGGTGGCGATAGTTATGCTGGCGGTGCTGCGGCGGCCTGCCGCTGCGCGCCAGTTCGTGCGCGCCGCCATGCGCGGGTTTTCGGCCGCGGCGGCGGGGCGGCGCTGAAAAGGAGGAGACGCGGGGAGGTCTGAGTTTTTTTTCGGCTTGCTTTTTGCATTTTTCCCCTTTTGGCGGCAGGAACACCAAGTACAACAAAACAACAAGACAGCAACGCGCACGACGACAACCTCACATCCGCTCCTTTGTACCCTTTTTGAGTAAGAACCAAAGTCGCAAAAACACAAATAAAACCAAAACCGACGCTGTCACCGCCTCGCGCCCCGAAAAAACTAAAAGAACCGAACGACGAAACAGAACGGCCCCTTTTCCATGCTCGCCTCGGCCCTGCGCAGGCTCGGCGGGGGCAAAGACGGAGTCGCTGCTGCCGCTGCTGCTGCCGATGCCCCCCCGCCTTCCCCCGACGGCCGACGCGCGCGCTCGCCGGCGTCGTCCTCGTGGCACGTTTTACGAGCGGACGACGCTTCGAGCGGCGGCGGCGAGGGCTGCGCGGGCCTCGGCGGACCCGGCGGCAACCACCCTTCTGACGTGATCTCGCGCACCGTCGTCGTGGAGGGGCGGGACGCGGCGGGAACGACGTCGACGGGCACGCCCACGCTCGGCGCGTCGCTGCCGTCGTCTTTGTCGGGTTGCTCGGACGTGCTGTTGCTGCAGCAGCAGCAGGGGGGGGGCGGCGGCGGGGCGCCCGCCGCGCCGCCGGCCGGCGGGGCGGCGGGCGAGGAGGAGGCTGCCGCGGCCGCGCGGCATCATCAGCAGCAGCAGCAGCAGCGGCAGCAGGTGGAGCACGAGGAGGAGGAGGAGGAGGAGGCGGCGCGTCTGACGCCCGAGCCTGCTGCCTGCGGCCGCCCGCCCTGCGCCCTGGGCAGGGGCCTGTGGGCGGCGGCCGTGTTTGCGGTCGTCGCGGCGATGGCGGTCGTCCCGCGCGGGCCCGAGGCGGCGTAGACGAGCGCGCACTCTCTTGCCAAAGCTGGCGAGCACGCGCGAGGCGAGCGGCCTCGCGCTCGCGTCGGCGGCCGGAGCCGAGGCCATCGCCCGCCGCGCGCCGGCCATCGCCGTCGTTAGCGTCGGCGCGGGGGCGTGAAACAGATGCGGCGGAGCCCTTTTAGCGTCGTGAAGATAGAGACGGCGCGCGCGAGGTGATCCCTCCTTCTCCGGTGTTGCGCAAATGAGCACGCCTAGTTGATCCCACCCTTTGCCTACAAACACGTTCGAGTAGAAATGCGGTTGCGCTCGTCCCGCGGCGACCCCGCTGCACGGGGAGACCGACGGCAGCGACGCCGGCGCGCTGACGCTCCAAATCAACTCGACGGGCGCGCCAAGCAATTGGAGCAAGCGTCTCATCGATCGGCCTCATTCTCTCCACCCTAGTACCCATCACCTCATCGAGCACACGCGCAGAAACAGGCGGAAGGAGAACGGCCGACGACACAGCCAGCCGGGACCCCTCCCCTTTCGATCGGCCCGCGCCGCCCCCACAAGAATCAAGACACCCGAGTGCCCGAACGATGGCCCGGCACTATGCGCCCGCGCGCAGGATACGCGCCTGACCGATCATTGCCTCGGCTTCCAAAGCGCGATGGGCTCGACATCGGCGACGACGACGGCGCCGACGGCAGAGGCGCCGCGGCCGCCGCTCGTACCGCCGCCCGCCGCAGGACACGCAGCTGATCGATCATCGCCTTGGCTCCCAAGAGCGGTGGGCTCGGCAACAGGGGCGCCGGCGCCGACGGTGGCAGCGCAGGCGCCGCGGCCGCCGCTCGCCGCCCACCGCCTCGCCGCCGACCTCGGCATCCCGGGCCTGGCGCTGCTCCTCGATTTTGTGACGCTCGAGGAGGAGGGGCGCCTGCTCGCGCGCCTGGACGACGAGGAGGAAGAGGAGGGCGGCGGCGGCGGCGGCGGCGGGTCCCGCTGGCGCAGCCTGGCGCGCCGCCGCGTGCGGCACTACGGCGCCGCGTTCGACTACGCCACGCGCGGCGTGCTCCCGGCGGCGGCGCCGCCGGGCGCCGGCGGCGCCGGCCTCTCTGCGGCCGCAAACAAAAACGGAAACGACGCCGCGCCGCCGGCCGCTGCCGCCGCCGCCGCCGCCCCGCCCCCCCCGCTCCCCGAGTGGGCGTCGGACCTGGCGCGCCGCGTTGAGGCGGCCCTGCGCGAGCGGGGCCTGCTGCTTGACGTGGAAGACGAAGAGGACGCACGAGAAGAAGGAGCGGCCGCGTCAGAAAAAGGGACGGCCGAGGAAGGAGCGGCGGAGGCGGCGGGAGCGGCGGCGCCGCACCCTCCCGCCCGCTGCTCCTCCTCCTCCTCCTCCGCCGAAACCCCCTTTTTCAACCAAGCGACGGCCAACGAGTACGCCCCGGGCGTCGGCCTGGCCCCGCACGTCGACACGCACTCCGCCTTCGCGGGGCCCGTCATCTCGCTGTCGCTGGGCGGGCCGTGCGTGGTCGAGATGCGGCGGTACGGCCTGCAAAAGGGGCGGCCAGAGGCTGCGGCGCCGGCGGAGGGAGGGGCGGCGCGCACGGGAGACGGCCCCCCGGCGCCGCCGCCGCCGCCGCTGCCCGCGCCGAGCCCGTCGCGCCAGGGCCGCCCGGGCGCGCTGGCGCTGCCGCCGCGCTCGCTGCTGGTGCTGTCGGGCGAGGCGCGCCTGGGCTGGCACCACTACATCCCGCACCGCAAGGCGGACCCGATGCTGCCGCCGGGGTCGGCGGCGGCGAGCGGGGCCGGCGGCGGTCGTGGCGGCGGCGGCAGCGGCGGCGGCGCTTGTGGCGGCGGCGGCGGCGGCGGCGGCACGGGGTCCCCCGAGCTCGTCCCGCGGGCCGCGCGGCGCGTGTCCCTCACGCTGCGCCGCGTGCGTCCCGCGGACGCCCCGCCGTGCCGCTGCGCGTGGCGCGACTGCTGCGACGACCAGGGCGGCGGCATGCCCCCGACGCGCGCGCAGCTCGCGGCGGCGGCGGCGACAGAACCGATTGCCCCGGCAGCAGCGGCGGCGGCAGCGGCAGCGGCATCAGCGGCAGCGGGCGCGCGCGCCGGCGGCGCCGACGACGGCCCCTCCGCCTCCCCCTCCTCCTCCTCCTCCTCCGAGGGCCGAGCAGCGCAGCAGCGGGACCGCGCCGCCGCGCTCCTCGAGCGCCGCCACGTCCACGACGTCTACGACGCCATCTCCCCGCACTTTGACCGCACGCGGTTCGCCGTGTGGCCGGCCGTCTCGCGCTTTTTGGGCGCCCTGCCGCCGGGCGCGGTCGTTGCCGACGTCGGCTGCGGCAACGGAAAGTACTTCGGCGTCCGGCGCGACGTGGCCGTGCTCGGTTGCGACATGTCCGAGGGCCTGGTGGCCGCGGCGGCACGGCGGGTGCTGGGGGAGCCTGCGGGAGGCGGCGGGGCGGCGGGAGGGCCGGGGGGAGCAGAGGCGGCGGGCGGGCAAGGCGCGGCGGCGGCAGCGGCGGCGGCGCCGGCAGCGGCGCCGCCGCCGCTCGAACAGCCGCCGCCCCCGCCCCTTCTCTCCCAGCTGCCCGGCGCCGACGCCCTCGTGGCCGACGCCCTGGCGCTGCCATTCGCGCGAGGGCGATGCGACGCCGCCGTGTGCGTCGCCGTCCTCCACCACGCCGCCAGCTCCGCGCGGCGCGCGCGCCTGGTACGGGAGGTCGCGCGGTGCCTGCGCGTCGGCGGGCGCGCGCTCGTGACCGTGTGGGCGCGCGAGCAGGCGGACCCCGCGCGCACGCTGGGGCGGTGGCTGCCGATGTGCGCGCCGGCGGCGGCGGCGGTGGGCGCCGGGGCGGCGGGGGCGGCGGGGGCGGCCGCTGCTCCGGGGACGGCGGCGGGGGGCGCGCTTTCGGGCGGCGCTGCGGGGCAGGAGGAGGCGGAGGAGGAAGAGGGGGGCCGGCCCGGGGACGGCGCCGTCGCCGCCCACGACGGGGGCGACTATCTCGTGCCGTGGCACATGCCTGTGCCCAAGCGCTCGCCCGCTCCGGCCGGTGCTGCTTCGGCCGGTGCTGCTGCTGCTGTCGGCGGCGGCGAGACCGCAGCGCGAGCGGGCGCGGGTGTTGTCGGCAGCGGCGCCGGGGCGCCCGCGCCCGCGGGCCTGCCCGGCGTTCCGCCCGAGCTGGCCGCCCCGCGCCTCGACCCGGGCAAGCGCTCGGTCGTGTACGGGCGGTACTACCACCTGTTTGGCGCGGGGGAACTGGAGGCCCTTGTCGAGGCGGCCGTCTGCGGCGGAGGGAGCGGAGGGAGCGGAGGGAGCGGCTTCGGCGGCGTTGGCGGCGGAGGGAGCGGCGGCGGAGGCGGCGGCGGCTCGAGCGGCGGCTCGCCGCGCTGCAGAGTGGTCGACGCCTTGTTCGACAAGAGCAACTGGTGCGTCACGTTTGAGCGAGTCGAGTAGAGGGGAGGTGGAGGAGGAGGAGGTATCGCAAAACAGCAGCGGCGATCAACACTGGCGGTTGGCGGCGAGCGGGACACAGCGCGCGCGCGTCGACGTCGGGCGTGATGTCGTGAGAATCGCTCTCTCCCGCTCGCTGTCTGCAACCCGACCCCACACCCACTGCTTTCCCTTCTCGTCCGTCCACCAACACCCTCCCATCCTCTTTCGCCAACTGCCTCCTCGCTCTGTATCGACGCACGCCAAACCCTTTGTCCGTTTCCTCTCGCTCTCTCTCGCGCGCGCTTTGGCGTCCTTTTGCCGTGGCTCAGTCCCCCCAGAGAACAGCGCAGCTCTGGTCGTCACGCATCGGACTCCGGCTCCAAGGAAGCACGCGCGCGCGCCCGCATACAATGGGCGCCGAAGACGACGACGACGGCGCGGGCGTCGGCGCCGGTGCCGCCGCCGCCGCCGCCGCTTCCCCCGCCGCCGCAACCGCCACTCGCCTCCCGCCCTTTCCCTCGACGGCCGACTCGCTCGCCGAGCACCTCAAGGCCCTGGGCGGCGTGCCCGCCCTCGGCACGGCCGCCCTGCCCCTCGCTTCCGGCGCCCGGCGGTCCTACGGCCCGGCGTACGAGGTCGTCAGCTACGGACGAGGCGGCGGCGGCGGCGGCGGCGGCGGCAGCGGCGGCTCGGACGGCGGCGGCGGCGCGGGCGGCGCCTCGGCCCCCGACGGCCGGCCCTACCGCGAGCGCGCGCTCCCCTCGCCGGCGCCGTACGCGTACGAGCTGTCGGCCGCGCTGGCCCGGCGCGCGGGAAAGGAAGGGCCGGCGCCCGCCGTCGCGGCGCTGCTCGAGCCGTCGGCGTCGGGCGGCGCCGGCGGGGGGGGAGCAGGAGGAGCAGGCGGGGCAGGCGCCGGCGCGACGGCGCCGTCGGAGCTGGAGGAGGCGCTGCGGCGGCGGCAGGAGCGGCAGCGGCGGCGGCAGCAGGACGAGGAGGTGGCGCGGAAGGCCTCCGGGGCGGCGCCCGCAAAGGAGGGGGGGCAGGCGGAGGAGGAGGCGGCGGGGGACGGGCACGACGGGCGGCGGCCGAAGGACGGCGGCGGCGGCGACGCCGAGGACGAGCTTGCGGCCGCGCTCCGGCGGCGACAGCAAAAGCTGGCCGAGCTCGAGGGGCAGCAGAAGCAGCGGCAACGACCATAGCGCAGAGGTCTTCCTAGTATCGAACGAGCGAAAACCCTTGATCGATTGTTCAGCCGTCGTCTCTCGAGACCTCCTCCCGGGTCATTGGCCGCCGAAACCAACTCCTAACACGACAACCAATCCGATATGATACGAGGAGGCGCCCAGTATGCCTGCAGTCACTGGGCCGCTCGACGACCAGCGACTGGCGGCCCCCGCAAGGCGCCGTGCGCAAGGCTCAGCCGGGGCCGCGCCACGGCGGCGCAAACGCCGACGGCCGGCGGCGACAGCGGCGTCGACGACCGCGACGCCGGCGCGCACCTGCTCCTCCTGCTCGCCGCCGCGCGCCGCGCCAACGTGGCCGTCGTGCTGGTGGAGCCGCAGATCTGCGAGAACATCGGCGCCGCCGCGCGCGCCATGCGGAACTTCGGCATCGCCCCGCCCAACGCCGCCGCGGAGGGAGACAGAAGCGGCGGCGGCGGTGGCACGCTGCGTCTGGTCCGGCCGCGGGACGGATTCCCCCCGCCGCCGCTGGCCTTCGACGTCGCGTGCGGGGGCGCCGACCTCCTCGCTTCCGCGACCTGTCACGACACGCTCGAGGAGGCGCTCGCCGACCGGCACGTCGTGTACGCGGCCACGGCGCGCGCCCGGCGGCAGGCGCTGCAGGTCGTGTCGTCTCGAGAGCTGGCCGCCGACTTTGCGCGGCGCTGCGCGGCGGTCGAGCGGAGCAACGGCGGCGCTGGCGCGGGCGCAGGCGCAGGCGACTTGGGTGGCAACAACACCATCACCGCCGACGACGACAACGCCGCCGACGAAAACAACGGCGCCGCCCGCGTCGCACTCGTCTTTGGCCGCGAGAGCAGCGGCCTGACCAACGCCGAGGTCGGCCTGGCGCACGCGGTGGTCGAGGTGGACGCGTGTTCGGGTTACCCCGTGCTCAACCTGGGGCAGGCGGTGCTCGCGGTGCTGTACGAGCTGTGGGGGGTGAGGCAAGGAGGGGGGCAGCGGCAGCAGGAGGGGAAGGGGGACGGAGCAGGCGGCGGCGGAAGAAGCTGCGGCGGCAGCGGCGGGGATGCAACTACCAAGAGCGACAAGAACAACAACAACGGCAACCCGGCGGCGTCGTCCGGGCAGGTGGACGCGCTTCTGGCCAGGCTGTACGCGTCGCTCGAGGCCGGGGGGTTCTTCACCGAGCGCGAGAAGCGCCCGAGCGTCGAGCGGTCGCTGTCGGCGCTGCTGAGGCGCGTGGACGGGCTCGGCGCGCGCGACCTGGCGCTGCTGCACGGGGCGCTGACGGCGATCGGAGGGCGGGAGCAGTTGAACAAGGGGCGGTAGCTAGCTTAACAGAAGGGGATTGTGGCTCGTCGGCGCGCCTTTTTGACGGCACCAAGTTGGAAGATAAACGCGGTCGCCAAAACTCCTCCTCCGAACGACCTGGCGCTGCTGCACGGGGCGCTGACGGCAATCGGCGGGCGGGAGCAGCAGCGGGTGAAGGAGCGGGTGAGGAGGGGCCGTAGCTAGCTGGCTCGAAAGCTGTAGGGGAAAGTGTGGTTGGTTGGCGCGCCCTTTGACGGCGCGAAAAGTGAAACAAAACAATGGCGGCGGCGGCGGCGGCGTTGTTGTTCCCGCCGCCCTCCTTCCTGACGATCGACGCGACGCTCGCGTAATTGACGTATCGGGGGGCGCGCGCGGATATGTCGCAAAAGGGACAGGCGGGCTGCGCCGGCGGTGGCGTGACCGATGATGGGCGAAGAGCGAAATTAAGGGTGAAGGGCGTCCTTGGTGTGAAGATCTCGTCCCCGTCCGGCACAAATTTGATGCGCGGGAAATTGCGCAAGCGGCCGACGCGCGCCGGTCGCCGCGTCGGCCTCCACCATCAGCGCGCGCAGTGCCGGGCCGTCGTCGGCCAGCCGGTGCAGGCCCTGCGCGCGCAGGTAGGCCTGCAGCTCGGGCACCTTAATAATAAAGTTCTGCTTGCACAGCGTGGTGATGGCGAGCGCGACCTGTTGGCGCTCGGCGGCCGCGAGCGCGCCGCCCGCTGCCGCCGCCGCGTCCGCGCCGCTCGGCCCGGCACCGCCGCCTCTGCCGCCGCTGCCGCCGCCGCTGTCGCTTCGGCTGTCGCCTGGGCCTCGCCCGCCCATACCGCTGCCACCGCCGCCGCCGTGGCCGCCGCCGCCTACCCCGCCTCGGCCCCCGCTGCAGCCGCCGCCGCCGCCGCCGCCGCCGCCGCCGCCGACGCCGCCGCCGCCGCCGCCGCTGCCGCCGCCGCCTCGGCCGCCGCCTCGGCCGCCGCCGCCACCACCGCCGCCGTCGTCGCCGCTGCCGCCGCCGCCGCCCCCGCCGCGGCGTCCGCCTCTGCCTCGGCGTCCGCCTCGGCCGCCGCCATCGCCGCCATCATCGTCGTCGTCGCCGCCATCATCGTCGTCGTCGCCGGCCGCGCCGCCGCCGCCGCCCCCGCCGTTTTTGGCGCCGCCACTTTCTTTTCCGCTGTCACCACTTGTTTCGCCCAAGCATTTGCTTGTTGTTCGCAAAACGCTTCCTCCGAACGATACAAACGCCTTCCGCGCACACAGACGAGAGCCTCTCGTCAGACGAACGCACAAAACACAACGCGCGTGTGCGTCTTTCCTCCTGCCGTCGCGTCGCCGCGCTTCTCTTTTTCCCCCCTTTTCCTTTGCGCAAAAAAAACAATGGCCGACGGCAAGAACGACAACGAGCTCGGCCCCGTGTGGGCGGCGATCGCCGCCGGAAAGGGCGCCGAGGAGGTCCGCCGCCTCGTCGACGCGGGCGCGCGCACGTCGGGCGTCTTTGACCGGTTTGGCCGCTCGCCGCTCATGAAGGCGGTCCGCAGCTCGGACACGCGCGCCGTGCGCCTGCTGCTCGAGGAGGCGCGGGTGCCCGTCGACGAGCGCAGCCCCAACACCGGGGCGACCGCGCTCCTGCTCTGCAACACCGCCACGGGCGAGGCGATGGCCCGGCTGCTGCTAGACGCGGGAGCGGACGTCGACGCCAAGGACCTTCGCGGCTTCACCGCGCTCGCCCACTGCCTCAACGATGGGCATTCCAAGGCGGCGCGGCTGCTGCTCGCCCGCGGCGCCTCGCCGGACGTCGCCGTCCAGCACGGCTACACCCCGCTCATGTTCGCGGCGCGCAACTTTTGGTTCCAGGAGGACGACGAGACGCTGGGGCTGCTCGTGGCGACCTCGCGCCGCTCGTCCGAGGCCACGCGGCGCGCGACGCGCGCGTCGGGCGCCAGCGCGCTCGACGACCTGGTGCACGGCGGCAGCCAGGGCGACCCGGACGCGGGCGCGTACGACGACGACGACATGGGCGGAGACCAGGACGGCCCCGGCGCGAACCCGCAGGACCTCGACGTGATGGAGCGCGTCCTCCGCAGGCCGGCCGGCCGGCGCGTGCTGGGCGAGCTGCTGGCGGCCGGCGCGCCGGCCTTCCCGGAGCACGCCGCCGTGGCGGTCGAGGCGGCGGCCGGCCTCCGCAAGGCGCTCGATAGGGGGCGGGCGGCGGCGAGAGACGCGGGGGCCGCGCGCGCGAGCCTGGCGACGCTCGAGCAGTCGCTGCGCGAGGCCGGGAAGCGGGCGTGAGCGTCTTGGGTGGGGATCCCGAGGGGGACGGGGGGGGGGCGGGGCGGGGCCTGCCACCGACGAGGACGGGGCGACGACGACAGGTGCGGCGCAAAACAGAGAATCGGCGAGGCGCAGAGGCGCACTACGCAGCACGCGCGCCAAAACCACACAGTTGCATTACGCAGCACGCGCACCAAAACCACACAGTTTGCATGTTTGACAAGACAGTCCGCGCAGCAGCACTCGGGCTCGGAAAGTGGGGGGGACGCGCCTCTCCTTCACTCGCCGGGCGCGCGAGGCGGACGGCGCGCGAAACGTCCCGCGAAACAATGCGGGGGGGCGCGCCCCGCGGCTCGTCGCGTCCGGCGCTCGCTCGGCGGGGGAGCGGCGGCAGCGGCGGCACACACACGCGCGCAAGGAGGGGGGTGAGGGGGGGCAGGCCGCCGGCGTCCCAATCTCGACGCCGTGTCCGCACGCACCCCATGGTCGACGAGACTGCGAGCTGCGCAGCTTTGACAAGCACACGCGCAGAATTAGAGGGAGAAATACAAAAAAACTGAGGCCACGCCGTGTTTGTTTTTGGTTGAGTCGATGGGGAAAGGCCAACGTGAAGGCGACGGGCGGCGGGTGTTTTGTTTTTTCGTTTCCGCTTTTCTGCCGCCGCGCCTGTGCGTCTCGGACGAGTCGCCGTCCCCTTTTTTTCGCTCTTCGGACCGCGGCCGCCTCTACCTCCCCCCCCCCCCCCCCC
>Ga0209491_10005837_pt1 | contig 17663 bp, 11 predicted proteins | sample BON02_FD_187213 | JGI IMG/M metagenome (GOLD analysis project Ga0209491, IMG submission 187213) | Freshwater microbial communities from Lake Bonney liftoff mats and glacier meltwater in Antarctica - BON-02 (SPAdes) (version 2) | ecosystem: Environmental > Aquatic > Freshwater > Ice > Glacier...
ATTTACGCTCCACGCTTCCTTCCCACACTCGGTCACCCTCATGCAGTTGCGCTTCACTTCGCTCACTGTGATCAGCTCGCGGGAGGACTTGCACCTCCAAGAGTGCGCCCATGCTGGGCGCACCAAAGAAAAACGGGTTACGAAGATGTATCGTAACCCGTTGATTTAACTTACAGCTATTGGTCGGTGTGAAACCGCTCGAAAGATGACTTGGATATCGCATGAATACAGCGATTTTAGATTTCAAAACCTCTTTTGTACCCCCATCTGTACCCCCTATTCGATTTTGCTACAGTCAAATTCCTAGACGCATCAGTCGTCACGCGTGAACCGCTAGGACTAGCAATTTCGTAGGTTCAGAAAGTGCATGCGGACAATTTCGAGTTTGGTGTATCGGACGGCTATCTAAGTTATCAGACTGCTGAACTCCTGGCACTCGACAAGCATTAGGGCAGCGCAGGCGATGGTGATGCCATTACACAGGTGTATGTACCGACTGTACGGAATGTCACGTTCGGCTCCGGTGCCACCACTTCGGTACTTGACGCGCTCACCATCGCGCGCAATCGATGCATGATGCGACCCATTTCGGAGTGCGCTGTCCTCCCACTTGGTGAACGCCGCGAGAACTGGCTGCCCGTTGAAGGGTACTGACTTCTTCGCCTTCTCGACGTCTTTCATGTACTTTGTCAAAGTCATGGAGGCGAAGGCGTTGTACTTTCGTCCAGCGCCGACGTTGTTTAGGCAAGCAAGGGTGACATATGCGGAGGTCAGTGTTTCATAGGCTTGACCGTAATAGAGCTTGATTTCATTGAAATGCTTCGCGCCGACAATTAGGTCGTCCACATCGTCTCGTCCAATGCGAGCATATGCAAGAAGTTGGCGAAACTGGTCAAAATTGGAGAAGTAGTCGTCAAACAGATGTAGGTATCGGTTGATATGGTCGCGCTCCAGTTCGCGTCGATAGAAGCTCTGAAAATCAGACATTTCTTGCGCGTAGGTTGTCCGAAGTTCGCCAATTTGGCCGCGCAGCGGTTGTCTAAGTTTGCCAATTTCTGGAAAGAGTGCATCGTCGAAGAATGAAGCAACGCACTTGAATTTGGTGGAACACGCAAAATGAGGCAGGTACTTGCGCCTTTGCTCAACATAGCGATTAATTTGATTTGTCTGCACGCCGGCCGGATCACCATTCAAGTGGAGCGACAAAACACTTCGGACGATAGTCCAAAGCATCTTTGTTTCTGGTAATTCGAAGTTTTGTGCGGCGTCCCTGTGCCGCGTGCCAGCTGGAATACGCATGAACGGTGAAACCAAGCCAAGGTACTGCATCGAAGGAAATGCCATCGGGTCATGGAATTGCTGGATCTTAAAGGCGGCGGCGGGATGCAAGTTAACAACCGGGATGCCTTTAGTGTCCTCCTCGGCTTGGCTACAGTTTTCCCCAAACTCAAACCACGCAGCAGGCGGACGCCCAAGCCGCACTTGAACTCCTATCGGACTAAAGCAATTCGGACAATCAAATGTATGCGCACAGACTTGCTCGAGCCCCACGCCGGCCCTCACTACAAACCTCAATCCGCAGACCAAGCACTCGCCGCATCCCCGTATAACCATTACTCACCCTCGATTGGCTCTCATTGTTCAGAAAAATTTCCGGCGATTTCGCCAGGCCGAACGTTCAATCAATTCGAAGCTTTGCGATGCTAGCAGTGCCGCCCCGTATCCGACGATGATCTCCGCACAACAAATGTCGCAGCTTCAACTGTCAGACCTTTGCTAATCTGGCATTCACGACTTTGCAGCACTGCAGAGAATCTCCACATATCCGATCAACTCTGCTGAGTAACTACCGTCCCCACTGGCCGCGCCCTTGTGCTTGAGCTCTCGCTGCAGTGTCGGCTCCACGGCCCGTGAAAAAAGCGCCAGCCGATCATCGATATCAATGCTGGGTGCGGTGGTTGGCGCTTGAATGTAGCGCTCGGCGTTTCGTTCCACCGCCGGGACGCGGGTGCCGTCCTGCTTGATGGCGATGGGTTGAAGCATCACGCGTCGTTCACCTTTGCCCACCGTCGCTTCGACGATCCAGAAGGACAAGAAAACTGGTTCTTCCGTGTCGCCGACAACAGCCAAGCCCACCTCCTCTGGCGGCAAGCTGCGCCAACGGCCGAGTTCTTCCTGCACCATGGGGTGGTCCAGGCCCATCAGTTCGATCTTGTCGTCGCTGGTGGCGGTTTCACGCTTCATCGTGAAACGCGCACGACGGGACCCGTCAGCACCAATCAGATCGTATGTGGCGCCGTCGATCTTGATGAGTTTTTGATGGCGCTCAGCGGCGGCGGCCGTCATGAAATCCACCACCCGATTCAGTCCTTTGGACACATCGGAGAACGGCTTGTACTCGTCCAGGCTGAAACCATTGAGATCCTGGAACAGATCGAAGACTACCTCCCGAGCCTCGCGTGAATTTGACAGCGCGGCTTCCAGTTCCACGTGTGTGCGCTTCAGTTCCGGGTCGGACAAGGCTTCCTGGTACAGCTTGTCGTAGTTGAGCCGCTCCGAGAGCTGACCCAGGATCTGGGCGCGAAGGTCTTCTGCAACGTTGCCCTGGTCATCGACCTTTCCGACGGTCTTGGCGATTTCGGTGAGCTTGTCATCGAGCAGCAGAAAAATGCGCCCTTCAATGGTGTCCGACAGCACCAGGTTGTAAACCTGCGCTGTGTGATTCTGGCCGTAACGATGGATGCGACCGATCCTCTGCTCCAGATCCATAGGATTCCAGGGCAAATCAAAGTTAAAGAGCACCCGGGCAAATTGCAAGTTGATGCCCTCGCGCCCGGCCGCCGTGCACACCAGCACGCGCGGACCATCGGCTTGCCTGAAACGTCGTTCAGCGGCGGCCTTGGCACCATGATCACCACCACGCAACACAGCAACGCCTTGCCCTGGAAAGGTTTCGTCAATTGACTGTGCAATCAAATCAACCGTGCCGAGGTAGGTCGCGAACACCACTATCTTCTCGGCAGGGTTCTGCCGCCACAGCGTGCCCAAGCCATCCAACAGCTTCTGCGCCTTGGTCTCGCGTTGTTTGGGAAACACCTTGAGCAGGTCGCCGATGCGCAGGCGTTCCTCAGGCAGGTGAAGTTCGACGACCGCCGAGGCCGCCTCTTCGGCATGTGCCGCCGAAAACTCGCTGCCGTAGGGGTCTGATGCCATCTCCAGCGCCTCTTGGTCGAGCTTCTTAACCAGCCGGTACTTCAAGTCGGCCAGCATCCGATCCACCTCGCTGCGCCCCATGGTGTCGCGCGCGATCTTGAACTCGTCATGGATGAGTTCACGGGCTTCTTCGGTCAGCCGTTCACGGCCTTCAATATCCAGGTCCTTGTCGCGCAAGAAGGCTTCGTGCAGCGTCAGCATCAGCAGCCGCCGCTTCAAAGTGCGTCGTACCGCCGCAAAGCTCGATGCCGCAATCTTCTGGAAGATGGCCATCAGGAAACCGAGGGCCTGCCCCTTGCTGCCCTGGCGCCGCGCCAGGTTGAAACCGTCTTCCAGATACTCGCGCAGCTTTTCATAAAACAGTCGCTCCTCCGGTCCCATCAGAAAGGATTCCGTGTGGACCCAGCGTCGCGCAAAAAGCGGCGAGCCATCGGGCTGACATGCATCGGCCTTGGTGCGGCGAAACATCACGGTGTTCAGCCGGTGCCGGTGTTGCAGCATTTCCTCAGGGCTGCCGAATAGCGTTGGGTTCAGCAGCTGGGCCAGCATCCAGAATTGAAAGTGGTTGCCCTGGTGGGGCGTGGCCGAGAGCAACAGCAGATCGCGCGAATGGTCCTTGAGCGCCTCGGCCAGCTTGTAGTTCTCGGTTTTTCGGACCTTGCCGCCGGCGCGGTACGCGGTGAGGTGATGGGCTTCGTCGAACACCACCAGATCCCATCGCGGTGCGGCCAACAAGCGCTTGATGCGCGCCGGGCGTTTCAACGTGTCGATGCTGGCGATCAGCCTGTCGTGCTTTGCGAAGGCATTGGTCTTGCGGTCGGTGATGTCGCCTTCGGAGCCGAACACCTCGAAATCGAGGTTGAAAACCTCGTTCAACTCGCGATGCCAGTTGTTCACCAGCCCCGCCGGCACTACCATGAGCGCGCGGCTGAGCTCGCCCCGGCTGGCCAACTCGCGCAAGATCAGCGCTGTTTCAATGGTCTTGCCAAGGCCCACCTCATCGGCAATCAGGTAGCGCCGCGGTGACGCGGTGGCAATGCGGTGCGTCAGCACCACCTGGTGCGGCAACAGGTCGATCTTGGCCGAGGTCAACGCAGATGCGCTTTCCATGATGGGCAGCGCGTGCGCCTCGTACGATAGCCAGGCCTTGCGGGCACGGTCATCGCCGCCCGCCACGGCTCGCAGGATGCGCTCGGTGCGCGTCAGCTGCCTGCGTACCGATGCAGCCGGTACGCGCCGTTCACCGGCGCTGAAAAACGCCCTTAGATAGCCATCATGAGCCGGGTCAAGGACAACTCCATCACCATGTTCATGATGGGTGATGCGCGCGCCGGGTTGCAGTTGAGCAAGGTCTTCGACTTCCACGCGCCGGCCTCAGGTGATTCGCAGATGGAACAGGCCCGCCGCCTTGTTCCCCTCGCGCAGCAGGATCTCCTGCGGGTACTGGTGGGCCTCGCCCCACAGGACACGGCCGAAATCGATCTGGCTTTCCCCATGCGGTGCCGCGCAGCGCCAGGCCACCGCATCGGTGGCCGATTGCACCTTGATGCGCCCCTGCCCGTGCGGCAGCCAAAAAATCAGTGCGGCCCCACCGTCATAGTTGGATTGGAAGGAGAGGATCGCCTCTTTCACCTCATTGCCGAGCCAGGCTTCAGCGTCCGTTGGGTTCAATAAATCCAGCCCGCCCTCCAGGCCCGCCACCACCAGCGTGTCACTATCGTTGCTGGGTAACTCTTCAGGCCAATTACCCACAGCGCGCAGCAGTTGCCGCAGGCTCCAGACCTCGCTCGCCTCACACACCATGTTTCGCGCTTCCTCGTCCCAGATCCAGCTGGTGCCACGGCGTTGCCATACGGTGTCGACGGTCTGTTTCACGCTGCCTTCCTTTGCTCGCGCATCGATCGCGCGTCCTCAATGAAATGATCAGGCACAGGCGACACCGCAGACTGCAATGCCTCGCAGTACATTTGGGCCAGGCTGCTTCCAATCCGGCGCCAGTCGTTCTCCGTCAGGACGAGCGCGCGCTCTTGGTCGTTGCGCGCTGTAGCTCGCACCTCAAACCCTGTCAGCTTGTTGCCATGATTCACTGGCGCAATTTGTCGAGCATCACCATGGCAAATCGCATTGCGCAGCCATTCCAGGAACCGAAATGCCGTGAAACCTATGAAGTCTCCATGAGCCGCAGGCGCCGACCCAGCAGCGCCCGTCTTCAATCCCCACGGCAACGCCTCCACTCGCTGCAGCTCAAGCGCCTTTTTTACCGAGACCGCCGCTCGATCTTCTGGAGACAGAGCCTTGCCAACTGGGGTCCGTATCCGCTGCATGACCCAGGCCATGATGGCGATGCACAACCCATAGGACTGGGTAACGTTGTACACGGTGTGGGGCGTCTCATTCAGCATGGAACGCAGGCGATCAACCACCGCCCATTCAGCATGCGTCTTGGTGATTTCAGTCAAAGCTCGTACTCCTCAAACAGCGAGCTCTGTTGCGGCTTCACCGCCTGGCTGGCCGCCCAGGCGTTGTAGATCGAGACAGCGCGCGATGCGGCATTGCGGCCCGGTTGATCTGGCCCATGGCGATGTAGCCATTCCAGGAGGGGCTTGAGCGCAACGTGTGGCTTGAAGTTTTCGTTCTTCAGCGTGTCAGCGGCATTGATGCCGCTGCCGTCGTAGCAGGCGCCAATGAGTACCAGCGCCTGGTCCAGGTCCGACGTCAACCGACGGCGATGCTTGCCAGACCAGTCGCGCGCAAAGTCTTGGGGGTTCACCCGCGTGAACACCTTGCTTTTCTCGGAGCACCAGCCACGTTGCTCAAACTCGTCAGGCGTCGTGATCGACCCTTTCAGAAACTTCTGCAACTGGTCGCGCTTGAGTTCGTTGGCGACACCGAAGGTGCGCAGGAACTGGCGCGAAATGGGCTCGGCATTGACCGGTGGCGGCTCCTTGCCCTTATCGGCGTCTTCGTCGATCAGCTGGTTGATGCCCACCAGCGCATCCTTGACCGAGATCGCCCGGCCCTCGTCGACGTAGACCTTGCCGTAGTGGCGCGAGAAATACTCCAATGCCTTGCCGCGCCGGATCACCTGGATGTCGGCGGCTGGTAGGCCTTCCTTAGCGTGGTTTTCCAGCATGCCCTGCAGTTGACGCACATCGGCCATCACCTCGCGGCGCATTCGGCCCCAGCTCACCGCCTTGGGTTCTTCGGTCCGTTTGCGGCAGACGTGAATGATGTCGTACTCGATAGTTTGTGAGCCGAATGTTCCAGGCTTAGCCCCGTCGCCTTTTGTTTCGTCAGAACGAATGGGATACGTAGCTTCAAGGTAGTAGCCGGCCTGAAAGAGAGACTCTAGAACCGCCACCCACGGTTTATCCTCGCTGTGATGAAATGTGAATGTCAAAATCCCGCCGGGCTTCAACATTCGATGAGCCTCGCACCAGCACTGTGTTAGCAAGCGCTGATAAAAGCCATCCGGATCCTCCGGCTCGCGGGCGCGATTGGCTACCGCCTCTAGGGATTTTGGCGTGTACTCGGCACTGAAATATTGGGCGTACCGTGACTGCAACGCAAGTCTAAGCCACACAAAGAAAAAATCCGACAGCTCGGAGTAATGCAAGAGGCCTCCGAAAGGCGGGTCAGTAACAACAAGGTCCACGCTGCCATCAGTGATTTGATCAAGGCTTGTCGATGAGCCTTGCAACACGACAGCATCACGTATAGGGTCGCCGGGATATACCTTCTCGCTCTTGCCGGTAATATGGCCAGCTATATGCGGGGAGACCCTGCCGAGGCCTTCTTTGCTAACAGCCTCCCACGGTTGGGTTGCCCACTGTCGTCCTTCAAGGATTCCCTCAACGCACGAGGCCCAATTTCCACGCCCGAGATTTGGAAAAACAGAGTTCTCCACCACGTTAGTTTTCGGGTGGTAGTTGTTGTTACTCATGTGCGGCGCTAGGCAATCCCGACTGATATCCCAGAAGCAGAACATATTCTGATTCCTAAGATACTGTTGAAATGCACCCAACACGAACTCTCTGACCTCCCAAGAGTGCTGACCAATCGTAGTGATGGCCCTAAGCAGTTGCGCGTGAATTAGCAACTGCTTTGGGTTGAACATGGTCCACCAATGAGTGAATCCATGGTTCGGAATCCCGCCATTATTCATGTGAGTCATGAATCCGAAGGGCACTTCACTTCTGGGCCAATAGTCGGCTAAATCCCCGTGCTTGCGTGAGTCCCACTCCGCAGCTGCTGCATCGTATTGGCGTGCATGCTGACTCTCAAATGCGGCAAAGAAGCGTCCTCCGTATTGCATGCCTGCTGCGTGGCGCCTTGGCGAATAGGCTTGAACTGCATAGGCCGCCATAGGACCAGTCTTCTCGGTAACCCTAACTGTCGTCAGAACATCTTGTACCGTCCCACAAGCTGCACACGTGTAATGAGATCTTCTTGGTACTGTGCCAACTTCTGGCTTAAAGATTACCCCGGTATCTGGACAGACCAGTTCAGCAGGTAGTGCACCTCGCACTTCTAGTAGTCGAATTTTCGAGGCTCTCTCGGCGTTCCAGTTTGCTGAAGTAACTGCGTCATCTTGTGCAGCGCCGCCAAACTGGCGACCGTCAAGACCACTCCTTCCGCTACCGGCGAGCCACCCCGGGTGCACTAGCAAGGTAAGTTCAACTTTCTTATTCTTGCCTTTACCCAAATTTAGCTTTTCAACATTGCTGCAATGCGGGCATACAACGCCTTTCTTGCGGTCAAGCACTGAGTACAGATGCTCTGACGGCGCAACGATGAGCGACACATCTGGCGCCATCCGTGCCGCGTCTTCCTCGACGTGGAAATTGCTTCCGCACTTACCGCAGGAATGCTCCCAGTGTTTGACGCTGAGCGATTTCACTGCCATGACGGGGCTGCTCATAATTGGCGTTCGGTGTCCACAGCCAGTGACTTGACAAGGCCCGTGTTTTGCCCAGAACGTATATATGATCTCTGGGCCTTCGTAGATGTACTCGGGCCGTTGCGCCTGAGTCAGGCTGAGCGGGTCAAATTCGACGGGCATCACGCGCTTGGACGGAACATGAGTCCATTTGCCTTTTTCTCCGTTGGGGCCGTCGCAAAAGTAGTACGGCATGATCTGCGGCTTGACCTCGGCCTCGATGTCGGCCAGCAGGCGCTTCACTTCGTCGAGATCAACATTTGCCAGTTCCTGCTTGACGACGAACCAGGCCACCGGGTTCAGGTCATTGCCAACCATCTGCATGCCCAGGCGCGAGCCCTCCACCAGCGTAGTGCCACCGCCCATAAAAATATCCGCCACCTTCAGACGCTTGAAGGCTCCCTTTTTCTGGTGGTTGGCGTAGTAGTTGTCCCAAACCAATTTGGCGGCGTGTGACGGATCATCGGGTGCCTTGGTCGCAGCCGCGATCAACATGGAACGGAACACGCTGGAGCGGCGCCGCGCCCACCATTTGCTCATCTGGTAAATCGGCTTGCCGGCGTTGCCTTCAATGATCGCTACCTGGTTGACGGGCAGGATCGGAAAGTCGACTTCAAGGCAGGTTTTGGGGCGGTTGGGGTCGCTGAAGTCTACGGTTTCCATGGCGACGGTCTTGCCGGCGCCGACGGCCTTGGCGACCTCCATGGCGACTTGTTCTTTCTTGCTGGCCATTGGGCTTCTTCCTGATTTATTTCGTGAGCTCGACAAACGGCGACAGGACCTCAAGCAATGAAAGGCCGCCATGTGTCAGCGTGGGGTACCCCCCTTGGCTCTTCCATTTCCAGCGCCCCAGGGCCAGCCTATAAGCGCCATGCGGGCTGTTGATCTGCAAGGCGACTGGTGGTACGAAGGGGCCGGTGTCGCCAGCGCCGTGAGCACTGCGGCCGCTGGCAAAAGTTGCTTTCAGGAATTGGGCAACATCGGGATCGGCATCCGGGAACAAGCCTGCGGCTGCGTAGCCATGATCGGACGTGATCACCAGCCGACGGCCGGTGGCCATGCGCTCGACCAGCGCCCAGAAATCGTCACCGCCCAATTGGTCGGCAACGTCTCGGGTCAATGTATCCAGGCCTTGGCCAGCGCCAGAGCCATCGTGCAGTTTGCTGTCGGGCCAGTGGTGCCAGAGGATCCAGTTGGGGGCGCCGGTGATCAGGGCCTGGCAATCCTTCCATGCCATGTCGACGGATTCGGTGGTGGCCGGCTGCAGCTTGTGGGCGAGACCACCGCCATTGTTCTGAAGCTGGCTGCGGCTGGAAAAACCAAGTGCACGCGCAAATTCATTGGTTTCGCCAGGCAGCTCGGATGCGTTCGCACTCACCTCATGCAAGGTGAATCCGCGCTCCTTGGCGCCTTGCAGCAGCCAGGGCAGCTCGCGCAGCGAGAGCCCGTCCAGGATCAGCACCGCTTTGGCGCTGTAGGGTTCGGCCCACCAGCGCACCAATCGGTCTGAAGTGCGTTCTACCGTGCTGCCGAAGGCTTGCCACAGGTCCCATCCACTGGACGAAAGAAAGTGATCCATGGCGCCGATTTCACGGTCACGCTTGGTTACTTCGCTTGGCGCATTGCCGGCCGCCATTGGCTTGGAGGCGATCTCGATCGCCTTGTTGATGATGACGCGCCAGGCGTCTTCGGGCGTGTGCTGGGTCAGGCCCTGCAGCAGCTCAGGATCCAGTGCCATCAGCTGTCGTCCTTTTCAAGGTTCAGCTCGAAGCTCATGCCATCGGGCAGCTTCTTGAGCAGCTCTTTAAGCTGGGCACCAGTAGCGGCCGAAACCTTGATGGTCACTTCGGCCACCTGCGTGGCCGGGCCGATGCCCCAGTTTTCCAGCTTGCCGATCAGGTTCAATGGCGACGTGGGCGGGTTATTCAACACCACGCGCGGCTTGCCTTCGCCAAGGACACCACCACTGAAGATTCCGCCGGTGGTGATGGGAGGTGTAGGGCCGCCGGGTTGTGGCGTGCCTGGGGCCGGCACGGGTATGCCCCCGCCGCCAAATAAACCGCCACCGGTGGCGCCGCCTGCTGGCGGTTGAGCAGCTGGCGCCGAACCGCCGGTTGACGGAACAGCCGACGGCTCCATCAAGAACACCTCGTCCAGCCGGCGCCCGGTGTCGGATAGCTTGGGGCGCAGCCGCTTCCAGGCTGTTTCCTCGTCTTCGCCAGTATGGGCCTGCAGGTATTCCAGACCACGCAGATTGATAGCGATCTTGCCACGCGAGCACAGGCGCAGGATGCGCTCTTTCATCAAGGTCTCGCCCAGCCAGGGGATGCAGTCTTTGCCCGCAGGCCGCGGTTCACGTAGTTCGTTCAGCAGCTTGCCAACGGCGTTGTTGTCGGCCGCGGCATCGAGCACCAGCTCCTCGAAATCCTCCGGTACGAACAGGTCATCGAGCACGGCTTGCTCGATGCCTTCGGGGATCTGGGCTCCTTGCTTCTTCAGGCTCTCCACACTGAAAACACACTGCGCAGGATCAGCAAAATTCCAGCGGTGCAGCACGGCAAAACGATCAAAGCGCTTCTTGAGGTTGTCACGCAATTCGCCCTGGTACTTGGTCTGCAGCTTCTTGTACTCCGGACTCTGACTGCTCCATTCCTGGGCCTTCATGGCGGCGCGCGCCAGAATCAACAAATCACGGTCAAGGAACGCATTCAATGTCCCGGAACGCGGCAACAGGAAACGTACGGTGTTGCGGCGCTTCTGCAGGTGGTCCTTGAGCCAGCGGCCCAAGCGCTCGTTGAGCTTGTCGGGTTCTTCCGGCAGAACCAGGATGGGCAGACGATCATCCCATCGGTCGGGCTGCTCGGCTTCATCCAGTTTCGACCATGGATCGGTGAGCCAAGCATCCGGCAGCGCGATGACGCGGAAGGTCTTGGCCACCTCCTCGCTGCCGCCGATCACATATCGAACTTCCTTCGCAAGCTGGGCTTTGTCGGAGCCGTCTTCAAACAGTTTGTTGTTACGCGCGCAGGCCATCAGCTTGGCTTGCGGGTTTTCTTCTTCGCGGAAGACGAGGCGCGGGCCTTCCTGGTGAATGTTGAAGCTGTTTTCAACGACGGTCGCCAGTTCCACCTGAAAGGCGTTGCCGTCAAGGGCCTTGTCGCGCGTGATGTCGGCCTGCAGCGTGGCGGGCTCGGCGCCGGCCAGGTTGCCAACGGCGATAGAACGCAGCCAAAGCGACCCAATGATCTCTTGCAGGTGCGGCGCCAGGCTTGCGTGGTTGGGCACGGCCTCGGTGACCGAGATAATGTTCTGCTGTGCCTTGGCGCGTAGCGTGCGGTGGTGCTGGTTGGACACCGAGTCCAGCAGGGCGCCGATGCCCGACGCGTCATCATCCAGGCGGAAATCTGCCGCCGTCAGCACCGGTGCAGCGTCGCCCCGGCTCTTGAACAGGTTGGCCAGGATGCGAATCATGTCACGCGTTTCCTGAGCATCGGTGGCAATCAGCACCTGCTCTTCCAACAGCCGCAGCAGGTGCGGGGCGAAGGGCCAGGCCTCGGTGAACTCTTTGCGCTTGCGGTCCTGCTCTGACAACGGCACGTCGAGCAGTTTCAGGTATTCAGCGACGTGGATGCTGACCAGGGCATCAACGCTCGACGCTGAGATCTGTAGCCGGTTGTCGAACAGACGGTGCAGCAGCATGCGGCGCCGGTCTTGCTGGATGCGCTCGGCGTTACCGCCGGCTTTGAAATCGATCGGCACCGGGTTGACGCGATGAACCTGCTGGTACGCGTCGCTGCCACCGTTGCGCACGGAGATGACAAGAACCAGAAGCTCGGGGTGCTCCTTGGCGATCTCAGACAGGATCTGGATGAAGTTGAAGGCCCAGTTTTTCCACGGGTACTGCTTGGTGTTCGTCAGGCCGTCATACCAGGTCTGAAACTCGTCCAGCAGCAACATCGTGGGGCTGTGCTTCAGGAGCTCCAGAATCAGCTGGTCGGACGGAATGTCGGTCTTGCCGGCGCCCATGCCCTCCCATTTGCCTTTGATGTAGGTGCCATGGGGATGGCGCTCGAAAAGCAGGTCCCACAAGAATTTGTAGCGTTGGCGGTGCAGGCTTTCACCAATCACCAGCATCTCGCTGCGCAACGCGATCTGGCCGATCTTCAGATCGCCCAGTGTGGTTGCCCATGACTTGAGCCATGCGCCGGTAGACGCCGCGTCATTGACCGCGTGATAGAGGGCGGCCATCAAGTGCGATTTACCCAGGCCGCGTTCTCCAATGACGACCACCGGCCGGCCCTGGTTGGGGCCTACTGCCTCGATGCCCTTTAGCAGGTCATGCGTGGGGTAGGTGATCTCCAGGAACTCCTTGGCTGCCACCTGGGTGGCGCCGGTGTTGCTGTCGTTGGACAGCTCGATGGCTGTACCCTTGAGGCGCTTGCCCCGGAATTCTTCGCGTAGCGTCAGCCCTAGCATTACTTCTGCTCCCGTTTTGTCAGTTTGCTTTTCTTCTGGTCGCGGCCATCCTGCACGGCGTCGATCCTGTCGATGGCCTGCTGTCGGATCCATTCGTCAATGTCAACGCGCTTGAAGCGCCACGTCGCCCCGACCTTGAACCCAGGCAACGTCCGGTCAACGGCCAGGCGATAGACGGTGCGCTGGTTGACCCGGAGGTATTCAGCGACCTCCTTGACTGTCAGGATGCTGTCGATTGCGTCACTCATTGAGCGGCCAGAAATTGGTTACAAACGAGTGTAAGCCAGTACAAGTGAAGATATCAAGGTCAATCAATGTACGTATGGCGAGGCAACCCATTGCAGCCCGGTCAATGCACTGGCCTCCGTCAATCGGCGGTGTTCAAACTTGGAGAGGCTCTCCTTACCGACGTTGGTCGTGTAGTTGTCGTGTAGTTGACAAACTAGTGCTCCTTACTAGTCAACGTGACCTTCGAACCAGTTTGCCGCCATGATCGGCAGATACTGCCGGTCATGCTGGCGTGAACCTCGCACCCAAGGGTGGTAGTGGCTACCGCTCTTGCCGGCCAGCATGACGTTCGCGCCCAGTTTTTGCCCTGGGGCGGGAGGCGCGTCCGCCCTCGCCTCCTCCTCCTCTGCTGCAGCTACTGGCGACTTGAGGCGGCGCATGTCGAATCGAGGCATGGTCAGACTATGCAACATCGGCGGTAAACCGCTTCAAGCCCCGCTCGACGCGTCTTCGCACTTGGTCACGGACTTCCGGCACCTGGTCAAATCGGCGCGGCAACAACAGCCTGGTCGGTCAATTTCGGCAAGCTTGCTCAAAGTTCTATCCGCGGCAACGAGTTACCCGCGCCAGGCAAAAAAATGAATTTGTCTACCTGTGGCCTAGGCCGACTCAAATATTGCAGAATGTAACGCGACCCAATTGGAGGGAACGCAGACGGCTCAGAGTCGTTTTTTGCAGATTTCGACAGCATATGAATGTCCCACAAGTTGACCCGTAACCCATGACCCCCGAAAACGTCACCCTGGCCACCACCGCCCTGCACTGGTCTATTGGTGGCCTGTTGGCCCTATCCCTGCTCTCTTTCCTTTGGCGGTTTGTCGTCCCGGGTCTTCGTGCGGGGAGCCAGCTTTCCAAAGCCCTGCGACGCCTTGAGGGGCTGAAAAAGGCTGGACCGGTGCTTGATTTGGACAAGGTGCGTGCTGAAGCGATGGTGAGCATCGCGCTGCGCCACTGCTGGGACGAATATCGCGACACTCTGCATGGGCAGAAGCAGGCTACGGCAGCAGGCGCGATGGAAGTATCCCGCTGGCGTGCAACTGCGATGGCCAACGGATTTTTCACAGAGCAGATACTGGTGGACGCTCCGCTGCGAACGGAGTTTTACAAACACTTGCCCGGCATCCTGACAGGCCTTGGCATCATCGGCACCTTTTCGGGCTTGATCATCGGCTTGCAGGCCTTCGGGCTGGTGGACCTGGGCAATGCGGACGCTGCACGCGACGGGTTGAGAGCCTTGCTGGGCACCGTGGGCGGCGCGTTCATCGTCTCGGGTGCCGCGATTGCGCTAGCGATGCTGGTCACGACGCTTGAGAAGCAGATCGTCAATCGACGCTATACCCAGATTGAGGCGATTTGCGGAGTGGTGGACAGCCTGTTCGACTCGGGCGCCGGCGAGGAATACCTGCAACGCCTGGTGGAAGCGGCAGAAACGTCCGCCACGCAGGCGATGCAGATGAAGGAGTCGTTGGTCACCGACCTGAAACAGGTGCTCACCGAGCTGACGCAGCAGCAGATTTCGACGATGACGACCACGAGCGCACAGCTGGGGCAAGCCATCACCACCAGCCTCAACGACGGTTTGAAAGAACCTCTCGCACGTATATCGGAAGCGGTGCAGACAGTGGGCAACAACCAGGGCGACGCTGTCAACAAGCTGTTGACCGATGTTTTGAGCGGATTTACCGTACAGATGGAAAGCATGTTCGGGTCGCAGATGCGCGGCATGAACGAGATGCTGGTGCAGACGGCAAACACCATTCAGGCCGCCTCAAAGCAGTTTGAGCAGCTTGCCGGGCAGATCCAGCAGGCGGGGTCTGGGGCTGCGGATGCAATGGCCCGACGGATGGACGAAGCGCTGCAGCAAATGCAGGCGCGGCAGGCAGAGTCTAACGACCAAATGCGTGTCTTCATCGACCAACTCAGGGAGAGTGTCTCCAAGGGACAGAGCGATTCGGCGGAGTTGACGCTGGGCATGATGAAGGAGCTGAGCGAAAGCTCGGGTGCACTCATTCAGAGCTTGCAGGCCCAGGCCTATAGTGAGCAAAGCGCGCATTCAGAGCGGCAGGCAGCGATCGCGGGCCAAACCAGCGATCTGCTGGGCAAGCAGGGCGAACATGTTGCAGGTCTGACCGATGCTGTTCAGCAGGCTGCGGCTGCCATGCGTGAATCGGTGGACCGGCTTCAGACGGCGACTCACGAAAACGTCGAGCGCATGGGCACGGGTGCGGAGCGGCTGCTGGGTGCGTCGGCGCGATTAGGCGAGAACCTTGATGCGATGAAGGCGGCCAGTGACGGGTTGGGCGGCACGGCAGCGCAGTTGACTGCTTCAGCGGGCACGCTCAACAGCGCAGCGCTTGCGACGCAGCAAGCACTCTCCGAGCACCGCGCCGTTCGAGACGCCGTGACTCAGATGGTGGCTGACCTCAAGGGCACGGTGGAGAACGCGAAGCGGGAGGCATCAATGACCGGACAACTGGTTGCAAGCCTGGAGTCGGCAGCCCAGAAGCTGGTGCTTGCGCAGGTAGCTGCCGACACCTACTTGGGAGGTGTGACCGAGGTTCTCGGCGAAACCCATGCGGCGTTCGCAAAACAGATGGAAATCACCATGCGGGACGGCAACAAGATCTTCCATGAGGAGTTGGCGCATGCAACAGGGCTGCTCAAGGGTGCAATCCAGGACCTAGGCGATGTGCTCGACAACCTGCCCACGCCGGCATGATGGATCGGGCTGAACCATGATCGGAATGCGAATGGCCGCGCGCCGGCGTGGGCGCGAAGAGGGAGAAAAGCCGTTCTGGATCTCGTTCTCTGACCTTATGTCGGCGCTGATGGTGCTGTTTTTGGTGGCGATGAGCGTAGCACTGCTTGCGGTGACCAAGAAGGTATCTGAGGAGGAGCGCGAAGACAAGCAGCGGACCCAGGCAATCGCAACACTCATGTCGGAGATTCGGCAGGTGGTTTCGCAGAAGGAGTTTGAAGGTGTGCGGGTGATCGGCAACACCATCGACTTTGGCTCGCGGGGGCTCTTCGAGCGCGAAGGGCAGAACGTGCTGTCGGCGGCGCAGAGCGATCTGCTGCGGCAGTTTACGCCCAAGTTGCTGGACCGACTGCGCGAAAGCGATGCGGGCAAGCGCTGGTTCAAACGTGCGGTGGTGGAGGGATATTCCAGCCAAACTGGAAAGTACCTGTTCAATTTGAACCTGAGCTTGGAGCGCAGCGAAAGGGTACTATGCGAGCTTTTGCGCGAGCCGCCCAACGGGACGCAGGCACTGTCGGAGCTTGATCGCAAGTTGATTGCCACCAAGTTCTTTGTAGGCGGTGCGTCGTTCAATTCGTTGAAATCGACCGCGGACGACAGCCGCCGCATCGAGTTCAAACTTGAGTTCAAAACGCGGCTGGAACGCCACGCGGAACTCGCAACACCTGAACCTCCTGTGGACGAGTCTGCCCTTTCCGAGGCGCTGGACCCCAAAGAGCCATGCCCGATTCGAAACCGTTAGAGGTGCTTCGAGCGCGCCTGCAGAATGAGCTGGCGCCAAGCCGGATCTTCCGAGCGACGGTCTGGGGCAACCCCAAAGCCATGACCGACTCACTACGAGAGCTTAAGCGCGACCTTGGCAACAGCGATGGGGGCCCGCCATCCAAGGATGTGCTTCAAGCGTCATTGCAACGCTTTGCAGCAACCGACGAAATCGGCACCTTCACGGAACTCAAGTACGTCTGTTATGGCGTGACAGTGCCCGTCGGCGGTAATAAGTGGCGCGTGATAGACCGAGAGCCGCTGTTCGACAAACTGTTGACACTGGTGCAGTTGAAGCAGGCGCAACCGAAACAGTTCAGGCGGTGTTATCAGGGTCTGCTAAGCGGGTATTTCGGATTTGACCGCCATTTGCCGCACGAGGGCGCTGCGCCCCAGAATTGGGTCAAGCTCAGAGGTTTCCTGGACAAGCAACTGCGCCCCATCCTGCTAGCTACGACGCACCGCGGTGTCATTCCGGAGTGGCTGCCGCTGCTTGATACGCATCGAAACTTGCTGGCCCAGGACCCGTGCCGCAAATATGCGGACGCGCTCGCGCGTGGTCTTACGGATGAATTGAAGGTAGTCTGTGCGGGTCTGGGCATTCCGAGCACATCCTGGGTCTGGGAAGAGGCGCTGATGGCTTACGTCAAGCTTATTTGCGATCGGCGTGATGGCGCATTTCATCGAGGTCTGCCGGGCGTACTGAATCTGGTCAATGGCCGCGCCGACCTGAAGCTTGCGGAAACGCTTGCCACGAAAGCAACCGCGATGACCGTGGAGCGGTATTCCCGCTGCGACGACAAGCCCGAGCATTCGGACCTGCGCGACACAAGCCTGCTCTGGATTGGCAACCCCTGGCTCAAACGCACAGCATGGGATGCGCATGTCAATTGCGAACCAGCGCGGCAGATGGTTGAGGGATGGATCAAGCGTCGCCTGATCAAGGACTTCTTCGAACTGCTGACGCATGATGGCGGTGCGGATCCGCGGCGACTGAACTACTGGCTTGAATGGGAACCGCAGATAACGGACATGTGGTTTGTACTTGGCGGGGATGCTCGATCGAACGGGAGCGAACCATTTGTAGAGCTGAAAAAAAGGTAACTACTCAGGCCAAATTTAGGCATCCCCGCCGGATTCAGCCAAAGCAGGGCTGAGGCGTTGACCCCTTAAATGCGGCCACGAGGGACTCAAAGATATTGGCCCCTTGCTTGTGCATCGTTGCGC
>Ga0209491_10005846_pt1 | contig 17642 bp, 17 predicted proteins | sample BON02_FD_187213 | JGI IMG/M metagenome (GOLD analysis project Ga0209491, IMG submission 187213) | Freshwater microbial communities from Lake Bonney liftoff mats and glacier meltwater in Antarctica - BON-02 (SPAdes) (version 2) | ecosystem: Environmental > Aquatic > Freshwater > Ice > Glacier...
GATGGTCAATATCCGTCAGATCATTTTCCGGTAACGGCCGTGTTTCAGTGGCAGAAATAACGCCCGAGTGTGATCCGTTTACGTTTGAACTCGTTCCAAGGCTAGAGCGTCGTCCATCTCTCTCTCTGCGCGCTCCTGTATTCCAAAGGCAACGAGCACTCTCAGAAAACTTCGCCGGGCTTGCGCGAGTCGAGAGCGGGCTGATGATGTGGTGAACCTTGCTGTTAAAATGCATAAAGAGAGCTATCTGGGTTGATTGCGAATTTAGTGGTTCCATTCTTTTGGGCGGTTTGGACCGACCGAATTTGGAATCATAAGCCAGAAAATTATTGCCAATTTCCTGCTGATTGGCTGGTTATCACTTCGTTTGTGCTTCAGTCTTGCCGTAACGGTCGTTGTTTGCCACCATTCGTCGGGATCGAGCTTCGATCTGCCCGCCTGAATTGCAGTCGACCTTAACCCTCCGACTGCATAATTGATCCGACTGCATAGTTGAACTGGTACTCCATCGTGCCGATGCTGCCCGTCGATTCCAAAATGATGCTGCCCAATTTCGCCCTGAAAGAAGTGGCGGGGAGGTGCTGCGTCCTGACGTTGTTCTTTTTGTGCCTGATACCGGGATGCCATTCAACTCCCAAAACAACGTACTCAACCGACCTGCCAGCTCAGCACACAGTGAATTCGAAGCACTTTGTGATCCACAGCAACGTGAGGCTTGATTCAGACAATGTGCTCGTGCAGGAATTGGAAAATGTTCGTGAACGGTTATTCGCCACGCTGCGACTTCCTGAACAACGTGATCCCGTCAACGTGTATTTGTTCAGCAATGAAGCGTCCTATCGTTACTACATGAATACGACGTGGCAGAATCTTCCGCCACGTCGCGCCTACTTTGTGGGGACTTCGCGAGAGCTCGCCGTCTATTCGTTTCTCGGCTCCAATGTTCAGGAAGATCTGCGGCACGAGTTCACTCACGGGCTGCTGCACGCGACCCTGAGAACAGTGCCCCTGTGGCTTGATGAGGGTCTTGCCGAATACTTTGAAGTGGATCCCAATGTTCCCGGTGCTGTCCATGCGGAACATGTCAACCAATGGAAAAACGCCAAACGGGAGGGTTGGAGCCCCAATCTGTTCAAGTTGGAAATGCTGAGTGATTTCCGCGATATGACTCAACGTGACTATGCAGAAGCCTGGGGTTGGGTGCATTACATGCTGCAGACGTCCGATGAAACTGCAGAAGTCTTACTTAAGTATCTGGCCAGCCTGGAATCTGCAAAAACCGCCCCGCGTCTGTTGCCCCAGTTAGAGGCCGCTGCACCGGCGTATTTCAATGATCTGCAAACCCATGTCGCTCACATGCAGGATAGTCCAGTCGCCGGAAAGACGCGATAGCTTACCGGGATTCTTTTAACAGTTGCTGCATGGCGTCCATTAGCACTGGTTCAACGGTTGGCGACACATTCGTGGCACCGTCGCTGGTTTCATATCCTCCTTGTTCGTAAGCGATTGTGGTGCCAATGTAACAGGGACCATAGTCACCGTATGCAGCCATGGCAACTTTCAGATCCGGCGTCATAGCTGCTGCCGCAATCGCTTCTCGCCACGCATCGTGCGCTTCATTGGCGATTCCCAGAAAATCGACCGCACACAACACGATGGGTGCATCGTTCCCTTTCAAGATAATCCCACGACAGCGCAGAGTCAGTTCATCGACTCGCTTCACTGGATCGTAGGCCATGAAGTTGCCAACCGGCGGAGTGACATTGACATCAAATGTGGCCAGCAGCACTGAAGTCGAATCCTGAGCCTGTCCGATCGCAGGCGAGCTGAAGCAAACGCTGAAGAGGAGGCATACTTTCCAGAACAGACCATGCACTCCTGAAGTCGAATTACTGCAAAGCGGCAGCGGCGAAAATGTTAACGACATGGCGGGCATTCCAGATGAGGCGAGAGGTTGGATCCGATTGAGTTACTAAGTCGTAGGACGGGTCTCCAGACCCGTCCTGCAAAACAACAGCTACTTCTGTTGAAACTCCGGCAACGGATAATGCGGCAGTGGCACGGTTTGAGCCAGTTCGGCCAATTCCTGCAATCGTAGCCAGCCGCGTGTGAGCAGTGTTTCTCGTTCGGCGATGTCAGCCGGATCAAACAGGCGCCGATCGAAGTCACCTTCGACAGTCACCGGTTCAAAATCCGGATGCGTGATGAATTGTGCGACAACTGGATTACAGCGCAGATGGCGTTCGGCTGCCGCCAGCAATTCGTTGGATGAAAGTTCGCCAGTGACGAAGCGGAGATACAAATCACTCTCGCGAATCGTTTCCACTTCCTCGCCACAGACGTCGCACAAATATCCCTGATCACAGCGTGCCATTTGTCAGGTCCCCAGAACCATCGTACGCAGTTGTGTCAACAACCGCACGGCGTGACCGATGTCCGCCTTCTGACGTTCGCGATCCTGCGGGATTTCGCGTTCAATCGTGAGAGGTCCGGTGTATCCGATTTCCTGCAATGTCTTGAGATACGTTTCCATTCCAACGTCACCATCACCCAGCGGCACCTCCTGACCCCAGCCTGTGCCGCGAGCTTCCGGTGCCGCCCATTTCGCATCCTTGCAGTGAATACTGCCGACAAAGTGGCCGACTTTTCTCAACGCAGCAATCGGTTCACCAGTTCCGTACAGAATCATGTTGGCCGGATCGAAGTTGATGAACAAATTTCGGCGATCAACATCTTCGATGAACTGCAGCAGATGGTCAGCAGATTCCTGTCCCGTTTCCAGGTTCAGTTGCTGTCCGTTAGCCGCGACGTGGTCCAACAGATCGCGAGTCGTCGTAATTAGATTCTTGTAGCTGTCCGACTGCGTGTCGTGCGGCACGAAACCGATGTGCAGAGCCACTGTGTTGCAGTTCAGCAACTTCGTGAAGTCGCTGATTTCTTTCATTTCCTGCACGCGGGCGGCTCGAGTTTCTTCCGGTACCAGTCCCACAGTGCGTGCCGATGTGGCGATGTCGGCATAGCTTTCGCCCTCGAAGCCACCAAACACCGCCGTCACTGTGATTCCGGCATCATCGCACTTTTTCAGGAACGCTGCTGCTGCTTCCGCGTTGCGAGTTTCCGCGTGAGGTGCGTGCAGTTGAATCGTGGGAACTTTCAGTTCGCGAACGACATCCAGATGAACTCCCAGTCCGGCATCAATGGATGCGAAAACGCCGATTGGCCATTTGGTCATTTGTGTCTCCTGTTACGTTGAAGGGGAAGAATAGCCGCATGGTTGCACTCTCTACCGATGAACGCAACCGAGACGCGAACGCGTGGCAAATCTGAAAGGAAGATTGTGGCCAATCAGATCCCGAACTCAAAGCTGGCGCTGCGATGGAGCCTGAAACGCTCTGGCATATCAGCCTGGGGCAAGAGAATCCGCGAATGCGGATGAACGCCGCCCCAGGTTGATGTTCTTCATGTCGCGCATTTCATTTCGCGCAGAATCGAAAAACGCACGCCAGTGGCTGACGGTTAAACGAGGTTTTGCCAATTTCGTCGTGCATAGGGGCTTACAACTTTTCCACCAAGTTCGATTTTAACGAAAATGCTGAATGTCCGGCTTTGTTGCCATTTTGTACGTTTCAAGGCTGCATAATGGCAACAGCCTGCCTTGCGCGGATTGCCATATTGTAAATTTTGTCAGTCGGGCCGGGAGTAGATTGGCCAGAATTGCAAGCACATTTCCTTGAGCTAGTGTTCTGCACGTCCTATCAATTCACCCTGTTTTATACGCACGTCTAATGGCTGCCGAGATTTTCGAATGAATCCTGGTCTGACGATATCTCAAAAATCAACTTCGCTGGAAAAACGATCAGTCGATGCCGTGGCCGTGAACAAACCACGATGCGTGCTACTTGCCGGAAGCGCGCGTGGCGGAACATCGTGGGCGTTAAAGGTCCTTGATTCGCATCCTGCGGTCCATGGCAGCCATGAACCATTTTACCAGCTCGACAAAGACCTGGTCCTCAGCAGCCTGTACGACAGAATCAAGACAGGCCGGGGAACGACGGACGATATCGCAATTCTGACGCAACAATTGGCAAAGGCATGTATCCAAACACACAAGCCGCCCTTCTTTCGGAAGGACTTTTTGAAAACACCCGCGTGGATTCGATCTGCTCTCTGGATGAGCGCGAAAGCATGTCCGCCGCTGACATCAACTTTTAAGTATCTGTCAACCGGAACTCTGAACAAACAACACTGCATCGTCATCAAGAACCGACCATTCCCAATGCTGGATCGCATTCTGGAAACAATCCATGCCGACGCACTTGTGCTGCTGCGACATCCTTGCGGAGTTGTCAGTTCATGGCTGCGTGGGATTCGCATGGGTGTGATGCAGGGAATCAGTGCCGATCCCGACAAAGTCTGGACTCGCTATCAGGAATATCTGGTTCCAATGGGCTTTTGTGAGGCGGATCTGCAGCGCATGTCACCCGCCGGAATTCTGGCTCTCAACTGGCTGGTCGATAAAACGCTGTTTAGCCAGTACGAGCGTTCGCCCAACATGAAGACGCGAATGATGGTCTATTGTGATCTGATCCAAAATCCACTACAGGAATGGAGCAAAGTCTTCGAATGGTTGCATCTGCCATTTGATTCTTCGGTCGAAGCATTTTTAACGCAGTCATCGAAACCGGCCTTCGATATTCGCAGGCTGATGGGGAAAAAATACAGCTATTTCTCCATCCAGCGAGGCAAAAAATCGCCAGCTCAGTCATGGCGAAAAGATCTGACTGCGGATGAAATTAAAGAAGTCATGTCAATCGTCACGCCGTATTTTCCGGTCGAACAGTACTGGCCGGATTCATTGTCTTAGTCAGCCGACGTCACGATTCACTTTCTAAATCAGACTCAAGAGAAGACAATCATGACGCTTGCAGAATCTTTGCTGTATGCACTTACCAAACGCCTCTCCCAACGCAACATGGGTAAATCACACAAGATGACTGAGGCTTTGGCTGATGAGAATAGCTACGCTGACTACCGAGCGAAGTGTGTCGATAAGGTTCTGGACGCGGCTCGACAATACAAGGTCGAGTGGCAGGATCGGGATGTACTGGACCTGGGTTGCTACGACGGTGCCGTCAGTCGGGGTTACCTCGCCGCCGGAGCACGCTCGGTGATCGGGATCGACATTGACGAACCGGCGGTTTTGAGTGCCCAGAGTACAAATACCGACGATCGAATTGATTTTCGAGTCAGCGGGACCAAGGCATTTCCGGTCGATGATGCCAGCATCGACACGATCTTCTCCTACGACGTCTTTGAACATGTCGAGCATCCGGCACCGATTCTGGAAGAGTGCTATCGAGTTCTGCGACCGGGCGGAAAGCTGCTGATCGGAACATGGGGATGGTATCATCCTTTTGCACCGCATCTCTGGTCCACAATGCCTGTTCCCTGGGCGCACGTTGTGTTTTCTGAAAAGACGATGCTGCGGACATGTCGACGCGTTTACGAGTCGGACTGGTATGTCCCGAACATGCACGATTTTGACAAGGACGGTCAGCGTATTCCCGAGAAATACACCCACGAAAGTATTCCGACCAGCTTCGTCAACAAATATCTGGTCCGTGACTTCGAACGAACTTTTCGGCAGTCGCCGCTGAGGTATCAAATCTATCCGCAGGGTTTCCGATCCCGTTACGCGGCCTGGACGAAGCCATTGCTTCATGTGCCGCTGCTTAATGAATTCTTCACAGCCTATATCTGGGTTGTGCTTGAGCGTCCCGCACACCGGCCGATTCCGGCCAACTCACGCCCGAAAGTCGCAGACTTAATGAACGGCAAGCCGCTCGCCGTTGGTGATTTATGTTAAATGGCGGCAGCGAGCAAGAGCATAGACGAACGCATGGAAACTCAACCGGCAAACAGCCGTCCAATTGTGATGTAGACTTATATGAAACACCGCGCGGGAGCTCAAACCAGGCCATGCGGATTACCCCCTGAGAGGCGATCTTTAAGTGATTACAGCAAACCCCGTTTTTAATTCCCTGACATCAATTCTGAACCGACTGCATCCGCGCCGCAAAGCAAGCATGGTGTTGTCAAGAATCATGTCGCAGCTTGATCTGCGCGATCTTCCGTATGATGAAGGGGTCAACAAAAATCGGCGACAGGACGGCACGCGACATGTTTCCATCGGCATCTGGTTAATTCCGATTGAAGACACTCAAACTCCTTCAAATGTGGATACGTCACTCGCGATGCCAGCCGTCACCTGTGACATGCGCCGACAGGGCATTGGCGTGCTCGTGACCACAAATGTGCGGGCGACACGTTTCCTGGTCGCAGTTGCAGACCAGGACGAAGGCTGGCGATTTTTCCTGACCGACGTGCGACACGTATCAACACGTCCAGGCGGCTGGCATCAACTGGGCCTTGATGTTGTGAAAATCATCGATCTGGAATCACTTCAGATGATGCATTTTCGAAATCGGCTGCAAGCATTTTCTGAGCTATGATTCGATCACATCAAACATTCGTGACACAAGATCTTCATCCGGTGGATCTGTCAGCAACGTGACTGTGACACCGAGCACGATCGATGTCATCAGTCCCCAAATCAACGGATCGAAGCCTAGCAGGAAAATTGGTCGGAACGACGTCGGAGCGTTGGCCTGAGCCTGCATCAGTTGCTGCGCAATTCCAACCGCGTACAGCACCAGCACCGTAATCGCTCCGCTCAGCATGCTGGTCAGAATGCCGCTGGAGTTCGCTCGTCGCCAATAACACGCCATCACTGCGGGAACCAGAAACGTCGCGGCCGCCCCTGACGTGCTGAAGACAATAAACGCCTGCAGAAATTGCACCGGGTTCCAGTTGATGGCGACCGACAAGACTCCGGCAAAAATCATCGTACACCATGCTGCGATGCGCAGGTGGTTGCGATCGGCCACAGGGTTGACGAAACGTTGATAGATATCCCGCACCACTGCCGACGACAACACCACCAAATACGAACTGACGGTCGCCATCACGGCACCAAACGGTGCTGCCAGAATTAGCCCGGCGACAAACGAACTTGCCGGCCATTTGCTTGTCGTCATCAATGCCAGGCGTGGGATGATCTCGTCGGTATGTTCAAGGTCCGGAATCAACGCTCGACCGCAGATGCAGATGACGATCAGTGGCATGTAGATGCCCATGTTGTAAAGACTCAACAGGTAAATCGATTTGCGAATGACTGCGGTGTCCTGACTGGCCATCAGTCGCACCAATCCGGCTGGTGTTCCGACGCCGCCCCAGACCCAGACAACAAAGAACGAAATCGCCAAAGACAGAGGCAGGAAATCGGGCGCACCTTCCACGCTGTTGTAGCCTGGCCCCGTCACATACCCTGGCCCGGTGTGCTTCAGCGATGTGAGTGAGGCGTTTTCCAGTCCGCCAACCGCTGTAAGCGATGCGTACAGCAGAATCATCACGCCAACGAACATCAGCAGGCTTTGAAATAAATCAGTCCAGACCGCCCCCAGAAAGCCACCGATGAGCGTATAACCTACCACGACAAAGGTAAACAGCATCAAGCCGATGTGATAGCGAGTGAGCGTAACAGTGACACCCGCGAAGCCGACGGTGTAGCTCGTTTCTGCTGCCGGTGTGATGTCTTCTGCAATTGCGATATCAGTCGTGTCTGGCCATGCAAGCTGCATCACGATCGCTCCCGCCTTGAACTGCGCGAACATCAGGAACGACATGTACAGCAACAGAAAGATAGTGCATGTCAATCCGACAGCAGGGCTGTTGAAACGCGTCCGAAACAGGTCCGGAACCGTGACAGCTCCGGTACGACGACTCAGATGGGCCAGACGTTTACCGATGATGCCGAAGCCGGTGATCGGGACCACCATGTAGCTGGCAATCCAAAGCCCGACGATCCAACCATGTTTGTAGACCAGCGATGGAAATCCCATGAAGGTCCCGCCGCTCTGCACGGTCGCCGTTAACGCCAGAGCCCATGCGCCCAGTCCACGGTTTCCCAGGAAGAAGCCTTTCATGAATCCGCCGCCCGAGGTCGCTCGGTTGGCTAAAATGCCAATCCAGACGGACCCGAGAATAAACAGCAGCAGCATGAAACTCGCACCGTAGCCCGCGCGCGGTGCGGGGGCATCGGCGGCGAAGAGCATGAACCAGTCAGCCGAAAAAATGGCCAGGGATTGCAACATAGTCTCCAGCATGCTTCAGCCTCCCAGTCCAAGGTCATCAGTATTCTCAACGTCTTCGCCAAGAGCACCGTCGCGGAACAGCAGAGCACTGAAAAGGCATGAGACAACGGTACTGGCACACCATGGCACGATGATCCCCCAGAAAACCCAGTCTGGAAATCCGTAGACGAATTTCAGATCTTCGACCGGGCGGTTGTAGCCCATCGAATAGCAGACGGAGATTGTCCAAACCATTGCGATCAGCCAGATGCTGACAACAAAGATCGCTTCTCGAAACGAGGAACTGACAACCGGGTCCTGTTGGCGTGTCATAGGCTGCAACCAAACTGGTGGGAAAAGACGGCGGGAAACATTGGGGCAGCGAATCGTAGCCAAACTTGCACAACATCGGAGCGATTCGACACAGCTTTTCTGCATATTCTGCGAACGTTGGACGGCAACAGGTGTCAACCGGCACAGGCATCCGTGTTGCAACCGCTGTCCGTGTCGGTTGAATTGTTTAACCCGTGGCCGCAGGCCAGGCTTGCACTTGTCGTTGCTTTGCAGCCTGGCCTGTGGCCACGGGTTAAACGAACTAAGCCTCAAACCTGGCGGCGTGACGTATACACAGGTGCGACGCCTGTGCTACGATCCTATGATTAACGCCTGCGACTTCCGCAAGGCATTGCATTTTCAAGAGGACGATTAAACTTGGGTGATCCAAAACGAGATTCGCTGAATGTCGCCAGCCAGCGTGCAATTTTGGTGGGAGTATTCCACCCTGATGATGCGTTTGCCAGAACCGGCGCGCTGGATGAACTTAAGGGACTGGTCAAAACTGCAGGCGTCGAAGTCGTGGGAGAAATGACGCAGTTGCGCGAAACGCCACATCCTTCGGTCTGTATCGGCCGCGGAAAGCTGGAAGAACTGAAAGAGATGGTCCTGCAAACCGACGCGCAGGTCATCATCTTTGACAACAATCTCTCGCCTTCCCAGGGCCGCGCGCTCGAACAGTCGCTCGAAAAGCCCATCATGGATCGCAGCGAAGTGATTCTTGATATCTTCGCGACGCACGCGCGAACCTATGAATCAATGTTGCAGGTGGAGCTGGCTCAGTTGATGTACTTCCGCACGCGATTGAAACGCATGTGGACTCACCTTGAACGTACCGGCGGCGGTGGCACAGGTGGTTTGGGGGCCGGTCGCGGTCCCGGTGAAAAGCAACTGGAAACCGACCGTCGTCTGATCGACAAACGCATCTCTGAATTGAAGGACAAACTTCGCCAGGTCGAAACACGCCGCGCTCGCACCGTTGGGTTACGCCGCGAGCAGCCGACCGTTTCGATCGTGGGCTACACAAATGCTGGTAAGAGCACGTTGATGCGCGCACTCACCGGCGCGGATGTACTGGTCGAAGACAAGTTATTCGCAACGCTGGACACGCGAACTCGTCGCTGGAAACTTCCGAACTTCGGCGATGTGCTGCTGAGCGACACTGTTGGATTCGTCCGCAATCTGCCGCATCATCTTGTGGCTTCGTTCCGATCGACACTGGAAGAAGCTCGCCATGCCGATTTGCTGCTGCATGTCGTCGATGCCAGCAGTCCTGAAGCCGAACGCCAGATTCAAACGGTGTATCAAGTGCTCGGTGAAATTGGCATTGAAGTGAAAAATGTTTTGCTGGTTCTGAACAAAGTTGATCGAGTCGAAGATCAATCGATGGTCGATGTCCTGCGCCGGCACTATGACGATACGGTCACGATCAGTGCAGCAACCAGGCTTGGCTTGGATCGACTGGCCGAAGTTGTCTCCGAACGATTATCGGGAGGCTTTGCTGAAATCGAAATCGAAGCCAGTGTGGGCAACGGTCGTTTTCTGGCATGGTTAACTCAACATGCAGAAGAACTCAGCCGCACCTACACGGACGACACATCAACCCGCGTCCGCATCGTCTGCCGCATCCCCCGCCAGGCACTCGGTGGAATGCCACGCGAAGATGTGACGATCGTTGAGCATGAAATCGCTCTGCCAGCCAGCAGGCTGTCGATTTAACGCGTTTCCCCAACCCGACGCGTCAGCGAGGGATAGAAAGGTAGTCGTCATGTGAGGCCGGACGTAGGAACCGTGCCTACCGCGATACGCCAAATTCGGTCGCGGTGTATTTAATCTGTTTTCCGGCCTGTGACGCACGCGCCGCAACGTCTGGAGAAAAAGCGTCGCGCCCAGATCGGTTTGCAAACCCCGGCCATGCGGCAATCCCTTCTGGCATCAAGTCGGATATTTTTCGATGTTCAGGTGCCACGTAATCCGCCGATATTGGATCGTCAAAAACTGATCGGCGGCCCCACAAGGCAGATCGAGCATCGCGGTACAGTGGAATCCAATCGCCATGTTGATCCAAATGCTGAACTGCTGCCGGATCAGCGATGCAGTCCATGAGTACCAGATTCGGATTGCCGAATTCCAGGACTCGGTTTGAATCCACCGGCCCGGAATCGGCCCCGCGATGGCGTCGCGACATGTCTGAACCAAACAGCAGATCGAAATTCATATCCACGACAGTCTGCGGATAACAGGTGTCGTACCGTCCATCGAAACCCACTGTTGTGCTGGGTGCCAACGCAGCCAAAGCGTATTGAGCCCAGTCAAATGTCACAACCAGCCGTCCGTTGATGTGTTCGCGATCCATAAACTCAAACGCCGCGACAGGGTATTTACTTCGATCAACACCAAACGTCACAAACGTGTAACCTAGCAGTGCCACAAGTGCTGCGGCAACTGCGAAGAGTTCCATCCCGATGAGCTTTGCCGCTCGGCCTGTAAATTCTTGATGGACTCCTAGGGTCGGCCGCCATTCCACCAACCTGTGCCACAGTGACCACACATGTTGCGGCATCCAAAACCCGAATGCGATCGCAAAAAATGCCAGGTGACGAAGGTGCCCGATGGCCTGAACCGCGATCAAAGCCAGTACAACAATTTGAACCCAGTCACGTTTGAATCGCGTCAGACAGACACCCGCGATCGACAAGATCGACAACGCTAGAAACGGAAACAAGACGCCTCCGCCATCAAGAATGTTGGCCCATTCCGAAACTTCAGGCCGAGGCTGACTGAGCGAAACGATCATCCAATACGGCAGTTCCCAGCCATACGGGTTTATAAGAACAGACAGGATCGCCGCGACTCCAAGCACAGCGAAATGCAGAATTATTCCAGTTGCCTCACGACGCTGATGCCACGACAACTCAATGCCGCGCAGACCCAGCACCGCGATGAAAACACAAAGTCCGGCAGCAAATCCACCATGTGCGTTCGTCCACGCGATCAATATCGGTATACACAGCCACAGCCATTTTGTCTGCACGGTCTTAGAAATCGCCCAGGCTCGAAACGCACGATCGAATGCAAGCAGCATCAAGCCAAAGAACAGGAAGCTGAAGAGCTGAGGTCGCATGAGCCAGAATTCAGCCAGACCTGCTGCGACTGGAATCATGGCGACAGCAGCAGCGATTGCTGGAACTGCCAGCCGTGATGCATTGCGCACCATCATCCACAACAGCCACAATCCGGACAAACATTTGAAGATCATCAAACCGTAGCCGCCGATTGTTCGCTGTCCAAATGCGACGGCAAGTTCGAACAGGTTTTCGTGATTGACCCACGGCTGATTGGGAGTCGAATACGTATGACTGGCAGTCGTCGGCATTGTGCCCCCGTGAATCCAGTCTTCACCATATTGAATGTGGCCCCACAGATCCGGTTCAATACTTCGCCATGCTAAAAGATTTGCAGCAACCAGAGTCAGCAACAACAGAATTCCGTTGTGCAACCAACGCGGGACCGGGAGTACAGTGCTATTAGCAGAGGTCTGAGTCATGGCGTCGAACGGTCAGGAGTAGTGCCAAAAAGTGTGGCGGGCAGAAGGGTCCTCCGAATGAATGGCGATCATCCGGCCTTCTGCAACCTAGCTCAGACAATGACCCTTTGACGGACGTCTCTCTAGCCATTCACGATGCCGAACCTCATCGCGCCGTTACAATCTGCAGAATCGTTTCAATGCATTCGAAAGGCCCGCTAAACAGGCGTCATATGAGCCTCAGGTCTCGCCCGAGATCGGGAGGAGAACGTTGCCGCAGGTCGGGTGATGGGGTTGAGAGAAAAAGTGAGACAGGAAACTAAGACGCGACGGATGCGATTATTTTTCTGCCTCCGTTTTTCTGCCTGTCAGTTACCGTTTCGCATTGATTGAGTTTATTAAGGCCAAAAGTTTTGGGTAGAAAATTAGTCGCAATTGAGTCCCCTAATCTTCTTACCTTCAATCTTCTTGCCTGGAATGCGTCTCTCTCCAGGGAATCGTACAGGGGACACAGTGTGCCGGGATAAAACCGGTTTGGAATAGAGAATGCAAGTGTCTTGCGAAGAAAGTTTAGCCAACTGCTTCGGCCTTCAGCGGAGGGGCGGACCGGGTGACCGGACTGTCTTGAGCATCCGTGCGAAGGGTAACGCAGGCCAGCCATTGAGCTCCCGGTTTTGTAATTGAACACGGGCACCACTTCCGTGTGCCGATCCTGTTGTGTCAGGGAGAAGGCCACATCGAGCGTACCGTTATTGGCAAGGTGCGAACGAACACGGCGGAGTCCGAGAACCTGTGCATGCGTGGAGATTCCAAACGCGCCTGCGTTACTCTGGAAAACGGGGCGGGAGATCCCATCAGCCTCAGGTGCAAAGCCGCATGGCGGTTCACTCCTTGAGCGGCCAACGAACCTCTCCGAGGGCAATGTTAGCATGAACGCTTTTGGGAAGTCAGATGACTTCGTAGTGCTGTCGATACAGGTGAACAACGCGGCAACCGCCGTGGCGGAATCTGTCGAGGGAAGGAGGTCACCGAAAGGAAGTCTTGCTGAACTGTCACCGATGCTTCGGACTCTGAGCCAAATCGAGCATCAATTGGAGTGGCACGGCAATCACGACTGGTAGCGGAATTTCCGCGATCGTTCGACCTGACGGAGGAGCCGTATGAGGTAGTTCCTCAAGTACGGATCTGTGCGGGGGCGGCTGGCAACAGCCGTCCCTACCGCGATGCTCATTGATGCAGAAATGAGCTGCGTCCCCTGGTACGTGTGATACTGACGCACAGCCCCTTCCAGTCGACTCCGGACAGCATCGACTGGGATCCGAAAACAAGATCCGAGAAAGAACAGCAGAATGTGAAGCACTTCGCTGACATGACGGCTTATGCGGATCAGTTGGTTGGTCGCGTCGTCGCGAAGCTCGATGAACTCAAGCTGCGCGAAAACACGCTGCTCATTTTCATTGGCGATAACGGCACGCTCGGAAGCATCACCAGCCGCTTCAATGGCACGGACTTCAAAGGCGGCAAGGGCAGGACGACTCATCGCGGCATACATGTCCCATGCATTGTGAACTGGCCCGCTGCGTTAAAACAGGGTCGCGTGAACACGGACCTAATCAGCAGTACAGATTTCCTGCCGACGATTTGCGAAGCGGCTGGCGTCGTCGAACCAGCCAGCATTGATGGCGTCAGCTTTCTGCCTCAACTTCGCGGGGAATCCGGAACGCCGCGTGAATGGCTTTACACCTGGTATTCACCGAGACAAAACGCCGACATGACCGTCCGCGAGTGCGCCTTCAATCACAATTTCAAACTCTACCGAACGGGCGAGTTCTTCGATCTGGCCGACGATCCGGATGAGAAAAACCCGTTGCGGATCAGTTCGCTTGAAGTCGCACCGGCGGTCGCACCGGCGGTCGCTGCAAGGAAGCTGCAAGGAAGCTGCAAGGAAACTGCAATCTGCGCTCGATCAGTTTGCAGACGCTCGACCTGTTGAAATTTACCAACGATTCGCTCAATCGACAGACGGAGGCAAGCCCGCCAGGAAGAAAAAGAAGAGGGCCGAATAAGCTTCCAACATCAGGATTCTTTCCGCTGACATCACGTGCGTCCGAGCATGTACTCGTGGAGAAAGTGGATGGTGACTTCCTGGTGATTGCTGTGATGAGCATTCAGGTCACCGATGGAGATCAGCCCCTGGACCTTGCCGCTGTCGTCCACTACCGGAAGATGGCGAATGCGGTACTGGCGGAAAATGCTGCGGGCATCCTCGATCGACGTCTCGGGCCCGCAGAAGGCGACTTCCCTGGTCATCACTTCCCCCACCTGGACGCTCGACGGTGCTCGTTCCACTGCCACGACACGCCGCAGTACGTCGCGTTCGGTAAAGATGCCGGCCAGGTTTTCTTCATCATCGATCACCAGCAACGCACCAATGCGGTGCTCGTTCATTTTCTGAGTCGCCGCCAGCACAGTTTCGTGCGGATGAGTCGAATACAAAGAATGCTTCTGCTTCTCTTTCAGTATGTCGGAAACGCTTCCCATGATCCTGGCTCCGGTCTCGATAGGGATTCTGCAGCTGAGCATGACTACAGTAACAAGGTCGAGCCACGCGAGCAATTCATGTGACCCGCGTGTCACAAAAATTTGACAAGGACCTGAGCGTGATGCCGTCATGACGCTGGATACCTTTGGAAAGGACGTAAATTCAGGCAGCTCGTATCGATTGCCCGGTCGTGGCCGATTGCGACTGCAGCGGCGTCGTGCCACAAATCAGGCTGCTTCCACGTCGATGAATGTAATGTGTCCAGATTGCGGCCTGGTTCGAATGTGTGATAGGATCCGGAAAACGCCTTTTTCGTTTTTCAGGATTCGATGCAATGATCAAACAGACACGTGACCTTCGTTTTCGTTTCTTGAAGAGCTGGCTCGCAGCTCTGAAATTTCCGATCTGCACCGCTTGGTTGCTTGGATCGGTCTTTGCGTGCAAAGCAGACGAAAAGTCTGCGGAATACGCTCGCGAGACCAGCGAAATTCATGCAAACCTCAATGCCGGAAAAATCACTGATGCAAAGCAACGGCTTGCAGCGACGGGAGAATCTCAGCGCAGTTTTGAGTTTCACTATCTGACGTCTCGCGCAGAGAAAGGCTCTGTGGACGGTGCGGCGGCTCCTGACCTGATCCGCAAAATCGCGAAGCCGGAAGTAGAAACTCGCTATGGGGTCCTCAATCCCGTCACTCGACAATTGGTCTTTATCTGCCGAGACGGTGGATTGAGGATCCATGATCTGGCCTCCCCGGAATCGGACCCGATTGTAAAAATGCATCCGCAGCCTTCGACTGTGTTCGCAGGTACATTCAGTCACGATGGCAAGCGATTCTTTTCCAGTCACCAGAACGGAGAAGTCCTGGTTTGGGATGCGGCCACGTGGGAAATTGTCCAGAAAGTTTCGCTCGGGGAAGAGTGGCCAGTGCGCGAGCTCGCGGCAGCTCCGGATGGTTCCGCGTTCGTTGGCGAAAGCAAGTCGGAATTGCAGCTCTGGTCGTTGACCGACGATGCTCCGAAAAAGATCGCCGCTGTCGGAGAGCGTTATAACTTTGGTGAAGGGCTTGCGTTCAGCCCGGTCGGGGACATGCTGGCCACAGGCGGTATGTTTGACATCAAGCTGCACGACGCCAAAACTGGCGCAGAGGTACGCTCGTTGCCGCACGCATCTTACACGATGGGCCTGGAATTCAGCCCCGATGGCAGGAGGATTGCAAGTGCCCCGCGCGGCAACGTCAACAAGTTCCTGGCCGTCTTTGACGTGACTCAGGACAAGCCGCTCTTCAATGCGGGACCGTTTGCAAACTATGTCGTCGGTTTGTCGTTTACGCCGGACGGCAAACGCATCGCCGCGACTGGCTGCGATAACCTGGTCCGTCTGTTCGACGCTGCGACTGGCGACGTTGTGCTCTCTTTCAATCGCCCGGGCTGCAGTGCAGAACCTGCCTTTTCGCAGGACGGTCTCCTGCTGGGTTGGAATGAACCGACCGGGTTCTTTTTCATCGACCTCGGGGCAGGTGCAAACATACCTGAAAAAGCATCAGGAACGAAGTGAGCCAGATGTTTTGTTGTCGCCAAAGCCGTGACAACTATGGCTGAGTCACATCCGCCATTGTTTCAGCTTGTTCAGATTATTGATACCAAACGCGCACAGGATCCCGAACAGGATCATCATGCCTTTTGGAACAGGAAAAAGGGTCAGGAGCCAAAAAGGAACAGGAAAAAGGGTCAGGAGCCAAAAAGGTTGACTGGGTAATTCGTGATGCATCAGAACTTCAAAAGGAGACCAGAATGCCCCGACCACCACGTGCCTCTGTTGCAGGACATCTTTGACCATGCTTTAAATCGTGGTCATCAGCAAGACGCGATTCTTCGCAAGGATGGCGACTATGAAGCGTTCGAGCGGGTCTTGAACGAAGGACTGCAGAAGTTCCCAGTTGACTGAACGCAATGCTTTGGCCGGAGGGTGAGTGGAAAAAGCGGAGGACTGGAGGTTCGGTGGGCTATTCAACTGGTTGGGTGGACACTGTGGGATCAAGCTCGCCAAATGGCTGGTACCGCGTCTTCCTAATTGGCTCGAAGGGGTGAATCGGGTGGTGAGCGAAAAGGAGGCAGAGCAGTTGAAGCGAAGCATCGCCAGGGGCCAGCCTTTTGGTGATGCCGGTTGGGTCGAAACAACCGCACGTCAATACAACCTTGAATCGACACTACAAAAACGAGGCCGACCAAACACGTTTACCCATGCCGCCAATTAGGCTCCTGACCCTTTTTCCTCGCCCGCCAAAAACGCCGCGACAAAATCGCAGCAGCTGACCTCCGCCCAGCGGACGCCGCTCGCAACTGAACGCCGCTGGACCAAATGGGTTCCCCGGACGCTTACGCAGAGTAGAATCATGAATGAAATCGGCGGAGCAAGCCGGGAGGCGATGGCGATGTACTGCAACTGCAGAGCAACAATGTAAATAACCACGGCATCCAATTAGGTCGATTCGCTATGGAAATAGAAGGGCTAGGAGTATGTAGTTTGCTGGTTCTTGTGTGGGCCATTTATCGTGTCTTGTACAGAAGAGATTTGTGGTCAATCGCTTTGTCTTCGGCAGCTCTAATGGGGTTCTCGGTTTCAGTGGCGATGCTATTGCGAGGGAGCGTGTATGGTACAACTGAGTTTGTAGCCGGTTTTGGCGTGATTGGATGCGTTGCAATCATAAATGGCTTCTTCTTTGTGCGAGAGTGCTACAGGAATCTTGAATGGCTTGCTTGGCCCCTTTTGGTTATGTGGTCATTACTGTTAGCACTTATGATTTTCTCGATGACCCGATAATCTATGAAGTGGACCCCAAGATTCGGACCACTCGCTAAGGTGGAGCACGTCGAGTTGGTATGGAGTTGAAAGGGGTCTGGTTAAAGGCGTGAAAGGGGACGCAGCCAATACTGTTCGGCACGGCATTTGATGGGTTCGCTGAGCTTTAGAGGCCAGCCTCTCGCAGCAAAATTCAGGAAAAATTCATTTGCGCTATTGCGCGCCTTCCTTGAAATTGCCAAGCTTCGC
>Ga0209491_10005849_pt1 | contig 17629 bp, 14 predicted proteins | sample BON02_FD_187213 | JGI IMG/M metagenome (GOLD analysis project Ga0209491, IMG submission 187213) | Freshwater microbial communities from Lake Bonney liftoff mats and glacier meltwater in Antarctica - BON-02 (SPAdes) (version 2) | ecosystem: Environmental > Aquatic > Freshwater > Ice > Glacier...
CGCCATCAGGCGCAGCGTGTTCGCCATCGTCGCGCCCAGGCCCATCTTGTCGGCCAGCGCGCCGATGGCGGACTGCTGCTGGTCGCGGGTGTAGAGCGGCGAGGTGATGAGCGTGCGGAAGTCGGCGCTTTCGGACATGGCGCCGTCCAGCGCGGCGATGTCGGACTCGAGCGCGGAGACTGCATTTTCCTCCGTCACCAGGGAAAACACGGCCGACGCATATCGCCCGGCAATCCCCGTGGAAATCGAAGCTGGTTCGGACACGTCCACCCTTTCGAAGTCTTGAAGCCGTCAACAGGGCCGCGTGCGATCCCGTCAAGGCAACCGGAAAGACGTGCCCATCACGGCCACGTCAACAAAGTCGGCGATGATGTAGCAGAGCGAACCCTACCCCGCAACCGCCTAAGAACGCGATTGCCGCCGCAATTCGGCCCGGCGCAGCAAAGGCTTTCACAGGTTCTCTGCGATGCGGCATAATGGCGCGGCGCTGAATCCGGCAACCATCTGCCCTGCGCGATTCATCGCCACAAACCTCTCGGTCAAACCGGCTTGATCCCCGGCACGGCCAGCCCGTCGAGCACCCGCATCGGGAGTCGCGCGGGTTCGCGCAGGCCCGGTGTCGCAACGACCTGCTTGCTGACCTCGACCATCAGGACGCCCCCGGCATATTGCCCCGCCACCCGCTGGCCCACACCTTCGATGAACGATCCGGCCTTCAGCCAGAACCGCCGCTCGGATGGCGGCTGGAACAGGGCCGCGACGTGGCGGTCCGGCACGAACCTTGCAAGGCGCAACTGGTTTTCAAGCTGGGTCAGGCTGTAGGGGCGGCCAAAGCCGAACGGCGTGCGGTCACGCCTTGCCCACATGCCCGCGCGGTTCGGCACGATGAACAGCGCCCGCCCTTCGGGGCGCAGCACGCGCCACGCCTCTTCCAGCACCGAGGTGGGATTCTCGCTGGTCTCCAGCCCGTGCAGCAGCACCAGACGGTCGACCGAGTCGCGCTCCAGCGGCCACAGCGTCTCCTCGCACAGCACCGACAGGTTGGCCATGCCCGAAGGCCACGCCATCACGCCCTGCGGCCCGGGCATCAGCCCGATCACCCGGCGCGACTGTTCCAGATAGGGGCGCAGCAAGGGCACGGCAAAACCGAAACCCACCACGGTCTGCCCCCGGCCGGGTGGCCAAAGGCTCACCATCTGGCCGCGCACCGCCTTTTGCGCCGCCCGACCCAGCGGCGTGCCATAGTAAAACGTGCGAAGGTCGTGAACGTCCAGATGCATTGCCCACGCGCCCGATTGCTGCAAGTCTGGGTTCAACATAGGAATTACAAAGGCCGAATGCCATGCCCCTTCACCTTGTCACGGTTCCCTGCCTGTCGGACAACTATGCCTTCCTGCTGCATGACGATGCTTCGGGCGAGACCCTGCTGGTCGATATTCCCGATACGGCCCCGATCCTTGCGGCGCTGGACCAGAGGGGCTGGCACCTGTCGCAGATCCTGATCACCCATCACCACGATGACCATATTCAGGGCCTGCCGGGTGTTCTGGCCCGCCACCCCGCAGCGCAAGTCACCGGCGCCGCCGCCGATGCACACCGCTTGCCCCCCCTGGGGCGCAGCGTCGTCGGCGGTGATCGGTTCGCGTTTTCCGGTCACGAGGTGCAGGTTTTCGACGTTTCGGGCCACACCATGGGCCATGTCGCCTATCTCATCGCAGATGCGGGCGCGGTGTTCACCGGCGACAGCCTGATGGCATTGGGCTGTGGGCGGCTGTTCGAGGGCGACGCGCCCACCATGTTGACCAGCCTGCGCAGACTGGCCGCCCTGCCCCCCGAAACGCTGGTCTGTTCGGGCCATGAATACACCGCCGGCAACGCCCGGTTCGCCCTGACCGTCGAGCCCGACAATCACGATCTGATCGCCCGGGCCGACAGGATCACGGCGGCGCGTGATGCCGGGAAAGCCACCGTGCCATCGCTGTTGTCCGATGAACTGGCCACCAATCCGTTCCTGCGCGCCCACTTGCCCGCGATCAAAGCGCGCCTATCTCTGGAAGGCAGCAGCGACGCTGCGGTGTTCGGCGCGGTCCGGGCCGCCAAGGACCGGTTCTGAAACCGACCGATTCTTGTCCGTCCTTTCCTTGCAAACGTCACACAAAGTTAAAATGTGATCGGTCGAGCAAAGAAAAACCTTGAAGCCGGGCATTAAACAACCAAGCTTTAAGACTAAGAGGCCACGGTTGGAAAAAGGAAAATCCTATTCCGGCCCAAGACAGGAAGGAGCACGGCGGTGCCTTCATTTTCAACGACGCTCGAGCAGGCAATCCATTCGGCATTGGCCCTGGCCAACGCCCGCCGACACGAACTCGCCACGCTGGAGCATCTGCTCCTGGCGCTTATCGACGAGCCTGACTCCGCAAAGGTGATGCAGGCCTGTTCGGTCGATCTGGACGATCTGAAATCGACGCTGGTCGATTTCATCGACGACGATCTGTCCACCCTGGTGACGGATGTCGACGGGTCCGAGGCGGTGCCGACCGCCGCCTTCCAGCGCGTGATCCAGCGCGCGGCGATCCATGTGCAGTCGTCGGGCCGCACCGAAGTGACGGGCGCCAACGTGCTGGTCGCGATCTTTGCCGAACGCGAATCCAACGCCGCCTATTTCCTTCAGGAACAGGACATGACGCGCTATGATGCGGTGAATTTCATCGCCCATGGTGTCGCCAAGGATCCGTCGTTCGGCGAAACCCGCCCCGTATCGGGCGCGACCGGGCATGAGGAAACGGGTCAGGCCGACGAACCCGGCGACAAGAAGGAATCGGCACTGGCCAAATATTGCGTCGATCTGAACAACAAATCCCGCAAGGGCGATGTCGACCCCCTGATCGGGCGCGAGCATGAGGTGGAACGCTGCATCCAGGTGCTGTGTCGCCGCCGCAAGAACAACCCCCTGCTGGTGGGCGACCCCGGCGTGGGCAAGACGGCCATCGCCGAGGGACTGGCGTTGAAGATCGTGCGCGGCGAAACGCCCGACGTGCTGTCGTCGGCCACGATCTATTCCCTCGATCTGGGGGCGCTTCTGGCCGGAACCCGGTATCGCGGCGATTTCGAGGAGCGGCTCAAGGCGGTGGTGAACGAGCTTGAGGCGCATCCCGACGCCGTGCTGTTCATCGACGAAATCCACACGGTGATCGGCGCCGGGGCCACGTCGGGCGGGGCCATGGATGCCTCGAACCTGCTGAAACCCGCGTTGCAGGGCGGCAAGCTGCGCTGCATGGGCTCGACCACCTACAAGGAATTCCGCCAGCACTTCGAGAAGGACCGTGCGCTGAGCCGCCGGTTCCAGAAGATCGACGTGAACGAACCTTCGGTCGAGGATACGGTCAAGATCCTGAAAGGGTTGAAGGAGTACTTCGAGGAACACCATCATATCAAGTACACCGCCGAGGCGATCCGCACCGCAGTGGAACTGTCGGCGCGCTATATCAACGACCGCAAGCTGCCCGACAAGGCCATCGACGTGATCGACGAGGCTGGCGCGGCGCAGCATCTGGTCGCCGAATCCAAGCGGCGCAAGACCATCGGCGTGAAGGAGATCGAGGCCGTGGTGGCCAAAATCGCCCGTATCCCGCCGAAAAGCGTGTCCAAGGACGACGCCGAGGTGCTGCGCGACCTTGAGGGTGCATTGAAGCGCGTCGTCTTTGGCCAGGACGAGGCGATCACCGCCCTGGCATCGGCGATCAAGCTGGCGCGCGCCGGTCTGCGCGAGCCCGAAAAGCCCATCGGCAACTACCTGTTCGCGGGCCCCACCGGCGTCGGCAAGACCGAGGTGGCCAAGCAGTTGGCCGATACCCTTGGCGTCGAACTGTTGCGCTTCGACATGTCGGAATACATGGAGAAACATGCGGTTTCGCGGCTGATCGGCGCCCCCCCCGGCTATGTCGGGTTCGATCAGGGCGGCATGTTGACCGATGGCGTCGATCAACACCCGCATTGCGTGCTGTTGCTGGACGAGATCGAGAAGGCCCACCCCGATGTGTTCAACATCCTGTTGCAGGTGATGGACCACGGCAAGCTGACCGATCACAACGGGCGCGCGGTGGATTTCCGCAATGTCATCCTGATCATGACGTCCAATGCAGGTGCCTCCGACATGCAGAGAGCGGCCATCGGTTTTGGCCGCGACAAGCGCGAGGGCGAGGATACCGCAGCCATCGAGCGGACGTTCACCCCGGAGTTCCGCAACCGGCTGGACGCGATCATCAGTTTCGGCTCCCTGCCGAAAGAGGTGATCCTGCAGGTCGTCGAGAAGTTCGTCCTTCAGCTTGAGGCCCAGTTGATGGACCGCAATGTGCATATCGAACTGCTGCCCAATGCCGCCGAGTGGCTGGCCGACAAGGGCTATGACGACAAGATGGGGGCGCGGCCTTTGGGCCGGGTCATTCAGGAGCACATCAAGAAACCCCTGGCCGAGGAACTGCTGTTCGGCAAACTGGCCAAGGGCGGGATCGTCAAGGTGGGCGTGAAGGACGGCAAGATCGACCTGACGATCGAGCCGCCCGAAACCCGGCGCCTGTCATCAAAGAAGCCGCCCCTTCTGACGGCCGATTGAGGCGGGCCTTGCGGCTGATCCTCGCCACGACATTGATCGCTCTCGCGGCGCCTGCCGCCGCGAGAGACCCGGTTCTGGGTCTGCCGCTTGACTGCACCCTCGGCAAGACCTGTTTCATCCAGCAATTCACCGATGCCGATCCGGGGCCGGGTGCCGCCGATTTCACCTGCGGCCCGCTCAGCTATGACGGGCACAAGGGAACCGATTTCGCCCTGCCCTCCCTCGATGCGATGACGGCGGGCGTCGATGTGTTTCCCGCCGCTCCGGGCACGGTTACCGGTGTGCGCGATGGGATGCCCGACCAGTTGCAGAATACCGAAAATCCTCCCGATGTGTCCGACCGCGAATGCGGCAACGGTCTGGTCATTAGCCACGGCAGCGGGTGGGAGACGCAGTATTGCCACCTAAAACGCCATTCCGTGACCGTGCGCAAAGGCCAGAGCGTGGGCACTGACACGGTGATCGGCAAGGTGGGCCTGAGCGGGCAGACCGAATTCCCGCACCTGCACCTGTCGGTGCGACGCCACGGCCAGGTCGTCGATCCGTTCAATGCCACGGGCAACATCGCCTGCGGGCAGACGCCGGAACAATCGCTGTGGCGGGACACCCCCGCCTATCGCCCCGGCGGGCTGATCGCGGCGGGGTTCGCGCCCGATGTGCCCAGCTATGACGCGGTGCGCGCGGGCACGGCAGCAGCGGCGGCGTTGGAGGCGGATGGTTCGGCGCTGGTGATCTGGGCCTATGCCTTTGGTGGCAAGGCGGGCGACGAACTGTTGCTGGAAATCGGCGGCCCCGATGGCGCCGTGCTGTCGGAAACGGTGACGCTGGAGCGGGCCCAGGCGCAGTTCTTCCGCGCCGTGGGCCGCCGCAACCCGCCCGGGGGATGGCCCACCGGCGACTATCTGGGCCTGATCCGCCTGATCCGCGACGGGGTGGAGCTGGAATCCATGGCGACCGAAGTGACGGTCAACCCCTAACGCTCGGTCAGTTTCAGCTCGATCCGGCGGTTCTGGGCGCGCGCCTCGGGGCTGTTGCCGACGGCCACCGGATAGAATTCGCCAAACCCGGTGGGGGCCAGACGGTTGGACGGAAAGTTCAGCTCTTCCGTCAGATAGCGCACCACCGACAGGGCACGCGCCTGGCTCAACTCCCAGTTGTCGGCAAATTGCGCAGTGGGGTTCAGCGGCACGTTGTCGGTGTGCCCGTCGACCCGGATCACCCAGTCGATTTCGGGCGGAATTTCATCCGCCACCTCGAACAGAAGACGCGCCACGCGGGCAATCTGCGACCGCCCCGCCGACGACAGGTCGGCCTGGGCGCTTTCAAACAGCACCTCGGACGAGAACACGAACCGGTCGCCGACGATGGTCACGCCTTCGCGATCCCCCAGAAGATCCCGCAGCCGGCCGAAGAATTCCGACTGGTAGCGTTCCAGCCTCTGCCGCTCGGCGGCTTCCAGTTCGGCCCGGCGACTTGCCTCGATGGCGGTGCGGGCCAGGGCGACGTTCAGTTGGGAGTCGAGGGTTTCGATGCGCACGCGCGATGCGACATCCTTGTCGTTGGCCAGATCCAGCAGCGCCTGCAACTCGTCAAGCCGGTTGCGCAACTGCATCACCTGCCGGTTCAGCGCCTCGGTCTGGCGCTGACTTTCGGCGGACCGCGCCTCCTCGGTCTCAAGCTGCCGGTTGGCGGCGGCCAGCAGGGCGGCACGGCGCTCGGCCTCGGTCAGGCGGTCCGCGGCGGCACGTTCGGCCGCAAGCTTCGCCGCCAGCGCATCGGCCAGTTGATCGCGCAGGGCGGTTTCGGCGTCCGCTGCCCCGGCCAGCGCCGCTGCCTCGCGGCGCGCGGCGTCAAGGGCGGCGGCCAACTTGTCACGCTCGGTCGCCTCGCGACCCGCCATGGTGCGCAGATCGGCCACCTCGGCCTCGGCGGCGGCAAGCCGGTCGCGGGCGGATTGCAGATCGCCCTGAAACGCCTCGCGCGCCGCTTCGGCAGCGCGCAGGGCGGCGGAAATCGCCGCCAGTTCCTCGGTGGTTTGATCCTGCCGCGCCAGTGCCTCGATCAGCAGAGCATCGGCGGTATCGCGCGCCTGCTCCACCGTTTCGCGCGCGGCCAGAGCAGCGGACAGCGCCGCCTCGGCCTGGGCCAGATCCTCGGTCAGGGCCGCACGGGCCGCCAGCGCCACCGACAGCGCCGAAGCCGCCGACTGGCCATCCGACAGGGCGGCGGCAAGGCGCGCGGCAATGTCCTCGCCCTCGGCCCGGGCCTGCGACAGGGCATCGACACTCTGGTCGCGGGCCAGAAGCGCGGCGGCGAGGCGGTCTTCCAGTGCGGCGGCATCGGCACCGGCGGCGGACAATCCGGCCTCGGTGCGCTCCAGCGTCGCGCGCAGATCGTCCTGCGCCAGCAGGGCGGCGGCGAGGCGGCGGTCAAGGGCGTCGCGCTCGGCCCCGGTCTGGGCCAGCGTGGCAAGATCGCGGTCACGTTCCAGCAGGGCGGCGGCAAGGCGGGTGTTCAGATCGGCGCGGTCGGTGTCGAGCGCGGCAATCTGTTCGGACAGCGCCGCAAGTTGTTCGGCGTTGCGGCCTTCGGCCAGCAGGGCGGCGGCCAGCTTTTCGTTCAGGACGGCGCGGTTGGTTTCCGCCTCGTCCAGCGCGATCTGCAGGGCGGCAACCTCGGCATCGGTCTTGTCCTTGGTCAGCAGGGCCAGAGCAAGGCGACGGTTCAGGTCGGCCTTTTCGCCCTGCAAATCCTGCAAGGCCGCGCTGTTGGTGTCGCGCGACAGGAGGGCCGCGGCCAGCCGCGCGTTCAGGTCTTCCTCGGCCGAGCGGGCGGCGGCCAGCAGGGTCAGGGTTTCCTCGGCCCGGGCGCGCTCGCGTTCCAGCGCCATCGTCATCGCCGAAAGCTCGGTGTCGGCGGCGGCAAGGCGCGCGCGCAGCGCCTCGGCGGCAGCGGCCTCGACAATGCGCGCCTGTTCCTCGGCGGTCAGTTGCTCCTGGGTGTCCAGCAGCGCGGCATTGGCGGTGGACAGCGCCCCCTCGGTGTCGTCGACCCGGGCGCGCAACTCCGCCGTCAGCGCCTCAAGCGCCTCGCGCCGGGCTGCCGCCAGCCGGGCCTGTTCGGCCCCTGCGTCGATCTCGTCGCGCGCCCGGGCCAGCGCCAGTTGCACCTGCTCCTGCTCGCTCAGAAGGCGCCGCTGCGCCTCTTCCAACTCGGCCACCGAGGCGCTCAGCGCCTCGCCCGTCGCCAGGGCCGTATCGCGCTGGGTCAGCAGGCTGGCCACCTGGGCCTCGAAATCCGCGATCCGCGCGCCCTGCGCCTCGGTCCGGTCGGTCAGCGACGAGATGAGCACGTCCTGTTCGCGCGCCCGCCGCTCTGCCACCTCAAGCGCGGTGTCCTGCGTCGCATTGTCGATCTCAAGCGCTGCGCTGCGCTCCTGTTCCAGCCCCAGCAAACGGGCCAGCCCGGCCACTTCGGCGCCCAGCACGTCCAGTTCGGTTTCCTGGCCCGAAATCTCCTCGCGCAGCACGAACTGAACCACCATGAAGATGGTCAGCACGAACATCATCACCAGCAGCAGCGCCGTCATCGCATCGACGAAACCGGGCCAGATGCTGTTGGACATCCGCTGGGTGGAGCGTCGCGTCAGCGCCATGGATCAACCCCGCCCGCCATTGGCCGGCTGACCCTCGCCGCGCAGGCCCTGACCGCGCACCGCCCGGATCAGCGCCTTGATGTCATTGCGCAATTCAGCGGTCGATTCCTGCCGCCCCGCCGCCACCTCTTCCAGCAGGCGCAGCAGTTGCACGTCGATCGACCTGAGGCGCATCCGGCTTTCGGCGTCCGCGCCGCCGCCGCCCTGCTCGGCCTGGGCCTGCATCGCATCGGCCAGCCGTTCCTGACCGCGCGCGACCCGGTCCAGGGCATCGCTCATCGCGCCGTCGACCTGCATGCGCTGGGTCATGCGTTCGATCGACGAGGCCAGTGCCCCCAGCCGCTCGTCCACCATGGCGCGGCTGGCCTCGGCCTCGCCGAACATCGTCTGCAACTGGTCCATCTGTTGCGACATATAGTCCAGCACGGCGGCCACCATCCCGGCCTCGCCCTGGCCTTCGCCCTCATGGGCCGAGGCATAGCCAAGGCGGGTGATGCTCGACAGCCACTCCTCAAGCTCGCGGTAGAACCGGTTCTGGCCATGGCCCGCGAACAGTTCCAGCAGACCCACCACCAGCGACCCTGCCAACCCCAGCAGCGAGGACGAGAACGCCACGCCCATGCCGCCCAGCTGCGCCTCAAGTCCGTTCATCAGGCGTGCAAACACCTGCATCCCATCTTCACCCTGTTGCGGTGCAAGGCCCCGGATCGTGTCGACGATGGCGGGCACGGTGGTGGCAAGGCCATAGAAGGTGCCCAGAAGGCCAAGGAAGATCAACAGGTTGACGATGTATCGCGTGATGTCGCGCGCCTCGTCGATGCGCGTCGCCACCGAATCCTGGATCGACCGGGAGGACGACGCCGAGATCTGCATCTGCCGCCCGCGCGACCCCAGCAAGGCTGCGAGGGGGGCCAGGAGCCGCGGCGCCTTGACGAATTCGTGACCCGGGTTTTCGGCGACGAACCCCTCGATCCAGTTCACCGATTGCGACAGCTGGAACACCTGCCAGAAACAGGCAATGATCCCCATCAGGAACACCATGAAGATAAAGCCGTTCAGCCACAGGTTGGCCAGAAACACCGGCGCCACGCGTGGAAAGGCCACATAGCTGCCGATGGCCACCAGAACCAGCACCCCCAGCATCATCGTGATCTGGCGCACGGGCTGGGTGAATTGCGCCCTGCCCTCCTGCTCGGCTCTGCTCACCATACCGCTCGTCCACCCTCAACAATGTTGCAGCGCAGAATAGACAGGCTGCGGGAAATGTCCAATCACCCTTGGCGATTAGCCGGGTGTGAGGATTTCGCGCACACGCGCGTCAAGCCAGGCCAGATCGGGGTCGGGGATGCCCAGTTCGACAAGATGCGCGACGGTGTTGAACAGGTATTCGGTGTTCGGCCCGCGCCCGCCCACGGCACGGGCGATGATATGCGCCTGCTGCTCAAGGAGCAGCCCGCCGCAATACTGCACATGGGCCGTGTCCACCACATAGGCCACCGCCTCCACCGCGCGCCCGTCGCTCAGCGACAGGGCGACCAGCCGCTCGACATAGGCCGACGAGATCAACTCGCGGTCGCGCAACCCCTGCAGCGTATCGGCCTCGGCCCCCGGTTGCACGCGAAACCCCAGCCCGACGCAAGCCACCCCCGGCGCCGGGTCGAGCGCCAGCACGAGGCCGGGATCGTCCTGCGTGCCGCGATGGTGAACCGAGCGCATGCAGAACGTGCGCGCATGATCCGACAGCGTGGCCAGTGCCCGCTCGGCCACCGGAAAACCGGGGTTCCACATCAGCGATCCGTATCCGAACACCCACATCGGCGGCGTTTCCATGGCACTGGTCCTTTTTTTGTCAGGACTGTAAACACCACAAAAGGCAGGGACGAAAGGGGCCGGGATGCGCAAATTGCTGGCCATCGCGCTGATTGCGGCGGGGCTTTGGGGCGGATACTGGTTCGTCGGGTCGGCCGCCGTCGAACGCGGCCTTGTCGCCTGGTTCGGCGCATTGCGCGCCGGCGGTTGGACGGCCAGCTATGACAGTCTGAACACCGCAGGCTTTCCCAGCCGGTTCGACACGACGATCACCGACCTCGAACTGTCCGATCCGGGCACCGGCCTCACCTGGCGCGCGCCGCTGTTCCAGATTCTTGCGCTCAGCTATCGGCCCAACCACATCATCGCGGCGCTGCCGCCGGCACAGACCGTCATCCTGCCCTTCGACACGGTCGAGATCGCCAGCGATCAGATGCGCGGATCGGTGGTGTTTCAGGCGGGCACCGCCCTGACGCTGGACCATTCCGCCTTCGTGATGACCAATGTCTCCCTGACAGGCGGCACCGGCTGGTCGATGGGCCTGGGCGAGGGGCGTTTCGCCACCCGAAGGGCGGTGGCCCGCGCGAACAGCCACGACATCGGGATCGAAGCGATGGGACTGGCCCCGCCCGTTGGCCTGCGGCGGCTGCTCGACCCCGACGGTGCGCTGCCCGAAACGCTCGAAAGCCTGAAGATCGACGCGACCCTGGGGTTCGACGCGCCCTGGGACAGGTTCGCGCTGGAGGGGGCGCGGCCCCGGATCACCGCGCTCGAGCTGAACAAGGCCCAGATCACCTGGGGCACGCTGGTGCTGCGCGCCTCGGGCCAGTTGACCGTGGACGACCAGGGCGTGCCCACCGGGCGCATATCGGTCGAGACCAGCAACTGGCGCGGGATGCTGGGCATGGCGGTGGCAGGCGGCCTCGTTTCGGCGGCGGTTGCGCCCACGGTGGAACGGGGGCTGGAGATTCTTGCAAGCGGCGGGCCGGGCCTGACGGCACCGCTCAGCTTTCAGAACGGCTTTGTCAGCTTTGGCCCCCTGCCCCTCGGCGCTGCGCCCCGGTTGCGCTGATGGCCCTGCCCCGCCTCGACAACGCCAGCGCCCGGCGCCTGTTTCTCGACCGGCACGCCCTGCTGGGCGCGCCCGGCGGACCGGGCAAGGGCGATGACCTGCTGTCGCTGATTGCCCGCCTCGGGTTTGTCCAGATCGACAGCGTCTGCACCGTCGAGCGCGCCCACCACATGATCCTGCATGCGAGGCGCACGGCCTATCGCCCGCGCCACCTGACCCGGCTGATCGAGCGGGACCGCGCGCTGTTTGAACACTGGACCCACGACGCTTCGGTCGTTCCCATGGCCTTCCTGCCCCACTGGCGCCTGCGCTTTGCGCGCGATGCCCAGCATCTGCAACGCAAATGGTCCACCTGGCGCCGCCCCGGATACCTGGCCGAATGCGACACCGTCACCGACCGCATCCGCACCACAGGCCCCTGCCGCAGCGATCATTTCGCCGGGCCCGACAGCGGCAAGACCGGTGGTGGCTGGTGGGACTGGCACCCCAGCAAGACGGCGCTGGAATACCTCTGGCGCTGCGGCAAACTCGCCGTCTCGGCACGGCAGGGCTTTCGCAAGGTCTATGACCTGGCCGAAAACGTCTATCCCGACTGCGCCACCCCGCCCGAGGCCGACACGATCGACTGGGCCTGCACCCAGGCCATTGAACGCCTCGGCTTTGCCACATCGGGCGAAATCGCGGCCTTCTGGGCCCTGATCTCGCCCGCAGAGGCGCGCGACTGGTGCGCCTCTGCCCTGGCCCGGGGCCAGATCGAGGACATCGAGGTGCAATCGGCCGACGGCACCTGGCGCCACCATTTCGCCCGACCCGGCACCATTGCACAGGCCCGGACCCTGCCCGCCGCCCCGGGAATGATCCGCGTGCTCAGCCCCTTCGATCCGGCCCTGCGCGACCGCAAGCGCGCGCTGCGCCTGTTCGGCTTCGACTACCGCATCGAAATCTTCACCCCCGCCGCCCAGCGCAGGTACGGCTATTATGTCTTTCCCCTGCTCCAGGGCGACCGCCTGATCGGGCGCATCGACATGACCGCCGAGCGACAGCGCGACACCCTGTCCGTCACCGCCCTCTGGCCCGAATCCGGGGTCAGCTTCGGTGCGACCCGCACCGCCCGGCTTTCCGCCGCACTGATGCGCACCGCCCGCCTGACGGGGCTGGGCCATGTCGGCTTTGCCGAACAGTGGCTCAGACACTGACCCTCGCATCTTCCTTGTAAAAATGCTCCCGCGCGGAGCGCGCAGATCCGCCCGGGGAAATCCCCTCACCGGCAGTGGGATCCGCCGCGATGTCGGGCCGTATCGAAGTGAAAGTGGTTCTGGTGGAACCGGTCCGCATTCGGACCCAGCACCGTGCCGAACGGCCCGCAGGCCGCGCCGTGCATCGCGCGCAGCATCTTGCCGTGCTGCGGATCGCGCCAGCCGCGCAGCACCGAAAGCGCCACGTCGTTGCGCAGCACGATGGCCGAAATGTCGATGGCCCTCCCTTTGCCATGCTCGGAAATGCGTTCGCCGGGCCGGTTGTTGCGGGTGCGGCAGGAATAATGCGCCGCCACCTCCAGCCGTGCCACCCCGCCCCCCAGCTTGCCGATGGTGGGTTTCACCCCGCGCTCGATCCAGGTTTTCAGCGCCCGGGCGGTGTTGCAATCGATGGTCGCGGGGTTGGACAGGGTCACGCCCGCCACCGATGTCACCTTCACCGGCGCCGCGACGCCACAGCCCCGGATGCGTCCGGCAATGGGCGACAGCGCGCTGCCCTGGATTGCCGGATCGCCGCAGACCGCCCCCTTTGCCCCCGAAATCGCGGGCGGCGGCGCCACGCGGAACCCTGCGGCGGCCACGATGTTGCGGCGTTTGAGGTTCTCGGGCCGCTCGGGCGGGCGGGGCGACTGCGCCACGGCGGCGGCCAGCGCGGCCTGCACGACCAAGGCAGAACGCGGCACCGACACCTCGCGCACGATCTGTTCGATCAGACCTGATGGCGCGACGCGGGTGACATCGGCCCCGGAGGATTGCACGGGCCGAGGCTCGGGGCGGGGCGAGGTCACGGGCGCATCCGCCACCGCAGCACTGCCCAGAAACAGGGCAAGGGCAAGGGAGAGGACGGCGGAACGTGTCATGTCTTCTTGCTGCTCCGTCCAAAGTCGGGGGCGGCGGTATCCTGCCCCGCCTGGATGATTCCCCGCCGGATGGCACGGGTCCGGGTAAAGTAGTCGAACAAGTGCTCGCCGTCACCCTTTCGGATCGCCCGTTGCAGCGCGAACAGTTCTTCCGTGAAACGGCCCAGGATTTCCAGCGTCGCGTCCTTGTTGTTCAGGAACACATCGCGCCACATGGTCGGATCGCTGGCGGCGATACGGGTGAAATCGCGAAAACCTGCGGCGGAATACTTGATCACCTCGCTGTCGGTAACGCGGCGCAGGTCGTCGGCCACGCCCACCATCGTATAGGCAATCAGGTGCGGCGTGTGGCTGGTGACGGCCAGCACAAGGTCGTGGTGGTCGGCGTCCATCACGTCGACCTTGCTGCCCATCGCCTCCCACAGGGCGCGCAATTGCGCGACCGGTTCATCCGGCGTGCCGTCAGCGGGCACCAGCAGGCACCAGCGGTTCTCGAACAGTTCGGCAAAGCCCGACCTTGGCCCGGAATGTTCGGTGCCTGCAATCGGATGGCCGGGCACGAAATGCACCGTGTCCGGCAGATGCGGGCTGACCGCCTCGATCACCGCGCGTTTCACCGAACCGACGTCGGACACCGTGCAGCCCGGCGCCAGATGCGGCGCAATCTCGGCGGCAATGTCGCCCATGACCCCGATGGGCACACACAACACCACCAGTTCGGCGCCCTGAACCGCCTCGGCGTTGGTGGCGACGATCCGGTCGCACAGCCCGATCTCGGCGGCAATGGCGCGGGTTTCGGGCGACCGGGCGGTGCCCACGATTTCACCCGCCAGCCCGGCGCGCCGCATCGCCAAAGCCATCGACCCCGCGATCAGCCCGAGGCCGATCAGCGCCACGCGCCCGTAGATCTGGCTCATGCGTCGCGGCCCTTGAACCCGGCGATCGAATGCACGACGCGGCGGCACGACGCCTCGTCACCCACGGTGATGCGCAGGCAATTGGGCAGCTTGTATCCCGCCACCTTGCGCACCAGCAGGCCGTCGGCGCGCAGATGCGCCTCGCAGGCGTCGGCCTCGCCCACGTCATGGAATCGCGCGAGCACGAAATTGGCGCAGGACGTATCGCTGGCCACCCCCAGTTCGGCCAGCGCCTTGGCAAGCCAGCTGCGCAGGCGGGCATTCTCGACGCGGCACTTTTCGACATATTCCAGATCGCGCAGCGCCGCCTCGGCCGCCGCCATCTGCAGGTCGGACAGGTTGAATGGCCCGCGCACCCGGTTCAGCGCGTCGATCACATGGGCCGGGCCAAAGCCCCAGCCGATACGAAGGCCCCCAAGCCCGTAAATCTTGGAAAACGTGCGCGTCATGATGACATTGTCGCGCTTGTCGATCATTTTCGCGCCGCCGTCATAGCCATCGACAAATTCGGCATATGCGCCGTCCAGCACCAGCAACACATGTTCAGGCAGACCGGCGGCCAGGCGCGACACCTCATTGGCGCCGATCATCGTGCCGGTGGGGTTGGCCGGATTGGCGATGAACACCAGGCGGGTGCGGAAGTTCACTGCCTGAAGGATGGCATCCACATCCACCGTGCGCTCATGCTCGCGCACCTCGATGGGGGCCGAACCGGCGGCCAGCGCGCTGATGCGGTACATGCCGAACCCGTGTTCGGTGTGAATCACCTCGGTGCCGGGGCCGCCATAGGCCTGGCACAGGAAGGTGATGATCTCGTCGCTGCCCGCGCCGCAGATGATGCGCGCGGGATCGAGGTGATACACCTCGCCGATGGCGGTGCGCAGCGCGAGGTGGTCGGAGGACGGATAGCGGTGCAACTGGTGCACCGCCTTCTTGATCGCCTCTTTTGCCGCCTGCGACGGGCCGAAGGGGTTCTCGTTGCTCGACAGCTTCACGACATCGCGCGCACCTTCGATCTTGCTGGCGCCGCCGACATAGGGGCTGATTTCCAGGATACCCGGCTTTGGCTGTATGGCATGCGTCATGGTCAATTCCCCCTGCAGGGGGGTTCTAGCGGGGCGGTGGGGCCGTGACCAGATGCAACATGGCCCCCGCGACACGGCCATACCCGTTCCGGCAAACGGAAAAGGCCGCCGCGGTTGCCCGCGACGGCCCTGACATCGGGCGCCCGAACGATCAGTTCTGGGCGTAGTATTCGATGACGAGGTTGGGTTCCATCTGCACCGGATAGGGCACGTCGCCCAGTCCCGGGGTGCGCACGAAGGTGGCGATCATCTTGTTGTGGTCGACCTCAAGGTAATCGGGCACGTCACGCTCGGCCAGACCGGCGGCTTCCAGAACGACGGCAAGCTGCTTGGACTTGGTGCGCACCTCGATCATATCGCCCTCTTTCACGCGGTAGGACGGGATGTTCACGCGGTTGCCGTTCACCGTGACGTGGCCGTGGTTCACGAACTGGCGGGCGGCGAACACGGTGGCGACGAACTTGGCGCGGTAAACGACGGCATCGAGACGGCGCTCCAGCAGGCCGATCAGGTTCTCGCCGGTGTCGCCCTTCACGCGCTCGGCCTCGACGAAGGTGCGCTTGAACTGCTTTTCGGTCAGATCGCCGTAGTATCCCTTCAGCTTCTGCTTGGCGCGCAGTTGCAGGCCGAAATCGGACACCTTGCCCTTGCGGCGCTGGCCATGCTGGCCGGGACCATATTCGCGGCGGTTGACCGGCGATTTGGGGCGGCCCCAGATATTTTCGCCCATGCGGCGGTCGATCTTGTACTTGGCAGAGGTGCGTTTTGTCACCGTCTGATCTCCTGTCATATGGCCCCGGGGGGCATTGATAGGGCGTTGTCCTCTGGGTATTCCCGACAGGCCTCCCCTTGCGGGGGCCACCAACACCAAAAATGCAGCCCCCGGCGAACCGGGGCGCTGGCGGGGGTCATACGCGCTGCGTGCGCGGTGTCAAGAGGCCATGGCGCGCTGCGTCGCGCGCCCCCGGGCCTCGTACAGCAGGATCGCCGCCTCGGACGCGGTCAGCATCCGGCGCACCACATCGCCAAAGCTGTGCGGATCGCCCGCAAGGTCGGGCGCGGCGGCGAACAGGGTATGGCGCTGGTCGTCGGGGATCGACTCGAGGCTGGTATGGGCGGGGTGAAAGCTTTCACAGGCCACACCGTTGGCCCAGACCAGATGGTGGGCGGGCAGCATGACGTGATAATACACCACCTCGCGGGTCTGATGTTCCAGCGTGATGCTGCGGTCGTTCACCATGTCTGCGGCAGCCACCAGCACCTCGGAGGTGCTGAACAGCGCCGCGGCCATCTCGCCGCGCACCAGGATGCGGTGGTGCGGCGACACGATCAGGTCGGGCGAGGGCCGCTCGAACCCCAGCGCGCCGGTGCGCACGCGGATCGGGCGCAGTTCCGGCAGGGCGTGCAGACGCGCACCACTGATCCGGCGGTGGCCGATCCATTGCACCGGTTGCGCGCCGCTGTCGCGGGTCTCGACACGGTCGCCCTCGGCCAGATCCTCGACCGCGCGGAGCCCATCCGGGGTTCGCAGCAGGGTGCCTTTGGCAAAACAGATGACATTGGTTGCCGGATCGGTCGCGCGGTGCAGGCCCACGCCATCGTCCAGGCGCCGGGTCAGCCACAGGTCTGTGTTCTGCGGCGGCATCGCGCCAAGGAAAAGCAGAAGCGGGCGGGCCGTCTGTCCCGTCTCGATCAACGTGATGGGATAGGATTGCAACCCGTCCGAGACCACGAAAAAGCGGTCGAACACCGGTTCGTCCCTGCCCATGTCGTTCAGCCGTTGGGGCGCAATCGACGCCCCCACAAGGCGGCGCACCACACGCGCCGCACGTTTCCGCAACTCTGCTTCGCCTTCCGGGCCGTTCAGAACCAGAACGTCGTTTGGGCCGTCAACGCGCACGGGCGAACCGTGCCAGCGCCAGGTGGCGCCAACCTCAAGGGACGAAACCGGGGCCCCCGCCAAACCGTCTATTTCTGTCTGCGACCAGGAAACGACGAACGTGCCTGTAAAGCCCGCCATCCTGTATCAAACCTGCCATTCGTTTTTTATTATCTAGAGGTTGACAGACAAAGCTCATGTTGCACAGAAATTTGGCAGCTTGAAAAAGTCGAAACAATGGCAGGCGTTGCAAAAACTCCACAGGCGGCCGCGTTGCCTGCGGCCGCCCGGGTTTCGGTGTCAGACGCCAGTGGCAGGCACGACATTGGCCCAGGCCAGTGCTGGTTCGCCCTTGTCGCCGTCGTAGGCCCGCCCGCCGATCAGCGCCGCCTTGATCGCCGTTGGCGCCGTGCCGCGGGTCAGGCGCCCTGCGGAAAAGCCCAGTGAAATCAGCCCCGCCGCCACGGCGGTCGCCGCCGATGTG
>Ga0209491_10005850_pt1 | contig 17628 bp, 16 predicted proteins | sample BON02_FD_187213 | JGI IMG/M metagenome (GOLD analysis project Ga0209491, IMG submission 187213) | Freshwater microbial communities from Lake Bonney liftoff mats and glacier meltwater in Antarctica - BON-02 (SPAdes) (version 2) | ecosystem: Environmental > Aquatic > Freshwater > Ice > Glacier...
GTAAGGGGCCACTGGCATTAGTGAAAAGCCGGTTTCACTGTTGAGCTTACTGGAGGCTAATGCCCTACAAATGGCAACTCATTTACACCCCGGGTCGCACCTCCTGCGTCGGCTTACCCAGGGCTACCAAGATTGCACCCCACCGGGGTGCTGCATTGGATACTGTCATCTGGATTTCTGCATTTCGAAAATGTTAGGTCTCGGAATGACGATTTTTTATGAAATTGGGTCGAACTCAGGTTATAAGCTATTAACCGTGTCAATACTCCTTCCAGGAAAAGAAAATTCCAATATTTACTGTTCTATAAACCCTATTACCTCATAAGCCCTTTCTCCATTTATTTGGATTTTCTCATAAAGCACATTTGAGAATTCGCAATAGGAATTGCCCTCAATTTCAACGCGTTCATAGTCTTCTGGAAGCTCATAAATCACCGTCCCTATTTCGGGTTCAACTACTTCATAGGCTGTCTTAGCCCTCAAAATGGTTGGGCTATGCATTCTGGCTTTTTCATGCCAATAATCTTTCAAGTTTAATCTTCCACTTTTCCCAATCCTTCATTTCTTTTGTTTGTAAATCAATGAACTTCTGCGTGTGGTCATGATGAATCAAGTGACACAATTCATGTATAATCACATATTCTATACAGCCTTTTGGCGCTTTAATTAATTCAGGGTTTAGGATTATTTTTCCTTTTGGCGTGCAGCTTCCCCAGCGTGTTGGCATCTCCCGCAATACAATGGAGCTGGGTTCAACTTTATATTTCTTGAATTTTTCAATGAGAGGTATTGCAGTCGAATTAAATTTTGATTTGGCATGCTGCAAATACCAATCATCTATGAGCTTCTTAACTCTTGATTTATCCTTTGTTTTTACCTCTATAAATTTTCCTTTTAGCTTAACTGATTCGTGATCATCTTCTTCTACTTTGAGCAGGTATTGCCTTCCTAAATACAAATGAGTTTCACCTGAAATATATTTACGCTCAGTTGTTTTCGGATGATAGGCTAAAAAAAAGCTTTGCTGTTTGATTATCCAAGGTGCTTTCTTTTTTAGCGTTTCTTCAATTTTGGAAAGGGTGCTATCCATGGGTGCTTTTACCAATACATCCATATCCGGTGTAACGGTAATCCCCAAAGTTTTTCTGTCAGAATATTCAATCTGAAAGTCGATTTGTTTCGAGCCGAATTGAATAGATGCCATCATCGGTTGTAACGGATTTTAGCAACCTCAAGGCAGTTGTTCGCAATTTGATCCATTTCGCCAAAGCTTAATGATAAATTATATTTGTCCCGAACTTCGTCAATTAGGTAGTCGCCAATTTCAACAAGTAGCTTTCCTGAAATATTTGTTTTTTGTTGCCAATCAATAATCGGTTTTTCATTGTCCAAGACCGAGTGTCTTATCAAGTCGTCAATTTTCAAAGCAGCTTGAACCGCAATCTCCTTTCTTATCGAAGCGTCTTGAACTTTATCGATAAGTGACGCTATTGTTAATCCATAAAAAGCTTTGGCTATATCTCTTTGCTGTAAACCCTCAGGAATATCACTGTCGGTATGAGCCAATACATTTTCCATGATTTCCTGAACGCTACTCAAGTACTGTGCTTCGTTGATTCTCTTTTCTTCATATTCGGCTATGGTCTCTTTAAGCATTTGAGAAAACTTTTTGTAAAAAGCCGGATCTTCATCCATCTTTTCAGAAATATGCTTTGCAGTTCTGCTGGCAATTTTGTCAGCCTTTGCCGCTTTTCCAGTGGTGTTTTCTACTTCTTGTTGGAATTGTTCTTTATCAAATATGTTTACAAGTTGGGTTATGACTTCAACTTTTTCAGTCGTGATATGCGTGTCAATAAGCTTCTGGATTTGACCTTCGTATTGTTTGTAATCTACTGTATCAGAGTAACGCTCAACTACAGCCATTCTTAACTTCATGAACATTGCTAAATCTTCCTTATATCGATTAATCGTTTTCTCGCCAACTTCTTTATGGAATTGCATGGAAGAAAGTGCCAGTTTTAATCCTTTGGCAAATGCGGCAAGTTTGTCATAGAAAACAACTCTAATGGCTTCGTCTTTAAGTAGTAACTGATACGCCTCAGCATCTCTCTTATTTGTGACCGTTTTAAAGATATCCCATAATTCAGAATGCTTTTGAGGAAGTTTTTTTATTTCCTCATTGATGTTTGTTAGTGTGCCTTCCAAATCATCTGCATCAAAATCTTCGAAAGAAGAGTACATGGTTAAGGCACTATCCAAATTCTCTATTACACCATAATAATCGATGATATAACCAAATTCTTTATCTGGATATATCCGGTTGACCCTTGCAATGGCTTGAAGGAGCTTGTGACTCTGCAAGTTTCTTGTAAGGTAAAGGACAGTATTCTTAGGTTCGTCAAACCCTGTTAGAAGCTTATCTACAACTATAATAATCTCAGGGTCTTCCTGATTTTTGAACCGACTGATAATGTTTTTCTCATAGGTCTTTGAGTTCCCATGTTCGTCCATCATGCGTTTCCAAAATCGATTCTCTTTTTCGGATGATTTCTCGTATGCACTGTCTTCACCTTCTCGTTCATCAATTGATGATATGAGCACCTCACTTGATACAATTCCTATTTCATCAAGAAATTCTTTGTAACGAATAGCGTTCACTTTTTTATCACACACTAATTGGGCTTTGAATGGAGTTTTGCCTTGCCAGTTGTCTCTAAAGTGAAGACTTATATTCCATGCAATCGCATATATCTTTTGTTCGGCACTGTTCAATTGATCAGCACGACTGAATTTCTTTTTAAAGTCAGCCTTTTGATACTCGGTTAATGGTTCAGAAACCATTTCGAAAAATGTATCCAATGGACTGGCATTTACTGTTTGTTTTGCCAAACGTCCTTCGTATAAAAGCGGCACAACTGCCTTGTCTTTTACCGCTTGATCCACAGTATAGGCATCAATGATTCCTCCAAATTTGGCTGCTGTGTTTTTATCTTTTTTGAATAGGGGAGTTCCGGTTAAAGCTATAAAACATGCATTGGGCAATGTCTTTTGCATTTCAATATTGAAAGTCCCGCCTTGTGATCTGTGACCTTCATCTACCAGCACAAATATGTCATGGCTTTCAAGTGGCTTTCTGATTTTTTTCATTGCAGCCACAAACTTGTTGATGATAGTGGTTACAACTGCATCACTTTTACTTTCTAACAAATCAACCAGACGTTGCCCTGTTGATGCATTCTCTACAAATCGCCCACATTTTCTGAATGTCCCTGTGATTTGTCTATCCAAGTCCGTTCTGTCCGTAACCAATATGATTTTCGGATTGCGAATGCTTTTATCCATGGCAATAGCTTGAGCTAGCATAACCATGGTAAGTGATTTTCCACTTCCTTGTGTATGCCATATTACTCCACCTTGTCTTCTCCCACCTTCAATATGGCGTATGCGTTTTATAGATTTTTTAATGGCAAAATATTGCTGATATCTCGCTATCTTTTTTGTTCCATTATCGAACAACACAAAATTGAAAATCAAATCCATTAAACGCTTAGGCCTGCACAAACCATAGAGGTACTCGTCTTGCAAGGTTGGCAGGATGTCTTCGCTTTCAAGTGCATCAAAATAGTTTCTTACGTATCTAAATCGGTCGGAAAAAAGTTTATCCTTCTCATGTTTTGTTAAAGGCTGGTTCTTCAGCTCTAATAATTTCTGATCGTATTGTTTTTCTTCAGTTTCTGAATCAAATTTTTCTTGCCATTTAGACCAAAATTTTTCAGGGGTAGCATTCGTGGCATAAGACGCTTCTTGTGTGGCTATGCTCAAGGACAATTGGGAATAAACATACAAACCTCTAATACCATCTTCTTGTTGGTTTCGTAAATGCTGACTGATGGCCTGTTTTAAGGGCTCTTTCATATCAGGGCGTTTGCACTCGATGATGGTAATTGGAATACCATTAACGAACAATACCAAATCGGGGCGATAGTGTTCTTTACTGGTACTGCGCATAACGCTATATTCTTTCGTGACATGGAAGACATTGTTTTCCATGTTTCCCCAGTCGATATACCTCAGTGTATGACTTTTCTTATCACCATCTATGCTTTGCTCTAATGCCTTGCCAAGAGTTAGCAGGTTGTAGGCAGTTTCACAAGCATTTATGTAACCTTCATTCATTGGCAGTTCCTTCAATGCGCGAATGCCCATTTCGATATTACCTGAGGTGAACCGTTCTTCCCTTTTGCTACCAATTTTAATGGAGTTGATTTCCTTTAACTGCTTACGCAACACATCTTCAAGAATCACTTGTGTGGTCTTATCACCTCTAAACTGCAATGCCTCATCAGGGGTGAGGTATTGGTAGCCCATCTTTTGCAGCATTTGTAATGCTGGAATCTGGCTAATATGGTCTTCTTTAAAGCTGGGAGTATTCATTATTTTATTACTTTTTTAGAGAATTCAAAGCCGGATACAGAGAATTGAAATTTGCCAGTGCCGGAACTAATACAGAGAATCCTAAGCCAGATGCAGAGAATTGAATTGTATTTGATATTAATCTTAATAATATGGTAATCAATTGTTTACGAATTGAATTCGTCAATAGCACTTTTGCTATTCGTCCCAATACAAAGAATTCTATTAGCACTTTTATCTTTTGTATACAGAGAATCATCAACCTTAATAAAACATGGCCTCTTAAATCAGTATATTTAGTAGCAATAGAATATCTGGCACCTTTTATTTTTCCTTCTACTTTCAGCACTTCATCCTCCATCAGCTTCTTCTTCAAATAGTTTATCTGATTTCTTGACAAGGAGTCTTTGAACAATTCTTGTAAATCACCAACCTTAAGAGCATTACCCTGTAATGCCAGCAGTATCAGTTCTACTTCCTTTACAAGGTACCTTTTACCAATTTTCAATTCGTCACTTACCAGTATTTGGTATTCGTTTGATAGGGTGTAGCGATTTGTGTGCCCTGAAATTTTTTCAATCAACCCCGATTTCTCTAACTGACTTACGATTTCAGTTTTTAGATTTTGAAAAATACCATTCCGGATTTTACAAAGCGTGATGATCTGCTCTACGCCTAGCTTGGGTTCTTTTTCACTGTTTTGATATTGGCTGATAAAAACATGAAATGCCTTTTCAGTAATTTCAGTGCGTAGTGTAAGTGAAATCTGAAACATATCCGAGTTTCTATAATCTGGTTCTGCCTTTCCTTCGGATAGGGTGATAGAGAAAATTTTATCTACGCCCTGGCCACTACGTTCAACTAGTCCGGTTTTTTCCAGAATCTCAGTCATTAATCGGCTTCTTGGTGTACTACTCACAGTGAGTATGTTTTCTATGGTTACGCCCTTGGGAAAACCACCCGGATTGGTAATGGTTATTTTGTTGGGGTATTGCTTAATCACCACTTCGCTGGTGATGGTGTAATCACGGTGGGCAATAGCATTGAGCTTGGCTTCACGAATCACTTCTTCGTTAAAGTCATATAAATCAAAAATATAGGCTCCTGATTGTACCGGGTATTTTCGGTTGAGAGTAGGTTGATTGATGAGTTTCCAAATGCTGTCTATGGCAATAAACAAGGGTTCATCAATAACCACACGGCTATCGCGGTGTATTTGCGCTTCGCTGTTACGAAATTCCCAAATCGTTTTGCTTTGGGGCAACTGGGCATGAATCACCTCCTTTTTGGCTAGCAAAACCAACGCTGCATAATTGAGCTTATTATTTTCCAGCAGTCTTAAATCCGTTAATACCTGCTCGTTGCTGAGTTGCAGAAAGCCCTGATTCTTTTGTTTGCGGGCATAGCTCTCCTTCATTTTCTTGATGGCAGCTTCATCTAAATCTGCTAGGCTAATGCCTTCGCAAATCTTTGCTGAGAAGTCGGGTTCTTGCTCAGAAAGTATGGCAAACATTTCTTCGTCACTCATGTTTCGTAAACTTTCGCCTACCCGCATAAGTGGGACTCCTTCAAACCTCATCATTTTGCCAACAGGGCGCGCAGGTATAAGAGTCACCAACACCCTTAATCCAAATTCATAGAGTTCCTTCATCTTTACCCTAATACCAAGACGGGTGTAAGTTTCGTCTTCCAACGCACCAATTTTACCTTCGGCAAAGTTAGAACCGACCACCGTATGAGGAACAGCATCTGACATACCCATAATCAATTTCCCTCCGCCTTCATTGGCAAAGGCAACTACATAACCTAAAAAGCATTTGCGCCTATCTTCTTGCGCTTTATGTTCACTTCCAGCATAGGAAAAATTACGCTTGGCTTCTTTAAATTCAACCTTATCTTCACTTTCTTTAAGCTGCTTTAGCTCTGTAATAGTCATAGGCTCTGAATTTTGTTTTATTAAAAAAGACTAAGCCCCAATTGACTAGTCAATGTAATTCGGCTGATGTGATCTTCTTTATAGCTTGGTGTTTCCATTGTTTCTTTCTGTTCTATCATGTATAGAAATTGTGGTTTTCTATACATGAGGCGTTTGTCATGTGTAGTTTTTGACCATTTTCTCTACATGTTTTCATATTCGCAATTGTTATCCTTCATTTACATTCACTTTGAATGATTTTTTAAATTGCTCAAATACATTATTGGGGTCGATGTTGCTCATCCCCATTTCCTTAAAAATGGCTTTGTCAGGCAATTCAGCGGCAATTAACTCTGCAAACTGATTGATATGTGCTTTTAAAGTTTCCGGTAATTCAAATTCCGATTCTGGAGTAAGTATAACCGTTAATCGAAAAATATCCATTTTATGCTTTCTTAACTGCCTTGTATCTTCTTTACTTCCGTTATCAATTCTTTCCTTGATTTCCAAAAACGCAATCGCTTTAAAGCATATCAAGGCTTCGATATTTGCAAGGTGTAGGCCATCTCCCACTTGACTATGTTCAATCATGTAATTGTAATACTCGTCATTCAATAGAATGGCTGATAGGCTTGGATGGTCATCATGCACAGGAATAGGTGTCAAGTAAGAATCTCCTTCTAAAACAATGAGATCGGGAGTTCTTGCAAAAAGCTCAATTTGAAAAGGAAAGCTCTTGTCCTCCGGTTTCATAAAGCGATAATATTCTCTCTCTTTATTGCTTTTTTCTCGTTGCTGATACTTGCCATCATTAATGAAGTGCCAAAACTGTTCTACAAATTCAGAACTAAGTGCTTCCACAACCAAAATGATATCAATGTCTTTGGTGGCTCTTGGCACAAAGCCCGCTTCATCAATAATAATGTCGCAAGCGGTACCGCCAATAATCACGTAGTTATCAGGGTAATGCTCAAAATATTTTTTAAAAATGTCCAGTCCTCTTACCATATGAATTTTTCAATTAATTGCTCCAACGCCATCTCTAAACGCTCATCTCTGCTGTCCTTTAAACTCAGATAAAGTGAAAGCGGATCCACCACGGGTAAATCATTGTTTAGTTCAGCCACTATGGTCAATGGGTTGTACTTCCAAATTTCCAGGCCATATCTGCCCTCATATTCATTCGGATTTACTAAAGCATTACTTTTTTGTAAGCCATAGAATACTGTTTTCTCAAGAGCGTAATACTGTTGCTTGCTTGGGTTCAGGTCGGTATATTCAGGCAGGGCAGACGCATTGCTTTGCAACAGAAAAAGGTCTCTCGGCTTTTCATCTACATAAACTGTTTTTAATACTGGATTCACCAGCAAATTTTGTTGATGTGCCATATTCCACAGCTCATTTCTATCGTACTTTAAGTGAATAAACTTTTCCTTTTCTCCTTCCACCTCCACCAAGCCATGATATTTTAAGTTGTTAATAGCATTGGTAATGGCCATTGGTGTGTAGGCTAATTTTTGAGCTATTTCTTTAAAAGAATGTTCTTCAAGTTTCCAAAGCTCATGTCGGTGGATGACGTGATAAATCAAGAGAAATTGTGCAGATGGCAACAAGGTTTTATTCTTCTGTTTGGCTCTAGGGTGCGTGTAATTCTCGCGTAAATCGATCAATAGTTCGGGCAAAAAAAGTTGTTTGCCATTTACAATAAAGTTGATGCCTTTTTCAATGAGTCGCGCTCGATTATAAGCAGCAATGTTTTCTAAAACGAGAGCAACTTTTAAATGTAAGGTGTGCTTAATTTGTTGAAGATGCTTTTCAGTTTGCTGGATACTTAGCTCTTCTTCATTTTTCAGTTCAACGAATATTATTTCTTGCTTGAAAATGGACACTTTATGCAGGTTATATGTTTCGTTAATAAACATAGGCAGCCTATCTGAGTCGCTTTTTCCTAGTGGATTTAGCTCCACCTCTACACCCAAAATTTCATTGATATATCTCCTTGTTTCCTTCATGATAAACCTAATATTGATTAATAAAGGCGTGTGCTTTATTGTGTAAAAATGACTTTATTACTTTGATTATCATAATTCTAAGCATTTATCAGCTGTAAAACTCAAATGTTCACCTTGCTGCACATAGCCCAATTGATTGGTGATAAGCTTTGTTTTGCCAATACTAAATTCGGGTGTGTTGCTGTGGTGATGCCCATAAACCCAATAATCAATATTGGAGGATTCAATAAAATCAAAAAGTTCTACAGCAAAAGCCTCATTGAGTAAATCACCTTTGTATTGCGCTGGGTAATTCATAAAAGTAGGACAGTGATGGGTAAAAACAGCGATTTTCTCTCCTGTTGATTCACTAATTTCTTTTTGAAGAAAAGTCAAACTTTCCTCATGCAGTTGGTTGTATTTTTCTGCCGAAAGGCGAAACCCATTGATTTTAATCTGGTGGAAATCGTTCAAGCTTTTTTCTATTTGCCATTGATTGCCTTCACTGATTTTACTCCATAAGGTTGAAAATAAAAATCGGGTATTTCCATGCACCACCGAATTATTATTAACCAAAAATACATTGCTACGGATTTTCTCGTTTAGCACACCGCTTTTCTTGGCAACATCAAAATGGTAATACTCATGGTTGCCAGGCAGCCAGTAAACTGTTTCATGTTGGTCGGAAAGCAAACTAAAAAAATCTTGGTGTTTATCCATTACAGCAAAAGGCACAATATCACCTGCTAACACCAATACATCACCAACTGGCTGCAAAGGCTGCTGCTTTAAGAATTCCTTATTGGCAGGGAATTCTAAGTGAAGGTCGGATGCATATTGAATTTTAAGTGGCATCTTTATTTTTTTTAAGTAATCTCTTCGGATAACCAAACAGTCTCATTGTCAACTCATGCGTCTTTCTCGCAATAAAGTTCAATTTATTTCCGAAAAATGTAATTCCCAATGCTCCCAAAATCGTAAATGCAAAACTGTATTTATTGATTCTGTCAACAGCTTCCGAAGAGTAAATTGGAAGCTTAGGAATAGTGTATTTCATAATTAGTGCTTTTTGTCTTTAGGCGGATAGTCTAAACCATGATTAAGAAAGATTTTCATGATTCCTTGATTTTATTGTTGTTGTGAACTCTTTTAAATTGCATACTCTTACTCCCAAAATTGATAAGCAAGCCTATTTTAAGGTTGTAAGCTTCTACATAATTCATGGCTTGTGCCAGATGCACATCTTCTAAATTGATAACAGCTTTTATTTCTACCATTATTTTATCCTCCACAAAAAAGTCAACCCTTCGGTTGCCAATGTCATGCCCTTTGTATTGTAGAAGCATTTCATGCTCTCTGCTAAAATCAATGTTTTGCATGTGCATTTCAATAGCAAGCGCACGTTGGTAAATCACTTCCTGAAAACCATTACCCAAATGCTTGTGTACTTCCATAGCACAACCAATTATTTTATGTGTCAAGTCTTGATTTTCCATAATCATGTAATCTTATTTACCTTCTAAAATCTCGTGTCTAAATCAAGCAATCTTATCAATCCTTAAAATCAAGGTTAAGACGTTTCTTCCCAGTCAACAACACCTGCATCATCCCTTTTTTCTGCTCTTTTAGCTTTTCAGTTTTGGCTTTAAGCAGGCTGATTTCTTTATCTACTGCTTGTAAAATTTGTGCAATGGCAGTTTGTTCATCAAAAGTGGGAATAGCAACAGCTAATGAGAAAAAGTCTGATGGAGTAACGTTTAACAAACCGTGTGCTCGACCGCCTTCATGTGCAATTTTTGTAAGTCCTCTATTCAAATAGTTGGCTTCAAAAAACTGTTCGAAAAAATCTCCTGATGTTTTGGCTTTATCCTTAATCCCAAAGCAGATATACAGAGTTGTTACTACCGCCTCATCAAAATCGTTCAGCCTTTTGGTGGCTCCTTTCGGGTAGCCGTTCGAGTAACTCTTGTTGTAGCAAAACTCTCCTTTTTCAACCAAGAAGTAATTGTCCAGTAGTTCACTGGCAATATTTTTCTTGAAGAAATCCTTCTGGCGAACAAAACCTCTTTGAGCAGATATCGTGACTACGTTTTTGTTTCCTTCACCATTTTTTCGAGTTACTCTATTGAAAACATCTTTTAATGCAACTTCCTTCCACTCCCCACTAAACCCTTTCAGCCGTTTCTTGCCCGTTAATAAATTTTGCATAAGCCATTTTTTGCGCAGCTCTTTTTGGGCAATCAGTTGGTTGTTGGCGTTAATGGCTTTGTCCATTAATTCCAAGACCTTTATGATAGCTTTTTGCTCATATAGTGGTGGTGTTAAGACCTTCAGTTTGGAAATCTGCTTTAATGAAAGAAACGGTTGTGCTCCACCATTCAATAAATTGTTTGATAATCTTGGTTTAATAAATGATTGATATTGATTTAGATATGCTCCAATGATTTTATCGGGGTTTGGTTTTAATAAAGCAACGTTTTTTAAACTAAACTCGAAATCCACATCGACTAGGGCAGTTGTAGCAACACCTGCTCCAATATTCACCATAAGAACATCGCCTTTTTCGGAATTACATCTTTTATAAATTTCCTTGTGAACATCCTCCGCTAAATAATAACAACCATCAAAATCAATGAAATTGTCTTTAACATGAAGTGCTGTAATGTAGGGTTTGCCACTTTGAGTTTTAATTGGCGTATCATGCGTACCATCAGTTATTTTAATACAAATGCTGTTCATTTCCTTTATAAACCAATCCTTAGGAATAGAGACACCATTATAAAATAAATAAGGATTGTTAGTAATTGCTATCATCAGTCCGCCAATTGGGTTAAATAATTCTCAATTTCAGCCTGCACCGTTTTCAACTCGCCTTCCAAGCCTTCAATTTCAGCGTTGTAAAATGGCTTGGTATTTTTTGTTTCAGTTGTCATTGTCGTTTTTAATTTAAGTTATCTGCAAAGAAGGCTGCAAACAAAAAATATTTAACACGTTGATTATGAATGGTTTTCTCTTTGCAATCTGTAAACAATGCCGCCTGATCCTGCAAACAAGTCAAAGAGGTAAGTTGGCAACTTTGCAAAGAAACCTGCAAAGAAGATTTATATAAGCAATTGATTATCAATGTATTGTTCTTTGCAATCATGGTTTTAATTTGTAAGTTCTATGGTTGTGTTTGGTTTCTTCAGCCACCTCAATTTGCCCTTTCTCTACCATTTCTGCAAAAAGCCTTGAAACATAAGATGAATTGGTATCGGATATATTCAATAATTTCCTAGCAGCTTCATTGTCTATTTCATCAGCAGTATCCAAATACCTGATAATTGCCTCAATCTGTCTGGCTTTTTCCTGTTTTTTCAGTTTAGCATAGCCTATCTTATCATCTGTAGTTGCAAGTTTGCTCCTGTGGATAATGTATTTCAATCCTGATGTTCTTCCAGTGGATTCAATAAATTCGATCTCCTGTAATTCGCTTAATATTTTGCGCAATTGATAGTGATTTACAAAAGGCAGTTGCTCTAATTGTTGAAAGGTGAGTTTTTGACCTGTATAGATGTGGTTGAGCACTATAAGCTTTTCCAAGTCAATGTCTTTTTTGGTGGCTTGCTTGTAGAGCAGGCTCAACTCAGCGAGTTTTTCGGAGTACACATCTGCATCTACTCGAAGTAAAATGGAGTTTTCAGTTTGTATGGGTTGTGGCAGTTTTTTTCCTTTTGATAATAACGCTGTGAAGATTTTATCAAAACCGCTTCCCGCTTTTTCTGCGTAGTTTATTTCGCGTAGTACATCCATGATGCCCGGATTGCGAGGATTGGTTTTTCGTAGAAAATTAGTTTCATCAATGCCTTGGGGGAAATGCCCTGGACTTTCAAACTCCAAATAATTAGGAAACTTCCTTATTTCTATTACTTGTTGTCTACTGTAATCGCGGTGTGCAATGGCGTTGATTAATAATTCTCGGAGTACTACTTCAGGATAATCTTCAATGTATTCTCTGAACAACCCGAAATGAAATTCTTTTACTTTAGTTTCAGATTTGAGTTGCTGAAAGCAGGCATTAGCCATTTCTATCAGATTACCGCTATACTCAAATGGGGTGTAAGTACCATCCTCATAATATCGGATGTACTTAATCTGGTTATAAGGCAGTTCTTTTAACGCCTTTTGATTTCCGATAAATAGTATTCCCGTAGTTGTTGAAAGTAATTCCCCATTTTCTTCCTTTATCAAGCCTAATGTTTCAGTAAATTCAGGTGAATTATTTTTGAGATATGGACTTTGGGGTTTTTCTTTTTGTATGAGTAAAAATAGATCTCTGGTTTTTGCAATGTCCTGCCAACCAGGAATTGGATTTCCCTGCCTGTCAGTTTCTTTACTGATAAAAGTTAGATGCCATATTTTTTGGTCATATACAATCAAACCTTTTTCTGCCTGTATAGTCGCCATTTCATAAGTTTCAATAATACGGTTTCCATCGTTGCTGCGTATAGGATACTCACCTTTAGAAGTTCGGTGTAATTGAGTTGTGAAAGGAATTTCCAAAACCAGTAATTCGGTGTTCGCAACTTTTAACCTATGTGGCTTTAGTGTGATGGAAGGGACTGTTCTATCTTGTATCTGACGAATCAGCTTAAAAACTTTGCTGTCAGTGTATTCAAATTCTGAATTAATTTCTTTGGTTTTATCCTCAATACCAATAAATAGAAAACCGCCTTTTTTGTTAGCAAAAGCAACGACATCCTTTGCCAATTCATCATATTTTGGAGCAAAGTTTTTCACTGATTTACCGAAAGCAATTTTATCATCCAATTGCTCTTTGAAATCAAGTATATCACATTCACCCTTTGCAAGTAAATTATAAAACCATTGAATACTATGGCGGGTAAGTTTTTCCATTTTTACTGGGTTAATTGTTTCATATACACTTCTATTTCAGCCTGCACCTTATCTAGTTCTTTTTCCAATCCGTCAATTTCTTGTTGCACCGCAGCAATATCTACTTCGGCTTCTTCCTCAAAGGTGTCCACATAACGAGGAATATTGAGGTTGAAATCATTTTCTGCTATTTCATCATAAGGGGCTACATAGCTGTATTTCTCTTTAATAACACCTGGTTTTAGTTTACCTTGGTTAAACTGCTCGTAACTTTCTACAATAGGGTTTATATCTTCCTCCAAACGAAGCTTATTTTGGTTTTTAGCAGAAGCATAAGATTGGCTTGCATCCACAAAAAGAACGTCCGTATTATCACCTTTCCCTCTATTAAATATCAAGATGGCTGCTGGTATTCCTGTTCCAAAAAACAAATTGGCGGGTAGTCCAATTACGGCTTCTAAAAGGTTTTCTTCAATCAGTTTTCTTCTAATTTTTCCTTCGCTTGCGCCTCTAAACAATACGCCATGAGGCACTACAACACCCACTTTGCCTGTGCCTTCATAAGTAGTTTCTATCATGTGGGTTATAAAAGCCCAGTCGCCTTTACTTTTAGGCGGCACACCTCTCCAAAATCTATTGTATTGATCGGTTTCAGGATCAAAGCTATCTGCAGATTTGTCTTCTTCCTTATCATCACTCTTTCCCCATTTGTCTAAGGAGAATGGAGGATTACCAACTACGGTATCAAACTTCATGAGTTCGTCTCCTTCTTTCAGCTTAGGGTTTCTAATCGTATCACCCCAACGTATGGTGGCATTGTCAAAACCATGCAAAAACATATTCATCACTGCCAAAGCCCAAGTACTTCCATTGGCTTCTTGTCCGTATAATGAGAAGTTAGGAGAACCTACTTCTTGACCTGCTTTTATAAGGAGAGAACCTGAGCCACAGGTTATATCTGCTATCCTAGAACCTGGTTTGGATTTAGTGAGTTTAGCCAAGAGTGTAGAAACCTCACTTGGTGTAAAAAATTCTCCTGCTTTTTTCCCAGCATCACTGGCAAAGTTGGCAATCAGGTATTCATAAGCTCCACCAATAATGTCTTCCCCGGCAAGGTGCGATGGACGCAAATCCAGCTTCTCAGAGTTAAAATCCAGCAACAAGTTTTTAAGGCGATTGTTTTTGTCTTTGGGTTCGCCCAGTCTACTGTTATTAAAATCTATGTTTTGAAAAATTCCAGCGCCATCTTCACTTGAAAGCTTAGAACGGTTGGCTTCTTCTAAATCGGTTAAAGCAATATAGATCAGTTCCCCGATATTGGCTTCGTTTCTACTGTTGTAAAGGAATTTGAAATGACTTTGTTCAGGCACAACAAATCGTTCGTGTTGCATGGCGCGTTTTGCACGTTCTTCATCACCATTGTATTTGGCTAGATAAGCCTCATGCTTATCGTCATGCACATCACTCAGGTATTTGATAAAGAGCATGGTCAATACATAATCTTTATAAACACTTGGGTCTATACTGCCTCGAAAGGTGTCACAAGCTTTCCAAACTGCGTTATTGATATCTTGTTGCGTTATTTTATGTCCCATGATCTATATTAATGCATTTATTATTTGTTGTTGGATTTGAGCTTCACGAAATGCGTCAATCTTTAGTTTCAGTTGTTTTTCCTTTATCCTTAAGGAATGGATTCTTAAGATCGTGTTTTGTATTTCTGAAGAAGGAACAGATAGTTTCAAATCACCTAAAACCGATTTAGAAATAGAGGCTATAGCTGAGCCTCTAGCAAATGCTTTTAAATACTGTTGTGTCTTTTCATGGTTTAAATACCATGTCAAATACTCAGGAAGAAGGTTTTTATCGAATATTCTGATTACAAAGAAAGAAGTTGATGCAGCAGCAGCCATCCCTATAAGGTCAAAGTGAGTTGCAAAGTTTTTTGAACCTTTTGCAGCAAATAACACATCCCCCTGCTCCAGAATGTGTTTTTCGGAGATCCCAATCGAATTTAAGTCAGGCTCTAATTCAGTCGCCAGTTTACCTAGCTCATCAAAATACTTCGGTTGCAAATACACCATATCTCCTTTTGCTACTGTTTTAGCAAAAACTCCAGTTTGGATATTGGCAATTTGTTTTAATTCTGTTTTCAATTTATAGTTGTTTTTAGCTGAGTACAACGATTACAAACTTACAAACGAGAAGTATAAAAGCTAGATGATATAGTTTTTTTTAAGTAGAGGGTCTACAATTATATTAAGTAGGACTATAACTGCGGAAAGTTTAACCCAAAACATAACTTTTAAAACAGAATATATTTCAATATGAAAAATGTTAGTTCCCAAAAGGGTATCCACACTTTTTGATTGAAAAATTCGACACCAACCTGCTTTTTTACATTATAAAAATTCCAATAATTACTAAAAATATTCCTAACACTATAATCTGGTAGTGTGCTGCTTTTCCAAATTCGTTCACATCTTTTGGTAAAGGGTTTAAAAATTTGAAAATTAAAATTAATACCCCAAATAAGATGAGTAAAATCCCCAATACAAATTTAAAAATCTCTACAGTCATACCAAAAGGGTAGGATTAAGTCAATTGCAGACAACCATAAAAAAGGAATGCAAAACCAGCAATAAAGAAGAGGTAAGACCATATTTTCATTGTAATAAAAAAGAACTCATTTCTAGTATCCATTTTAACTTTTTTACCAGACTTATATAGGTAAGAGTCATTCCTGGTTAAAAAGGTCCAAATAGCCGAAATTAGAAACCCAAACCCTACAGTCAGATTAAAATCGATGACTGAAAAAATCCCGACGGTATTCCTTTCTAAAGCCCCTAGAATGAGTGCTGTCAAAAACATGGACACCATCAAATAAACCACTACCAATAACCCTTTGTTCTTCCAAATTAGTATCCTATGTTTAACATTAATTTTTTTTAATTTTGAAGCCGCTACCTCCCAAATTATTCGGGGCTTTCATGTTTTTACCTCAAAATTACAACTGCTTTCGCGATTACATCCTACATTTTACCCCATCGAAACCCACCACCACTTACTAATTAGCCTTTAACCACCTTAGTCGATACCATTTGTTTTGGGATTGAAGCAGGATAAAATAGCTTCCAGGAGGTAGCATTCTTAAACTTTCTTCTAGCCGAATCTTGCCCTTTACTCCATCAAAAACCCCCTCCAAAAATAATCTTCCTCCTGAATTCCAGATGCTATAGGAAATCCGCTGGCTGGACTGTAGGCCAAAAAGATCCACACGAATCTCCCCTCCTTTATAAGGGTTTGGATAAATATGCGGCTCCTCATTGCTAAACATTGGATTATTCACCCTTACCACCGGACTATAACTCAATTCGCCCTCAGCATCCTCCGCTTTAACCTGATAGTACCAGTAAGCCTGATCTACAGGAAAAAACTGGTCTTGAAAAGTCACTATAGCTCCAAAATCTTCACCTGAGAAAATCCCAATAGAGGCGAATTCCAAGGCTTGGCCTTCAGCCCTCAAAACAGTGTATTGGGTTGGATATTCCGTGTCATTTACCCAAGAAAGCAGGACTTCATTCCCTTGGAATAAAGCTTCAAAGTCCAACCATTCCAAAGGCAAAACGCTTAATTCGCTAATGCTCGCAATAGCAAAAGCATTGTTTGCCAATTCATTTAAGACCACTTTCCTACCAGCCCATAATTTACCGCTAGTATCACGTGCTGCTACATGTGTACCTGCTGCTGCTTCTCCATCTCCCGTCAATCGTAAATGGTTGATGTCCTGTATCCCCAAATCATCGGACAGCACCCAAAGGTTTACCTCTGATGCTGTCCCACCTGAACTGGTTATTTCAAAATAACTGTTCAGCTGATAGACCACCGTATTCCCATCTGTGTCACTATAACCTGGATCGTACGTTACTCCCGGGTTTTGGACATGGCGGAGGGTCATATTTGTCCCAGTACCGGTAACTGTGCCTTCCAACAGTAAATGCCGCTGAAACCCAAACTGACTGTCAAAAAATGGAAACAAAGCATTGCTTTGATCCAGCGTCCCTGGAAGATTCTTGTAAACTACTTCATCCACATTGAGCCAATCTCCACTGGAATAATTGTAGGCTCCGGATGATCCAAAATCCAGCAACAGGGAATTACCTGAAAAATCAATGGTACCTGCAAGCTGGTCAAAGGAACTAAGAATTCTAAGGTCGTTTTGTAAAGTGAGCACCCCTATAGCCTTGTCCATCTCAAATTCGTCCAGGGAAAAAGAGGGGATAGCGATCAACTGATCTTGTTCTCCAACTGGTATAAATCGTGTTGATGTCCCATTCACATTTCCACCATCCAGGAATTGCATGTCACCGCTTACCTTTAAAACCGCTGGTAGCATTTTCTCCGCTGCACCGCTAAAAAACAAGTGATTGTAAA
>Ga0209491_10005855_pt1 | contig 17615 bp, 15 predicted proteins | sample BON02_FD_187213 | JGI IMG/M metagenome (GOLD analysis project Ga0209491, IMG submission 187213) | Freshwater microbial communities from Lake Bonney liftoff mats and glacier meltwater in Antarctica - BON-02 (SPAdes) (version 2) | ecosystem: Environmental > Aquatic > Freshwater > Ice > Glacier...
CGAGCCCACCCCCAACGACCGACGCGCCATGTTGCGCAAGATCGCCATCGGTGGCGCCGCCGCCGCCGGCGGCGCCATCCTGTTGAGCAACGGCAAGGCTTCTGCAGCTGATAACAACAACTTGCTGCTCGGCAGCAACCTTGCGCAGACCGCCGCCAACACCACGTCGACTCCCACTATCGTCGACTTCACGCCGGGCACGGCGCCCACCGAGGGCCCGAGCGCTCTGAGCGTCGGCGGCTACGTTCCGCCATCCACGTCGCCGTTCCCAGCCGGCGTCGGCGGATACGGTGACCCGACGATCCCGAACGGCGTGCACGGCTCGACGACCGCTCCAGCCGGGTTCGGCGTCGTCGCTGCGAACCTCGCACCCGTGGCCCCCTCGGACACCGCTCCGGTCCCGACCGCTCTTGCCGTGGCCTCCTCCCGTGGAGCCCAGATGCGCTTCGTACCTCTGCCCGGCGCAATCACCGGGCCGACGCCGGGTCTGCACCTCGCTGGGGAGTTGTACTGCGATGCTGACGGCACGTTGTGGTTCACGGTTCCGGTGCCGCCGCCGGCTGCTGCTGGAACGGTGCGATTCGTCAAGCTGGCCGGCACGCCCACGTCCGGTGCGTACCACGGGATCGACCCGCAGCGTGTGTACGACTCCCGCCAGACGGGCTACACCGTCAGGGGCGCGTTGGCACCAAACCTCAATCGCCCCATCAGCGTGGCCGACGGCCGCAGCGCGGGCGGCACCGTCACCCTGGCCGACGCCGTGCCCGCAGGCGCTACGGCAGTCCACATCAACGTCACCGCAGCCAACATGACCGGCCCGAACTTCCTGTCGGTCACCGCCGGCGACAAGACAACGACGACCACGTCGCTGCTCAACTGGGGCCCTGGCGACATCCAGATCGCCAACTCGATCACCGTGCCCGTTGACGCAACGCGCCAGATCAGGGTGTACTGCGGCAATCAGGCTGGCAGCACCGACGTCATCGTCGACGTCTACGGCTACCACCTCTGATCCCTGCGATCAGACCGACCTGAGCACACGTCGCTGAGCGACATCCAACGAGAGGAGCCGGGGGTCCGCCCCCGGTTTCTTCGCGTTCGGGGTCAGGCGGCAGCGGCGGCGGCCAGGTCCGGCTCGGCATCGCCGGACGCCGCAGGCTCGACCTCGAGGAAGATGCATTCTCCCGGGCACAGCTCGGCCGCGTGGATCGTGTCGGAGATGTTCCGGGCGCTCACCGCGGCCAGGCTTCCCGACCCGCCCGGGTCGTTCTGCACCTCTCCGCCCTCTTTCACGTAGGCGATCCCATCTTCGAGCAGGACGAACACGTCGGGGCAGTGATCGACACAGAGTCCGTCGCCGGTACAGAGGTCTTGATCGATCCACACTCGCATGGTGGGCGAACGGTACCGCTGCCTGTCTACATTGACTCGACCGTGAGCCAACAAGACGATCACATATCCGACACACCGAACAGCATTCCTTCGACGCCAGCGGTCACGCCGACAGCGGCGCGGCGCGAACACACCTGGCACCGCCCGACCGGCGACATCGACGACCCCTACGCGTGGATGCGCGACGTCGACGATCCCGAACTGCTCGACTACCTCCGAGCCGAGAACGCGGCGGCCGAACGGTTCTTCGCACCGCATGCGGAGGTGATCGAAACGATCTTCGGCGAGATCCGATCACGGGTACAGGAGACCGACATGTCGACACCGGTCGAATTCGGACCGTGGTGGTACGTCACGTCCACGACCGAAGGGATGAGCTACCCGGTCCATCATCGCGGTCCCACTGCGGAACTCGCCACCAACACCATCCTGCTCGACGAGAACGTCGAAGCCGACGGCCACGACTTCTTCGACCTCGGCGCGTTCGACGTCTCGATGGACCACCGAGTCGCGGCGTGGTCGATGGACGTCGCAGGCGACGAGCACTACACGCTGCGGTTTCGTGACCTCACCACCGGCGCCGACCTCGACGACCGGATCGACGACACCTCGAACGCCGGTATTGCCTGGTCGCGCGACGGGCAGTGGGTGTTCTACGTGACCCCCGACTCCCAGGAACGACCGTCGACCGTGTGGCGTCACCGACTCGGCACCCCCCGCACCGACGACGTGTGCGTGTTCGACGAGACCGACGAGCGGTTCTACGTCGGCATCGGATCCACTCGATCAGAGGACTGGATCATCATCCAGTCGGCCAGCCGCACCAGCGCCGACGCCCAGATCATCTCCACCGACCGACCCACCGACGATCCGGTCGTCGTGATGGCCCGACGCGACGACGTCGAGTACGGCATCGACCACTGGGGCGACTCGTTCGTGATGCACACCAACGACGATGCGGTCGACTTCCGACTCCTCGTCTCCGCCGACGATGCCGACACCACCGACCCGGCATCGTGGACCGAACTGGTCGCCCACGAGCCCGGGCGTCGGATCCTGGGTGCCGACGCCTTCGAGAGCCACCTCGTGATCCACGAATGGGCCGACGCGCAGCCGCGCCTGCGGATCCTGTTCCGCGACCGAACCGAACGAGTCATCGACCTCGGTGCCGAACCACACGACGTCGAACCCACCGCCAACCCGCAGTGGGCCACCGATCTGGTCCGCTACACCGTGCAGTCGCTGACGATGCCCACCTCGCTCTACGACGAGCGCGTCACCACCGGCGAACAGACCCTGCTGCGGCGGATTCCCACGCCGAACGTCGACCTCGACGCGTACACCGGCGAACGGGTGTGGGCGACCGCCCCCGACGGCACGCAGGTGCCGATCGACATCGTGCGTCGAACCGACACCGCCCTCGACGGCACCGCTCCCGGCGTGCTCTACGGCTACGGCGCCTACGAGGCGTCGCTGCCGCCGTGGTTCTCCGTGGCTCGACTATCGCTACTCGAGCGCGGCTACGTGTGGGCGCTCGCCCACCCACGCGGCGGCGGCGAGTTGGGCAGGAACTGGTACCTCGACGGCAAGCTGCTCGCCAAGCCCAACACGTTCGGCGACATGATCGCCTGCGGTGAACACCTGGTCGCGACCGGCGTGGTCAGCCCCGACCGGCTGTGCATCCGTGGTGGCTCCGCCGGTGGGCTGCTCGTCGGAGCGTGCATGACACAGCGCCCCGACCTGTTCGCGAGTGTGGTGGCCGAAGTGCCGTTCGTCGATGTGGTGAACACGATGAGTGACCCGACGCTGCCGCTCACCGTGACCGAATGGGAGGAATGGGGCGACCCGCGGACCGAGCCGTACGCGTCGTGCATCCTCGGCTACTCCCCGTACGACAACACCGTCGCTGCGGACTACCCGGCGGTGTACGCCACTGCAGGACTGAACGACCCTCGGGTGAGTGTGCACGAGCCTGCCAAGTGGACCGCCCGACTTCGCGACGTGTCCACAGGGTCGGCACCGATCGTGCTGCGCACCGAACTCGGCGCCGGCCACGGCGGCCCGACCGGCCGCTACGAGGCGTGGCGCGACGAAGCGCGAACGCTCGCCTTCATCCTCGCCACCACCTGACTGCTCAGGCGAACAGGGCGAGCACACCGAGTGCCATGAACCCGACGTTGCGCGCCACGTGACCCGGGCCGAGCGGCTTCACCGACCACGCGCCGAAGCACGCACACGGCGGGTGGCGACCTTGCGACAGCCGACGCGCGATCAAGCCGGTGAACGCCACCAGGACCAACAGCGCTGTGGCGGCGGCGGCGACCGGCGCCAACTGCATCACGAGCACCGCACCGAGCACGATCTCCACCCAGGGCAGTAGCGGCACCACGAACGTGGGCGCACCCAGGCCTCGCGCCTGTTCGGGCCACGCCGGACCTGCGGCGATCTTCGATCCACCGGAGACCAAGAAGACCAATCCGAGCAGGATCGACGCCACCAGTGCAACGGTGGACATCGCGTCAGATCGTGATGGTCGTGCGCTCGCGTGCCGCAAACGCGTCGACGCCGAGCTCGGCAGCGCACTCGATCACGGGCGCCAGGATCGCATCGAGCTGGTCGTCATCGTGGGCGGGATCGTGGTGGAACAGCGCGAGCCGCTTCACCCCCGCCTCGCCAGCGAGCCACACGGCGTACTCGGGGGTGCAGTGCCCCCAGTCGCGCTTGTCGGCGAACTCTTCGGACGTGTACTGGGCATCGTGGATCAAGAGATCGGCGCCGTTGCACAGATCGAACACCCCCGGCCATGCCGAATGCGAACCATCGGTGGGCATCTGATGATCACTCATGTACACCACCGAACGACCATTCCACTCGACGCGATACCCGACGGTGTGGCCGACGTGCGGGATCAACCGGGTCATCACGCGAACGTCACCGATGGTGAATTCGCCGTCGCCGACCTCGTGGATGTCGACCATGCCGGGGAACATCGAGAAATGGATCGGGAACAACGGCGGCTTGATCGTTTCGGCGAACACGTCGGCGACCGTGAGGTCGCCGGGCTGCTCGGGCGCGTACAGCACGACATTCGCTCCAGGCCGCAGGAACGGCTTGAAGAACGGCAGCCCCTGGATGTGATCCCAGTGCAGATGACTCAACAGACACGTCCCGCGGAACGGTTGGTCGACCGGCTGGGTGAGCCCGAAGTAGCGCAAACCCGTTCCCAGATCGAACAGGATCGGGTCGTTGCCGGGGATGTCGAGCGACACGCACGAGGTGTTTCCGCCGTAGCGAGCGATCTCGTCACCATGACACGGAGTGGAACCACGGACACCGTGAAAGGTCAGCTCCATACCGTCCGCCGCAGTACTCGTGTCGTGTGAACCCCCGATGACCTCACGATAGGGCTTTTTATGAACGCGGACGCAACTGCACCGACGTGACGTCGGTCGCTGACGTCGGTCGCTGACGTCGGTCGCTCGCGTCGGTCGCTGACGTCGGTCGCTGACGTCGGTCGCTGACGTCGGTCGCTCGCGACGGGCGGTGCCGACTGATCGTTGCCGACGGCACGGTTGCTACCGTCTGGTGATGCCTGATCCGACCCGAACAGCCCGCCTCCCCGACGGGATTGTCGTGGTCGTCAAGGAGGAATGTGCGACCTGTCATTCCGTGAGCTCGGTGCTTCGCCAACTCGACGACGCCACCACGCTGACGGTCTACAGCCAGGACGATCCGCACTTCCCCGAGTCACCCACACCGATCCACGACGCCGACCTCGCCGTGAGTTGGCATCATCGAATCGAGACCGTGCCGACGGTGATCCGAGTCGTCGACGGCGTCGAAGTCGAGCGCACCGTCGGTTGGCATCGCGACGAGTGGGTGCGGGTCACCGGCATCGACGGTCTCGGCGTCGACCTCCCCGCGATGCGACCGGGCTGCGGGTCGATGAGTGTCGATCCCGATCTCGTCGACGAACTCAACGTGCGCTTCGGTGCGTCGGTACTGGCATCGCGCCGTATCGACGTCGCCGAGGCCGAAGACGAGATGGAGATGATGTTCACGCGCGGGTGGACCGACGGACTTCCCGTGGTGCCGCCCACCGAGGCGCGGGTGATGCGCATGCTCACCGGAACCACACGTGCCCCCTCCGACATCGTCGCCACAGTGCCGCCAGACCTCGTCGAGGTCACCGTCGAGAAGGTCGCCGTTGCCGCAGTGATGGCGGGCTGTCTACCCGAATACCTGGCGTGGGTGCTCACCGCGGTCGAGGCGGCGTGCACGCACGAGTTCAACATGCACGGCCTACTCGCCACGACCATGCCGGTCGGCCCGATCATCGTGTGCAGCGGGCCCGGCACGCGAGCGATCGGTATGAACTCGGGCGGCAACGCGCTAGGTCAGGGCAACCGGGCGAACTCCACGATCGGTCGGGCGCTGCAGTTGGTGGTGCGCAACGTCGGCGGTGGCCGCCCCGGCGAGGTCGACCGGGCAACCCACGGCAGCCCTGGCAAGATCGGGTTCTGCTTCGCCGAGAACGACGTCGACTCGCCGTACGGCACCCTCGCTGTCGAGCACGGCATCGAGCCGGGTGTCGACGCGGTCACCCTGTTCGCAGGTGAGGGCACTCGTTGCGTGGTCGACCAGCTCTCGCGCGAGCCCGACTCGCTCGCCCGGTCGTTGGCGGCGAGCCTGCAGGCGATGCATCATCCGAAGCTCATCATGGCGTTCGATGCGATCCTGGTGATGGGGCCCGAACATGCCCGAGTGTTCGCCGACGCCGGTTGGGGCCGTGAACGGATCCTGGCGGGCATCGCCGAGCACCTGAACCGTCCCGGGTCCGAGTTGGTTCGAGGCGCCGACGGCATGGCCGAGGGCCTCCCGGCAGCGTTCGCTGACGCGCCGTCGTTGCCGAAGTTCCGCCCGGGTGGATTGATGCTCACGTTCGCCGGCAACGGCACCGGACTGTTCTCGGAGATCATCGGCGGCTGGGCCAACGGTGACGTCGGCTCGAAGCCGGTCACCCGAGCAGTGACATACTGAGGCCACCATGACCGCCATCCGCACGATCCTCGACCCCACCAGCGAGCGCACCGTCGCCGAGCGTCGACGCCTCGACCGCCCGGCCTCGTTGTCGGGACTCACCGTCGGCCTGCTCGACATCTCCAAGCCCCGCGGTGACGTGTTCCTCGATCGACTCGAAGAGCGCCTGGTCGGCGTCGGCGCCAACGTCAAGCGCTACAAGAAGCCGACCTTCACCAAGCCGGCCCCGGTCGATCTGCGCCACGAGATCTCGGTCGAGTGTCAGGTGGTCATCGAAGCCTTGGCCGATTGAGGCAGTTGCACGTCGTGCAGTGTGCACGACATCAGTGATCTGGAACTTCGCGGTATCCCAGGCGTCTTCGTGGCGTCGGAGGGATTCGTCGACGCAGCCGTTGCCCAATCGACGTCGCTCGGCTTCGCGGCGGTCGCCCGGGTGTTCACCCCGCACCCGATCCAGGATCGCACCGACGACGAGATGCGCGCCTACGCCGACGCCGCCTTCGACGACATCCTCGCCAGCCTCACCTCGCAGGCCTGAACGAATCTCGATTGGGGTCAGACCCCAATCGAGATTCTCGATCAGCGGACTCGTAGGTGGAGTGGAGATCGATCGGGACGTCCGACGATCCGGGTTCGATCGGAGCGATCGGCTGCATGATGCGGCGACGCTCAGGCGTCAACCGGTCGAGGAACTCCGGTGACAAGCGGTAGCCGAACCGAGGAGTCGCCCACGGTGGTCCATAGCGCAAGATGATCACGCGACGGTCGCCGGCATTGATCCTCGTGCTGCCGCCGTGCATGCATGCATCGACGAACACCAATACATCGCCGGCACGGCAGTGCATCGGCACTGCGTGCGGGAGGTCGTCCATCCGGTCACCGCGTGCGTAGTCGCCGACGACCGGATGCACGAAGTTCGACTTGTGGCTACCCGGCACGATCATCGTTGGTCCATCACCTGGCCCGATGTCGGTCAACGCGACGAGCACGTTCAATTGGCCGCACCGGAACCGGCCGTTTCGGTAGGAGTACTGCGTGCGCACCGACGCATCGCGCCCACCCGAGTGGGCGGGGTGATGGCCGCCAGCAGCGCGAATGGTGGCGATGTGCTCGTCGATGGTCACGCCTTCGACGTAGGTGCCCGACTCGCCGGCGTAGCGACGAGCATGATCGATCCAGCTCGGGTGGTCGATCAGGACGTCGAATGCCGGGTTGCCGCAATCGAGCAGGTTGTGCAGCTCGAAGCCCGTGTCAGACGTGTAGTCGCGTCGTTGGGCATTGCCGACCCACTCACCATGACCGAGCACCGGGAACCCGTCGTAGGCCTGGTTCAGCGCCTCCAACTGATCGCCGGACAACGCCGACGGGATCACGAGGTACCCGCGCAGATCGAATTCGTAGTCGTCCAGAGCCGTCGGCAGCACCATGTTCGAAACCTAACAGTTCACATGCTCGTCATGCGTTTGCTTTCGCATGTTGACACCGAACGAAAGTTGGTGAAAGATATCGAAAGTGATGGGGAGCGTCGAGGTCGAAGAGAACTTGCCGGCCGAGGTCCGCCAGCAGCGAACGCACGAGTACCTCAACGAGCGAGGGTTCGTGCGGGTCCGCGAGCTGTCCGACCGATTCGGCGTCAGTACCGTCACCGCTCGCAACGACCTCGATGTACTCGAGCAACGACGCCTGGTGCAGCGGGTCCACGGTGGCGCCATGCCGGTGAACCGCTCACGTGGCGAGCAGTCGTTCGAGGTGGTCGCCACCCAACGCACCGACGAAAAGACCCGTATCGCCCGCGCCGCTGCCGACCTGGTCTCCACCGGCGAATCGATCCTGGTCGACGTCGGCACCACCGCCGCTGCGTTCGCCTCGCAACTGGTCGGCCGGCGAGACCTCGGCGAACTCAACGTGATCACCAACGGCATCAGCATCGCGCTCGCCCTCGAAGCTGCGCATCCCCGGTTCTCCATCGTCGTCACCGGGGGAACCTTGCGGCCCAAGCAGCACTCGCTCGTCGACCCGCTCGCCGGGTCGTTCCTGAAGACGCTCAGCGTCGACACCGTCTTCCTCGGCTGCAACGGCATCCACCCCAGCGCCGGGATCACCAACATCAACCTGCCCGAGGCCAACGTGAAGCGGGCGATGATCGAAGCGTCGCAACGCTGCGTCGTGATGGCCGACAGCTCCAAGATCGGCACGAGGGCCCTGGCGAGTGTGTGCACCATCGACGACGTCGATGTCGTCGTCACCGACAGCGACGTACGCGACGCCGACGTCGACTGGCTGAAGGAACGAGGTGTCGACGTCATCGTTGCGTGACGTCGACACGAGAACGTCCGGAACCATCCGGATGACAGACCGGTCGCCCATGCGGCCGGATTGATGGAGCGCACTGCGTGCACTTCGAGAGGGAGGGAACAACGTGAGGAAGATTCGAAGGGTGGCCGCAGCTGCGGTCGCACTCTCGCTGGTCGCGGCTGCCTGTGGCAGCGACGACGGCGGCGGGACCACCGAGGGAAGTGAGCCGTCGGGCACGGACGCTGGAGCCACCGAAGAGACCACCGCTGACGGCAGTGGCGACGACGGCGGCGGAGCGGAAATCCGCTGGCGTACCCGCCCCGACAACGACGCCGAAGCCGCCGTGTACGCCGGCATCAGCGACGAGATCGACGCCGCGAACGACGCGTTCTCGCTGAGCTACGAGCCCGGCACCAACGAGGGTTCGCCCTACCAGGACCAGTTGGTCACCGAGATCGCGAACGGCACCGCGCCCGACGTGTTCTGGATTCCCGGAACCGACATCGCCCGATTCCAGAAGGAAGGCCTGATCCTCGACCTCGCACCGCTCGCGGCCGAGACCGACTTCGACGTTTCGGCGTTCTACCCGGAACCGATGTTCCACCTGACCTACGACCCGGAAGCGGGCGCACCCGGCGACAAGTTGTGGGGCCTGCCGCGCGACGTGTCGACGTTCGCGCTGTACCTCAACAACGACCTGATCGCCGAAGCAGGTGCCGACGACCCCCGTGCGCTGGCAGCCGCTGGTGAATGGGATTGGGCTGCGTTCGAGGATGTCGCCCAGAAGGTCACCGACCTCGGCGGCGCCAACAAGGGCTTCGCGATGAACGGCTGGTGGGCCAACTACGGAGCGTTCATGAACGCTGCTGGTGGTGGCTTCTTCAACGAGGACCGCACCGAGTGCGCCCTCGACACCCCGGAGTCGATCGCCGGCATCACCAAGGTGAGCGACATCTACGCCGCCAGCCTGGCCGTGCCGTTCGGCGAAGACGGTGAGCCGCCATGGAAGGCCGGCACCGTCGGCATGTTCACCAACGGCCGCTGGGCAACGCCGGGCGCACGTGCCGACGCCAACTTCAACTGGGACGTCGTCGAACTGCCGACGGGCCCGGGTGGCACGCAAGGCAACTGGTTGTTCTGGGGCGCATACGTCGTCAACGCCAACACGGAGCATCCCGAGGAGGCATGGGCGCTCGTCCAGGCATTGACGGATGCGTCGACGCAGGGGCAGATCAGCGAACTCGGAGCGAACATCCCGAGCCGCACCAGCGACGAGGCGATCGACGCCTTCTTGGGCTTCACACCACCCGAGAACAGCCAGGCGTTCATCAACGGACTGCAGGACTCGCCCACCGCTGAAGGTCCGCTCTGGACTGGCGACTGGCCGGCGTTCGACACCGCGATGAACGACGCCGTCACCGCAGTGATCAACGGCACTCGCACCATCGAGGACTACGAAGCGAAGGTCTGCTCGGAAACTGCAGACGCCTTCGACAGCTGAACACACAGCTGAACACACACAGCTGAACACACCAGATCAACACTCACAGCTGAACACACAGCTGAACACACGGTTGAACACACACGGCTGACCGGACACGGTCGACCATGACCGGGTGGTCGTCTCCTCTCGGGGAGACGACCACCTGATCGATTCGCTGTCTCGACGGTGCGCGGTCGCTTCGGCGTTCGCACACCGTCGAGATGAACCCGGGGGTGACGATGGCGTTCGACGCCGACCACGAAATCATGGCGCCGACGTCGGCGTCCGAACACGAACCGACGGTTGCCCTGCACCGTGGGCTCACGTTGGTCACCCTGTGGCACGTCCTCGGCGTGGTCGCCGGGGCCGCCATGATGCTGCTTGCCCGACGAGGTGGCGACCAGGAACTGCCAGGAACCATCGGCGTCGCGCTGCAGTTCTTCGCGATCGCTGCCTTCGCAACCCATGCCTACGCGGCATACGGCATCCGAACCCGACGGCACCACGCCCGATCCGCCTCGCTCGTCGTCAACTATCTGACCTTCGTGGTCGCCGCCGTTGCGGTGCTCCACCAGTTCGGCGCCTTCCGCGCCATCGGTTCGTTGGGAGAAGGCCTCAACAAGGCGTTCATCCCGTTCCTCGTCGCCGCGATCGGGCTCGTGTGGATCCTGGTCGCCGGACAGATCTCCACGTCGCGCCCGGCAGCGAAGAGCCCACCGGCGCTGCGACGTGCCGGCCAGGTGCTCGTCGTCGTCGGCAGCGCCTGGTTCGTCATCGCTGCTGACCCGACCGGAATGTTCTCGGCCATCACCGACCAGATCACCTCACCGCTCACCCTTGCCTCGATCGGCCTTGCAGCAGGAGCGCTGGTGGCAACCCGGTTCATGTGGCACCGCGACGTCGGGCGTTTGTTCGGCACCACCTCGAGCGAAGAACGAACACTGAGCGGTCTCGCGTTCCTGTCGCCGAACCTGATCGGTTTCCTGTTCTTCTTCGCCGGTCCACTCGTCTTCTCCCTCATCGTCAGCTTCTTCGACTGGAAGACCACCGGCACCAGTCGCAGCTTCGTCGGCATCGACAACTACGTCGAGGCCCTCAGCATCGACTTCGCGAGTTCAGCGAGTGCCAACGCCGGCGTCGAGGCGCTCAAGCCCGGCTACCAGGTACTGATGCACCTCGACTGGTTCGGGCAGAACTGGTTGATCGGCGCCCGCGACGTCACGTTCTGGTTGTCGCTGCGCAACATCATCGTCTTCCTCGTGCTCGCCGTGCCGCTGTCGGTGCTGCCGGCGCTCGGGTTGTCGAGCATCCTCGCCTCCGAGCTGCCACGAGCGAAGATCTTCCGGGCCATCTACTTCGTGCCGTCGGTCGCCGGCGTCATCGGTGTGGCGATCATCTGGGGTCAGATGTTCCAGAGCACCGTCGGCTGGATCAACTACATCATCAAACGTGCTGGCGACATCTTGCCGTTCGTCGACGCCCCGTCGGAGGGCCACCCCTGGCTGAGCAGTAACTCCACGGCGCTGCTCGCGATGGTGATCGTGTTCGCCTGGATGAACTTCGGGTTCAACACCGTGCTCTACCTCGCCGGCCACCAGGCCATCCCCAAGGACCTGTACGAGGCCGCCGAGATCGATGGCGCTCGCACCTGGAAGATCTTCCGTCGCATCACCGTGCCGCAACTGCGCAACACCACCTTCTATGTGTTGATCACCACGTCGATCCTTGCGTTGCAGTTGTTCGACATCGTGTGGATCCTGTCGACGCCACAACCCGGCGGGCCCGACAACGCCACGATGACGCCGGTCATCGCGCTCTACAACGAAGCGTTCCGCAACAACAACCGCGGCTACGCCTCTGCACTTGCCTGGGTGTTGTTCATCATCATCTTCGGCTTCACCTTCGCCCAGTTCCGGCGAGATCGTGACGCAGCCACACCTGGAGGTGTGTCATGAGCGTTCGCCGCAAGGGTCCGAGGGCGACGTTCGTCCGGGTGGGCACGTACGCACTGCTGATCGCCGTCGCGGCGCTCGTGGTGTTCCCGTTCATCGTCGCGGTGTCGACGTCGATGAAGCGCAACAGCGACATCTTCACCTACCCGCCATCGCTCGTTCCCCGTGCCGAGGTGACCGTCTCAGACGCCGAGCGAGCACTCGACGGCAACACCGTCTACGACTTCGCCGAACGCGACGGCTCATGGGTGCTCGTCGACGACGACATCCCGCTCGCTGTCTTCGCCCCCGTCGGCGGCCAGGCCGACGACGTCACTCTGGCGGCCGACGCCGGGGAACGCACCGGCGACATCATGGTCGTCGACGGCGAAGACGAAGATGTCTTCCTGATCGACGTCGACGGCGAAGCGGTCGAAGCCACCCGCGTTCGACTGACCGTGGGAGGGTTGTTCGAACCGATCGACGGCGGCGACCAGATCGTCGAACTCGTGAGCGCTGCGACACCACAGCGCGAGTTCGGACCTCGCTTCGAGAACTTCCCCCAGGTCGTCAACGAAAAGAACCTGGGTCGATCACTCACCAACACCCTGTTGGTCACCATCGCCGTGGTGATCGGCCAGATCGTCACGTCGATCCTCGGTGGGTACGCCTTCGCCCGTATCGACTTCAAGGGTCGTGACAAGATCTTCATGCTGTACCTCGGGTCGGTGATGATCCCGTTCGTGGTCTTGATCATCCCGCTGTTCCAACTGATGTTGCAGCTCGACTGGACCGACAACCTCGTCGCCCTGATCATCCCGTTCGTGTTCAGCGCGTACGGCACCTTCCTGATGCGCCAATTCTTCCTCGGGATCCCGAGCGAGATCGAAGAGGCAGCCCTGCTCGATGGTGCAAGCCGGTGGAAGATCCTGTGGCGCGTGATGGTCCCCCTCGCCCGCCCGGCGATCGCCGCCCTCGCCACGTTCGGGTTCCTGTATGCGTGGAACTCGTTCTTCTGGCCGCTCGTCATCATCAACTCGGGCAACCCCGACAACGGGCTGCTCACACTCACGCTCGCCACCCTCGGCGGGCGCTCCAGCACCGACACCAACCTGGTGTTCGCCGGCGCAGTCATCGCGATGACGCCGCCCATCCTGGTGTTCCTGTTCGCCCAACGCTATTTCGTCGAGAACTCCGCAACCAGCGGACTGAAGTGAGGTCCAATCGTGTCAGCAGTCAGCTTTTCCGGTGTCAGCAAGCGGTACAAGGACGGGCCGAAGGCCGTCGATTCGCTCGACCTCACCATCAACGACGGTGAATTCATGGTGTTCGTCGGGCCATCGGGGTGCGGCAAGTCGACGGCGTTACGGATGCTGGCCGGCCTCGAGGAGATCACCGAGGGCGAGCTGCGCATCGGCGACCAGGTCGTCAACGACCTACCACCGGGAGATCGCGACATCGCCATGGTGTTCCAGAACTACGCCCTGTATCCGCACATGACCGTGCGTGAGAACATCGGCTTCGCGCTCGAAGTGGCGAAGGTCGACAAGAAGCAAGCCAAGAAGATGATCGAGGACGCAGCGGAGCTCCTCGGACTCACCGAGTACCTCGAACGGTTGCCGAAGGCGCTGTCTGGTGGCCAACGCCAGCGCGTCGCCATGGGCCGCGCGATCGTTCGCTCACCGCAGGTGTTCCTGATGGACGAGCCACTCTCGAACCTCGACGCCAAGCTGCGCGTGCAGATGCGCTCCGACATCATCCAGCTCCAGGCCCGCCTCGGCACCACCATGGTGTACGTCACCCATGATCAGGTCGAGGCCATGACGATGGGCCATCGAGTCGCTGTGTTGCGTGCTGGCGTCCTCCAGCAGGTGGCGCCGCCGCAGAAGCTCTACCTCGAGCCGGCCAACCTGTTCGTGGCTGCCTTCATCGGCAGCCCGTCGATGAACCTCGTGGCCTCCGACCTCACCGTCGACAACGGCGTGGTGACCTTGGCGTTCGCCGAGCACCGGGTGCGTCTCGCCGCAGGGGCCGTCGAGCGGTATCCCGGGCTGCTCGAACGCAACGGTTCGGAGGTCATCTTCGGTATGCGCCCCGAGCATTTCGCGCTTGCCGGCGACATCGACGTCGACGACGACCAGATCATCGAGGTGCAGGTCGATCTTGCCGAGGCGATGGGCGCCGAAGTGCACGTTCACGCCACGTTGGACGTCCCACCGGTGTCGATCGACGGCGAGATGATCGACCCCGACGCCGACTCGCAGGCCGATGGCACCCGCGTCATCGCCCGCATCGACGGCATCCACGTCGTGGCCATGGGACAGCGCATCCGCCTGGCACTCAAAACTCATCTCGCCCACTTCTTCGACCCCACCGACGGTCGACCGTTGCGCTGAGACCATGACAACCGAGGATCTCCGCATCGACCCGCATCTCGGCACGCGTGTCCACGTCGTCGGCACGCGTCAGGGCCGACCAAATCTTCCATCCAATGGTTGCCCGTTCTGCGTCGGTGGCGTCGAGGCACCCGATCCGTACGACGTCCTGTGGTTCCCGAACCGCTGGCCGGCGATGCCGGACGAACGCTGCGAGGTGATCCTGTACACCTCCGAGCACGATGCGACGTTCGCCTCACTCGGCGTCGAAGGTGCGTGTCGGGTGATCGACCTCTGGGCCGACCGGACAACCGAACTCGGACGGCGAGCCGACGTCGACTACGTCCTCGTGTTCGAGAACCGCGGGCCCGAGATCGGCGCCACGATCACCCATCCGCACGGCCAGATCTACGCGTTCGATCACGTTCCCGAACGTCAACTCGCCGCACTGCGCGCCGGCTGGAAGCCCGAAGTCGATCCCGGCGAACGTCTCGTGACCACCTTCGATGATTGGACCGTGTCCGTGCCGGTCGCAAGTCCGTTCCCGATTGCACTGTCGATCGCTCCGACCACGCAGGTGCCCGACGTCGTGTCGCTCTCGACGGTCGCCCGGTTGTCGCTCGCCGCGGTGCTCCTCGACACCTTCACACGACTCGATGCGCTGTTCGACCGGCCGTTGCCCTACATGATGTGGCTCAACCAACGCCCCACCGACGGCAACGAGTGGGACCAGGCGTGGTTCAACATCGACATCGTGTCGCCATGGCGTGCGGCCGGGGTCCCCCGATTCATCGCTGCAGCAGAAGTCGCCACAGGCGAGTACTTCAACCCCGTCGTCCCCGAACACCTCGCCACCCAACTCCGGGAACTCTGAAAGCGAGTGGTCACGACTGGCGGCGAGGAACTGTCACACCGTGCCGGGCCTACTGTGACAGTTCAGGAAAAGGCGGCGATGGCGGCGGCGGTCGCAAGCACGCGGCGGGCGTTGTCGACGTGGAGGTTCTCGATCATCCGGCCGTCGACGGTGACCACGCCTCGACCGTCGGCAACCGCGTCGTCGAACGCCGTGATCACGCGCTCGGCGTGATCGATGTCGTCGGCCGACGGCGCCCACATGGTGTTGGCCGGCTCGACCTGGCTGGGATGGATCAGCGTCTTGCCGTCGAAGCCCATCTCCATGCCCTGGCGGCACTCGGCCTCGAAGCCGTCGGGGTTCTTCACGTCGTTGTAGACGCCGTCGAGGATCACCTTGCCGGCTTCACGGGCAGCGAGCAGTGCGGTGGCGAGATGCGTCACCAGCGGGTGGCGGCTCGGCACCAGCGGCGACCGCAGTTCCTTCGCGAGGTCGTTGGTGCCCATCACGAGCACCGCGACTCTCGGGTGCCCCGCGATGGCGCGGACATTGAACATGGCCGTCGGGGTCTCGATCATCGGCCAGATCATCACCTCGGGGGTACCGGCTGCATCGAGTAACGCGGCCACCCGGTCGACGTACTCGACCGAGTCGACCTTGGGGATCACGACGGCCGACGGGCGCGCTGCGGCGGCGGCCGTGATGTCATCGCTCCCCCACTCGGTGTCGAGACCGTTGCAGCGGATCGTCAACTCTCGGTTGCCGTAGAGCCCTGACTGCACCGCCGCTGCCGCCTTGCCGCGTGCATCGGGCTTGGCATCGGGGGCAACGGCATCTTCGAGGTCGAAGATGATCGCGTCGGCAGCGATCGTCTGGGCCTTCTCGAGTGCACGGTCGTTGGCCGCCGGCATGTACAGCACGGAGCGGCGGGGGCGCAGATCGTCGGCCATCGGGTTCATCGGGTTCATCGGGTTCATCGGGTTCATCGGGTTCATCGTGGTGATCTTTCTCGAAGCGATGAGTCTTCGCGCGGACGGGTCGCGCGGAAACTCATCGCTCGGTTGGTGGTGGGTCGAAGCGATGAGTCTTCGCGCGGACGGGTCGCGCTGAAACTCATCGCTTCGGGTTGTCGGTGATCAGAAGCCGTACTGGGCGGCGAGTTCGGGGTCGCGTTCGGACAGGGCGTGGGCGAGTTCGATGACGACGCGACACTGCTTGACCGAGGCGTCGTCTTCCATCTTGCCGTCGAGCATGAGCGCACCGGTGCCGTCGCCCATGGCATCGATGACGCGCTGGGCGTGGGCGACATCGGCGGGGTCGGGGCTGAACACCTTCTTGGCGATGCCGATCTGCACGGGGTGCAGGCTCCACGCGCCGACGCAGCCGAGCAGGTAGGCGTTGCGGAACTGGTCCTCGCAGGCAACGGTGTCCTTGATGTCGCCGAACGGGCCGTAGAACGGCAAGATCCCGTTGGTCACGCAGGCGTCGACCATGCGGGCGATGGTGTAATGCCACAGATCCTGTTGGTACGTGGTGCGGGGGGCTTCGATGTCGGAGTTGCCCTCGGCGTCGACATCCGGATCGGCACGCACGAGGTAGCCGGGATGGCCGCCGCCGACGCGGGTGGTCTTCATCCGGCGGTTCGCAGCGAGGTCGGCCGGCCCGAGCGACAGGCCCTGCATGCGCGGTGACGCAGCGCAGATCTCCTCGACGTTCGCAACGCCACGCGCCGTCTCGAGGATGGCGTGGACGAGCAGCGGTTTCGTGAGCCCTGCCTTCGCTTCGAGTTGGGCCAGCAGGCGGTCGACGTAGTGGATGTCCTCCGGTCCTTCGACCTTCGGGATCATGATGACGTCGAGTGCATCACCGGCTTCGAGGACGGCGGCGGTGAGGTCGTCGAGCCCCCACGGGGAGTCGAGGCTGTTCACCCGGGTCCAGAACTGGGTGTCGCCGAAGTCGACCGTGCTGGCGACCTCGACGAGACCGGCGCGTGCCTCCTCCTTCTGATCGGCGGGCACACCGTCTTCGAGGTTGGCGAGCAAGATGTCGACCGTCGGCGCGATGTCGGGCACCTTCGAGCGCATCTTCTCGTTGGCTGCCGGGAAGAAGTGGATCATCCGACTCGGCGGGAACGGGATCTCACGCACGGGCTCGGGGGCCCCGACGGCGAGTGGACGGAAGAAATCTCTGGCTGGACGCACGAGCCAACCGTACGCGGCGCGGGCCGCGAGCGGACAACCGTCTCC
>Ga0209491_10005859_pt1 | contig 17607 bp, 12 predicted proteins | sample BON02_FD_187213 | JGI IMG/M metagenome (GOLD analysis project Ga0209491, IMG submission 187213) | Freshwater microbial communities from Lake Bonney liftoff mats and glacier meltwater in Antarctica - BON-02 (SPAdes) (version 2) | ecosystem: Environmental > Aquatic > Freshwater > Ice > Glacier...
TACTTATAGTATTTATTCTGCTGCTCTCCTCTCGGCAAAAGATTAGGTCTCCAGATCTCTTTATTCTTAGTATAGACCAAAATATGATCATGAGAATCGGAAAGCCATTTAGCATCATTTTGAGGCGAATATTTCTTTTCCCAGATCACATTGGATACAAAGTTTTGCCTTCCAAAAATCTCATCACAAAGCACTTTCAGATAATGACTTTCATCGTCATCGATGGAAATCCAAATTGATCCTTCAGATGAAAGTAAGTCCCGAAGCAGCCGAAGTCTTGGGGTAATCAAATTTAGCCATTAACTATGCTCGACCCCATCATCGTAATGTTCGAAAGCATTTCCTGTATTATAAGGAGGATCGATGTAGATGCACTTTACCTTTCCAGCGTAGTCCTGCTCCAGGGCTTTAAGCGCAAGGAGGTTATCTCCATGGATCAGCATATTTTCTGATTTGGGATCGCCGTAACTGTACTCGGGATTCTCGATCAGGATGCGAGGTTCGAGCTTGGGCTCATCGCCCTTGCCGATCCAGGTAAGTTCGAGTTTTTGGGATTTGGGGATTGACATCGGGTATTTGAAAAATTGAAGTGTTTTGACTAGAAAGACTCAAGAACGCAAAAACTTGGATTTTGAGCAAACCAAAATCAAAGTTGCATCATTTTTGACTTAAAATGTCGGTTATTAGCTTGCCGATAAGGTAGGGAATTCAAACAGCGTAATGTAATAAGACGGATATTTTTCACCCAAGTACGAGTTTGATTCAATTTTTAACCATTATATTCAAAATAAATATAAGTTTGTGTGAAAAAATCACGATAAATCCATGCTGATCCGATTTGTAGTTGAAAATGTATTCTCTTTTGGAGCTCAAAAGGAATTTAATACCATTCCGAATAATCGACTTAAAACACTCGACCATCACCGATACAATTTTGATGGATTTCGATTGTTGAAAATGTCCGCACTCTACGGGGCAAATGGAGCTGGGAAATCTAACCTGATCAAGGCGATGGATCTCCTGCAAAACCTAGTGATAAAGGGTGGACGTAGCTATCAGTTTTATGATAGTACATTTAAATTTACGAGTGAAGCAAAGTTAGATCAAATCCTAGCCGTTGAGTTTTTCCAACAAGGGACGGCCTACTATTATGGATTGAAACTCAATCAAGGTCGCGTGGTGAATGAAGAACTGTATCGCTCAGGACTAGGTCAAAAAACAGATGTAAAGGTATATGAGCGCAAAACTGATTCCGAAGGGACCTCATCCTTGTATTTTTCAGAGGCCTTTGAAAAAGACGAGAAAAGTCAAATCTTAAAAAGTATTCTTTTGGAGGAGTTTGTCAAGCCAAATGAACCGGTTTTTAAGCTGCTTGCCAATCGGGATAATAAATTTCTGTCAGATGTAAAAAAAGCATTTAGCTGGTTTGCAGACACCCTCCAAATCATTACGCCCGGTTCCAAGCCGATGGCTCTAGCACATAGAATAGATATTGATCCTGACTTTCAAAGTTACGCAAACGATATGATGTGTTCATTCAATATTGGGATCCACTCCCTGTCAACAGAGAAGGTGGAGGCAGAGGAGTTTTTTGGAAAGGATAATGAAAATGAGCTATCAGGACTTTTGAGCAAACTCGAAGAAACTAAGGATAAAATCATGAGTCTGCAAACTAGAAAAGGTGACGAGATTATCTTGATCAAAGAGAAGGGGAAGTTTTGGGTAAAAAGATTGAAAGTAAATCATCAAGGAGGTGGAGATAAAGTTGTAGAATTTAATTTAGATGAGGAGTCTGATGGAACGAATCGTCTGCTTGATTTTGTACCGGCATTCAAAGCTGTGCTTTCTGAGCGAAAGGTTTTCTTAATTGATGAGATCGAGCGAAGTATTCATCCGCTTTTGATCAAGGAATTGGTCAGGAAGTTTTCTGATGATCATGCTTCTCAGGGTCAGTTGATCTTTACTACCCACGAATCCAATCTGCTGGATCAAGAGCTCTTTCGACAGGATGAGATTTGGTTTGCAGAGAAAAGTACAGATGGGGAGACCGACCTCTATTCGCTCAGCGACTTCAAGGAACACAAGACGCTGGATATTCGAAAAGGGTATTTGAATGGGCGCTATGGTTCCATTCCTTTTCTCGGAAATCTTAAGGATCTTAACTGGCATGAATATGATCATAACTCGGAGACTGTTTGAGCGAAGGCCCCCGAGTCGGGAAGCTAAAATTATCTATATTTTTTGTGAGGGAGCAAAGCGGGAGCTTGCGTATTTCCAATACTTCAAGGAAATGGATTCTAGGATCAATCTGGAGATCTATGAGTTGGATGCTCATGAAGATAATTCTCCACTCGGGTTACTGGAGATTGCCAAAAACTGTATTTTGGTGACTGATGACAATCCTGAGCCCAAGTACAATCTGCAGAATCAGGATGAGGTTTGGATTGTGCTGGACTCTGACCCAGACCAGGGGAATTCCCGAACTCCCCAGATTTCGGCTATCAAATCGGAGATAGAATCACATGATCGGTGGTCCTTGGTGGAAAGCAATCCTTGCTTTGAAGTTTGGCTTTATTATCATGGGCAAGCGGAGTTTGCTGATTTTGAAGGAATGGAAGCTTGCAAATCTTGGAAGCAAAAGGTAAATAGCTTGCTTGCAGGAGGATTTGATTCACGAAAGCACCCAATCCATATTGCCGATGCCACAGCAAACGCAAAGGCTAATTTTTTGCTGGATGAAGGAGGCAATCTGAAAATCGGTTCTACAGAAATCTATCGCTTATCTGAAAGTATGCTACGTTTGTTGGGAGACCGAATCCGAAACGCAAAGGCGAAGCTAGACACTTAATTGGCTTCGAAACTTACTTGACAAACTTCCTAAAAGCGGAGACGATCTGGAAGATAAAGAAAGTGCTACAGCTCAATTTTCTGGTAAAACCCATGCACATGTCCTTGACCTCGAGAAATGATTTCTTTCCGCTCTAGTCTTCCGACGATCATCGCGGGATGGGTATTGATTTGTTTAGCAAAGGCAACAATCTGATCCGTAGTCCAAATCCCGTTATTTTGCAGACTCATAAATTCTGCTTCCTCTCGCTCGCTATAGGTAGCAGCTATTGCAAAAGCATCTGCCTCCGCTTCCTTGACTAATCCCTCTTCAGTATAGTCCAGTCCTTCCAAGAATACTTCCTTTTTTCCATGCTTTAGGATATGACCGGCTTCGTGGAAGAAGGTAAACCAGAAGATATCGTTCCGCTGGAATTGGTTGGAGAGTTGGATCACCGGCGTATCACCTACACAGCGTGTCGCTCCATGTACTTTGGAGTTTGGGAGCTTTGGGGTATGGATGACTTTCACTCCGGCCTCGGCGGCTAAGCTTGAGAGACGAGTAAAGAAATCTGCCGGATGGGCTACCATGATTTCTTTGATCTCAAGCAGTGCATCTTTGAATCGGGTTTTATCAAAATCAGCGACTTCCAATTCTCGGGCTTGAATTTCTCCCTGTCGTAGCCAAGCGGCTAGTGCATAAGGATTCTTTTGTTTTTGATTGGTCAGTCGATAATTCTGCTTTTGGATTGTCGCAAAACAACTGGATTGATAGAATGCCTCTTTACCACCGACTCTAAAAAAATGAAATATCGCATTCACGCACTCCAACGGATCTTTGGTTTCCAGCCGCAGCCATTGCAGAGAAAGCATTTCTTTGATGGGGAAGTTTTTAAGCCATTCCTTTTCTTCAATCAGGCGCTCAGCTTCTAGGATTTCTGCGAGTTCGAGCCGATAATTTTTCTCTCGTACTAGCCAGAAGTCGGCAGGAACTCCTGTAACTCTCTCCAACTGAATGGCTGTATCAGGAAGGATGGCAGTTTTACCTTGGACGATTTCGTTGATCGTCTTTTGAGGTCTTCCCATACGAGATGCCAGCTCGGTCTGAGAAAATCCGAGTTCATCAATAGTCTCTGCCAGCGTATCTCCGGGAGGGGAGATCAGCGCTTTGGCAAGTTCAATATCGGATTGGGTTTTGAGTTTCATAGGGTTTGTTGCTTTAATGGTAATCGTAGCAAAGTTCTTCAATGGTAATCTCTGTCACCTGAGACCAGTCTAATCCACCAGCTTCTTTTGTCGGGAATGGATCATGATTTGGTTTAAAAATCAATCTTCTGCTTCCAGTAATGTTTACTGCTAAATAACCTTTGTAATTTTTCCCACTGAGTTGGTGACATCTAGCACCGGGTATTTTTCCGATTACTTCCAGATTTGAAGCAGCTTTCAAATCCGCCAATCTCATATTAATTTGCTTGGCACTAGTTCCATAAGCTTTAAAAAGTACTTTAAGATCCTCTGCCTCTTTCTTTAATTTATTTGTTCGGTAAGTGATGTTCACGCAAAAGTATCATTAAAAGTTATTAACCCCAAAGGTTATAAGTTATTTTAAAAACCATTTGAAAGTAAAGAGTTCTTTTGCTTGGTGTCTTTGTTCCAGTTGCTTCTCCACGGCGGCAAGCAAAGACTCTTTTTTCTGCTCGATGTCATCTTGGGCTTCGAAGAGGCGTTTGCGTTTTTCAGATCTAAGCTTTTCTAGATCTTTCACGGTTCGCTGGGCCTGAACTTTCGTCTTGAGATCCGTTGATTTTCTGGCCTCCATTTTTTTGAGTTTGATTTCTCCATCCAGATCTTGAAGTTCCCGCTCCAAGCTGATCTTCATATCATCCGCCCAGTGTTCCAATTTATCATACTCTTGGTCAAAGAATTTACCGTTTTTGAATAGGGAGATTTCCTTTGCAGCGTTCATTTCCTCGTCCAGTTTTTGTTCGATTAGCCCTTTGTTTTCGGAATCCAATTCTTGAGCAGAACCTAGCTGAGCATTCAAAGAAAAGAATCGCTTGATCAATTCTGAATCGATCCATTCTCCAGCTTCGGTAAGCCCTACGGCGATCCAATAATCTTCCTTATCGAAGGATTCGATTTCCAGTTGATAGGCACTGATCCAACCAGTTTTATTTAGCAGAGGCTCTAGCGCTGATATAATTGTTGGGGAATTGGTGTAATCAAAAGTAACCTCCTGAACTGCAAGTGATTTATTGCTCCATCTATTCAAAATCTCCTGTGCCAGAGGATGATTGATTCTGAAGTGATAATGGTTGGGCAATACTTTATTCCCGAGTTTATAATTTCCAATTGGGGCATTTAAGGATGGAGAGCGAATCTTGAAAGAAAGATTTTTTTCATTGAAACTCGCTTTTTCTTTCAGAGAATACTTGGCGATTTTCCAGAGGTAGGTTTCGTATTTGGAGATGTACTCCCGACTTTGAGCAAGGTTGATTCGAAGCTTTTCATGCACTTCCTCATCGAAGTTTTCCAGCAATTTTTCCTTGGTGGAATCCATCGCCTTTGTAATATTTTCTTCCAGTTCTTGTCTTAGCTCGGTAAAACTTTTAGTTATTTCCTCCGTGGTTCTACAGGTCTGATAGATCTGAGCTATTCTTCGCTCGATATCCACACCGGATTCCAATGAGCCTAGCACCTCATCACTGGCTCCGAATACCCCACTGAAAAGATTGAATTTTTCATTGAGTAGTCGGTACACGTGCTCATCAGCGGCATTCCGTTTGTTCAGAAAGTTGATGACCAGCACATCATGCTTTTGCCCATACCGATGGCATCTACCGATTCGTTGCTCGATTCGTTGCGGATTCCAAGGCATATCATAATTGACCACGACGGAGCAGAACTGCAAGTTGATTCCTTCAGCCGCCGCTTCGGTAGCAATCATGATTTCGGAATCGTCTCGAAAATTTTCTACCAAAGCAGCTCGCATATCTGCGGATGGTGAGCCACTTGCTTTGTCAGAATCTTTGTTTTGGGCCAGCCATTTTTGATAAATCGTCCGAGAGCCTTTATCTGAGTTTGTGCCGTTGAATAAAACTATTTTTCCTGTGTAACCTCTTTTTGAAAGCAGTTCTGCGAGGTATGCCTGTGTTCGCTTACTTTCAGTAAAGATGATGGCCTTCTTTGCAGCACCGAGTTTGGTACCCTCTTCAAAGCCGGTTTCGAGTGCGGCTATTAACTTTTCACCCTTCGAGTTCACTTGGATCGATTCTGCCAATTGTGCAAAACTTCCCAATAAATCAGCTTCTACTTTAATCTCAAGGAGTTCATCCTCCGAATACCATTTTTCTGCTGGGGTTTCGGCCTCATCTTCCCATTCGTCTTTGAGTTCATCGTAATCCTCATAGTCTTCATTTAGAAAATCTTCCAACTCCAAAGGATTCTCTTGGTGTCTTTTTAAAACATCCAGCAACTTTTCCTCCAATCGTTTGAAGGTTCCTGAAATCGCGAATGAGGAAGATGCCAACAAACGCCGCAGGACCAAGGTCATTAATTGACGCTGAGATGCCGGTAATGCATAAAGTCTTTCACGCTGTAAATAATCCGAGACTAGCGTATATAATTGATGTTCGCTATCCGACGGGAAAAACTCAAATACAAATGCTTTCCTGCTAGTGAACTGGATGTATTCAAGAACCTGTCTCCGAAGCGTCCGTTTGGTCACAGGTTTCAATCGTTCTTTTAACTCCTCATAGATTCCCGAATCGACGTATTTATCTGCCCGGCTATACTGCGCTTTGAAGCTTTTCAGGTCTCCAAAAAGATGATCATCAATAATTGAAACCAAGCCATATAATTCTAATAGTGAATTTTGGAGTGGAGTGGCTGTTAAAAGAATTTTTGGGAATGGCTCTAAGGTATCTTTTAGAGTTTTGGCGATCACGTTGTTGTTTTTGTACACATTCCGAAGTCTGTGAGCTTCATCAATGACCACCAAATCCCATTTGATATGCCGTAAATAGGGTGCTTTAGTTTTAGCAAATTGGTAAGAGCAAATTGCAACTTGACCCTTTTGGTCAAAAGGATTTAAGTTTCCATTATTGATTTGCTGATTGAAGGATTTGGTTTCAAGAATTATACTTTCCAGATAGAATTTATCTTGGAGCTCTTGATTCCACTGCTTCCGGAGGTTGGCTGGAGCGATGATTAGAATCTTACGTTTCCGTTCTGCCCATTTTTGACTGAGGACAAGTCCTGCTTCGATGGTCTTTCCTAGACCGACTTCATCAGCCAGAATAGCTCCTTTTGAAAGCGGGGATCTGAATGCAAAAAGTGCAGCTTCAACCTGATGTGGGTTTAAGTCCACTTTGGCATCCACCAAAGCAGAAGCTAATTTTTCTATACTATCAGAGGCTACGCGTTTGGTAAGTTCAAATGCAAAGTATTTAGCGTGGTAGGGCGTTAAGGTCATAAAATCGATTGAGAAACCAATTTAACCGAATTCTTTTAGTTTTATAGGTGATAATTATTTCTTCAAATGATTAAAAACCAAAAATACCCCCAGAATATATTCAGGGGGCATTTTGGTTTAGTGTATTGACTATACAAAGCAAAGCATCAACTTAGCTTCTGCTGGACATTTCTTCTTCTATATGTAGAAATGATTCATCTTTTTGTGGAAGACTGGAAGTTCCCATCAAGAACTCGTCGACTTTTACCGCAGCTTCCCTTCCTTCAGAAATTGCCCATACAACTAAGGATTGGCCTCTGCGCATATCCCCAGCGAGGAAAACTTTTGAATTTGTGCTTTGATAATTTTTGGATTTGGGAAGTGTATTCTCCATTAGCTCTGATCCGAAAGCTTCCAAAAGGCCATTCTTGGCTGGACCGGTATAGCCAACAGCAATAAGTGCCAAATCGCAAGGAACGGTTCGTTCAGTGCCTGGGATTTCCTCAAATCCCATTTTTCCACCTTTATCTACCCATTCCAAATCTGCTAATTTCAATCCGGTAACTTCACCTGCTTTGTTACCTATAAACTCCTTAGTCAAAATGGAAAACACACGATCCACGCCTTCCTCGTGTGAGCTGGATGTTCTGAGCGTCATTGGCCACTCTGGCCAAGTATTAAGAGTGTTTCGTTGCTGTGGTGGTTTTGGTAAAAGCTCCAATTGGGTGATGGAGGCCGCTCCATGTCGATTGGATGTACCGATACAGTCACTTCCGGTATCTCCACCGCCAATTACAATAATGTTTTTCCCGGTTGCTGAAATCGGGTTTTCAGTAATTTCACCATTGATTACCCGATTTTGCTGACCTAGCAATTCCATCGCAAAATGAACGCCTTTGAGCTTATCCCCCTTAATGTTTAAGGCTCTGGGGTGAGCAGCTCCAGTAGAAAGAACTACTGCATCAAAATTCCGAAGGATATTCTCTGCTTTGATATTAAATCCTACTTCAGTATTACAACTGAAAATAACCCCTTCTTGGATCATCAGTTTGATTCGTCGATCAATGACCCATTTTTCCAATTTGAAATCCGGAATTCCATAGCGAAGTAATCCTCCCGGTTTGGAATCTTTTTCAAAAACTGTAACCTCATGTCCAGCCTGATTCAATTGATCGGCCACCGCCAATCCTGCTGGACCTGATCCGATGACAGCAATTGATTTTCCGGTTCTGGTTTTCGGCGGATTTGCTTTGATAAGTCCTAGTTCATAGGCTTTTTCAGCAATATTTTTTTCGATCAATTCGATCGCCACTGGATCTTTGTTGATTCCCAATACACAGCTAGCCTCACAAGGTGCAGGACAAATTCTTCCCGTAAACTCCGGGAAATTATTGGTGCTCCGAAGTACGGTGATTGCTTCTTCCCAGGATTGATCATGGACCGCATCATTGAACTCCGGAATTGCGTTGCCCAACGGGCAACCGCTATGACAAAATGGAACACCACAATCCATACACCGAGCTGCCTGATGATTTAGCTTTTCATCAGAAAATGGCTCGTATATCTCCTTATAATCCTCAATGCGATCCTTTGGATCACGGGTTACAGGTGTCTCTCTCTTAAACTGAATAAATCCTTCTTTCGCTCCCATCTTACACCAGTGTTTTACTTTGTTCTATTACTCTTTTCTGCAAGATTGCTTTGTAGTCTCGCGGAATTACTTTGATAAATTTCACTTTATAGTGATCCCAATTCGCTAAGAATTGTATTCCAAGTCCTGATCGCGTCAATTTGACATGCCGCTCGAGATAGGTCTTGATAGTCTGGAAATCTTCTTCATCCAGTGGGTCTACATCTACAAGTTCAGGATTGATCTCGGTGATGTAATTGTTCAGGATGTAGGCAATTCCACCACTCATCCCTGCTGCGAAGTTTCTGCCGATTTCTCCCAGACTGATCACCAAGCCACCAGTCATGTACTCACAGCCATGGTCACCTATTCCTTCGATCACAGCTGTAACACCAGAGTTTCGCACACAGAATCTTTCGCCACCTTGTCCATTGATATAGGCTTCGCCCGAAGTAGCTCCGTAGAAAGCAACATTACCAATGATGATATTTTCTTCTGGCACAAACTGCGAATTACGACTTGGATAGACAATTAATTTTCCACCGGAAAGTCCTTTTCCGAAATAATCATTTGCTTCTCCCTCCAATTCAAAATTCACTCCTTTAGCTAAAAATCCACCAAAGGTTTGGCCAGCTGATCCATTGAATTTGAAATTAACTGTATCCTCGGGAAGTCCAACACTGCCATAGATTTTGGATATTTCATTTGATAGCATCGCACCGACAGAACGGTCTGTATTTTTTATAGGGAAACTCCCTCCACTGGCCATTGCCTGCTCTAATGATGGATGGGCCGCTTTAATTAATCGGCGATCCAATACATTCTTCAAGTCAAACTCCTGATCGATTTGTTTGTAGATGCCAACATGATCCGGCACTTCCACCTTATGAAAAATCGGGCTTAAATCTACTTTATCCCATTTCCAATGACTTAAGTGCCCTGAGGCCTGTAATACATTACTCTGACCTACCATCTCATCGATCGTGCGAAATCCTAGTGACGCCATGATTTCTCGAAGATCCTGAACCAAGAAATAGAAATAATTTACAACATGATCCGGATCACCCGTGAAAAGCTTTCTCAAGTCTTCATTCTGTGTGGCGATCCCAACAGGACAGGTATTTAAGTGACACTTGCGCATCAAGATACAGCCTTGTACTACTATTGCGGCGGTGGAGATTCCCCATTCCTCTGCTCCTAGTAAAGTGGCGATCGCCAGATCTCGCCCCGTACGAAGCTGTCCATCGGTTTGAAGTGTTACTCTACTTCGAAGGTTATTTTTGACCAATGTCTGATGTGCCTCTGATAATCCAAGCTCCCAGGGAAGACCTGCATGTCGGATCGAACTTAGTGGAGAAGCACCTGTGCCTCCATCTGCTCCCGAGATTAAGATGACATCTGCCATGGCTTTGGCCACACCAGCGGCTACTGTTCCGACACCAGCCTGAGACACTAATTTTACATTGATTCTTGCTTTTCGATTTGCGTTTTTCAAGTCAAAGATCAGCTGAGCCAAGTCTTCGATCGAATAAATATCGTGATGTGGAGGTGGCGAAATTAATCCCACCCCGGGGGTAGAATAACGCACTCTTCCGATCCAGTCATCAACTTTGTGACCAGGAAGCTGTCCGCCTTCACCGGGCTTTGCACCTTGTGCCATTTTAATCTGAAGCTCAGTAGCATTCGTCAGGTAATTACTCGTCACGCCAAATCTGCCTGATGCCACTTGCTTAATCGCTGATCTTTCCCAATCCCCATTTTCTTTTCGGATAAATCGGCTTTCATCTTCTCCGCCTTCTCCAGAATTACTTTTGGCGCCGATTCGATTCATTGCTATTGCCAAAGTCGAATGGGCTTCGTGAGAAATTGACCCAAAAGACATCGCCCCGGTTGCAAAACGATGGATGATCTTAGATGCAGGTTCTACTTCTTCGATTGGGATAGTAATTCGTTTTTTGAATTCAAAAAGTCCACGAAGTGTTAGTGCGTCTCGGCTTTGATCATTGATTTTGGCTGCAAATTTTTTGTACATGCCATAGTCATTAAACCGAGTTGACTTTTGTAATAAATGGATGGTCTCAGGATTGAATAAGTGTTTTTCACCGCGACGCTTCCATTGATAGATACCACCGGCATCCAATGTCGGGGAGCCGATTTGATGTGCAGACCTATGACGAATCAGTACCTCCTCTGCTAGTTCATCGAATGAAATTCCGCTGATTCTGGAGATTGTTCCCTTGAAGCAGCGATCGATTACCTCAGGACCCAGCCCAATTGCTTCGAAGATCTGAGCCCCCTGGTAAGATTGAAGTGTGCTGATTCCCATTTTGGACAGGACTTTCAGCAGACCTTTACCAATAGCATCCTGGTAATTAGAAAACAGTTTCTTTCGGTCTTTGACTTCTGGAAACTGACCCTTCTCCCACATTTCAAGCAAAGATTCCAATGCCAAGTAGGGATTGATTGCAGATACCCCATAGCCAATTGCTGTGGCAAAGTGGTGTGTCTCTCGAATATCTCCAGATTCTAATATAAGTCCGGCACTCGTTCTTATTTTTTTCTTTACCAAATGGTGGTGTATCGCGCCAATTGCGAGCAGTGATGGAATCGGGGCTAGTTGCTCATTACTATTTCGGTCAGATATAATAAGGATATTCCTTCCTTCATTGATCGCTTTCTCTGCCTCATCACAGAGCAAATCCAAGGCTTCTAAAAGTCTTCCCGGCTGATGATCTGCTTTGAAATGACTGTAAAGGGTCTTGCATCGATACCCTTGACCCTCCATATTTTTGATTTTCTCAAGGTTTTCATTAAGGAGAACTGGCTGAGAAATATGTATTTGTCGGGTATGTTTAGGGCTTTCCTCTAAGATGTTTTGGCCATTTCCCAGTCGTGTAAACAAGGACATCACCATTCGTTCACGGATCGGATCGATTGGTGGATTACTTACCTGGGCAAAAAGCTGCTTAAAATAGTTAGCGATATGTTGACTTTGCTTTGAAAGCACTGCTAGCGGTGTGTCTGCTCCCATCGAGCCAATAGCTTCATAAGCAGTGCCTCCCATAGGCGCCAGGACCACCTTTAACTCTTCAGAAGTGTAGCCAAAGACTGTCTGGCTCTTTTTGATATTTTCAGTAGAGTAAGGGTGCGAAACTGTCTCCAGATCATCTTCTAGTCGAAGTTTGATTCGTTGGTCGTCAACCCATTGCTCATATGGCTGTTTTTTGCAGATTTCGTTCTTTACTTCTTCGTCAAACAATACTCTGCCCTTTTCCAGATCAGCCCAAAGCATTTTACCGGGACTAATTCTCCCTTTTCGCTCGATCGTCGACTCACGAATAGGAAGTGCTCCTGCCTCAGAGGAAAGGATCAAGCGCTTGTCTTTGGTAATGAAATAGCGCAGGGGCCTCAAGCCATTTCTGTCTAAGGTTGCTCCCACAGATTTACCATCAGTGAATAATAAGGCAGCAGGTCCATCCCAAGGTTCGACGAGTGAGGCATGAAACTTATAAAACGCCTTTCGATCTCGGTCCATTACTTCGTTGTCCTGCCATGCCTCTGGTACTAGCATCATCATTGCATGCGGGAGGCTTCTTCCGCTCAGCGAGAGCAGCTCGACCATGGCATCCAAATTTGCTGAATCGGAATTCATCTTATTGGTGATAGGCATAAGCATTTGCAACTCATCATCGGAGAAAAACTTTGATTTCATCAAGTTTTCCTTCGATTTCATTTTATTCAAATTGCCACGAATAGTATTTATTTCACCATTGTGGGAGAGGCAGCGGAAGGGTTGCGCAAGTCTCCAATTTGGGAAAGTATTGGTCGAGAATCTTGAATGAATTATCGCAAAAGTGGATTTGATCTTTGGATTTTGTAAATCTTTGTAAAAGGGTAAAACCTGATCAGTTCTTAATTGACCCTTGTAGATAAGGGTCTGACTACTTAGACTGGCAAAGTAAAATGCATGATTTACCCCAGAAATTTTGGTATTGATCTCTGAGCTGGAAAAGTTTCTGAGTATGTAAAGCTTACGCTCAAGCTCAATTCCGGTGAGTCCTTTTTTATGTTTTACAAAGAGTTGTTCAATATTTGGCATCACATCAAGTGCTCCTGATCCCGGTACAGTCTCATCCACAGGCACTGTACGATATCCGATCAGCTCAAAGTCAAGCTTGTCGATAATTTCATTTAAGAGCTCCTTGGATTTTTTGAAAAGTTGCTTATTCTTGGGGAAAAAAGTCATTCCCACCCCATAAGAGCCAGCTTCGGGTAAGTTGATCTCCGTTCTAGCTATTATGTCTTTGAGAAACTGGTGTGGAACTTGAATTAAAATCCCTGCTCCGTCTCCGGTCTTAGGATCGGATCCACGACCTCCACGGTGCTCCATATTGCTCAGCATATAGAGCGCATCACTAATCGTTTCGTGAGAGGGGTCTCCACTTAAGTCTACAACTGCACCAATACCACAGGAGTCATGTTCAAACTCCGATCGATATAATCCGTCTTGCATTATTTTGGAATTTATTAAGTTTTAATTTTCCAAAAAATACAAAATTTTTTTATCCTATTAAAATTATTGCAACAAAATAGCCTAATTGATACCGTATTAATTATTAGAATTCAGTTTTTTAATTTTTCCGTAAATTGGTTTTAGCTTTATTTTAAGGTCTTTGAAAGGTAGATATCAGACTTTTTATAAAAATTAGGTTTAAAAAATTCATAAATCTGATGCAATTCAAGTGATTTTTCGAAAGCTAGGGGTTAAAAAAACTTTTAAAATATTTTATACATTATATTTCAATTAATCCCTGTAGGTATTTTAAAATTGAAGAATAGTAGAAAATTCCAATGATTATTTGTCTCAAAAATGATTTTTCCAAATAAAAAGAATTAATCCTTATAATAACTGACTCCATCCTTATCCTGAGATTTTAAATGAACTTTCACCTTTTTGATTTTGCGTAGATCCACTGCCAGTATAGTGAATTCAAACTCTTCGAAGACAATTTTTGCTCCGTTTTTAGGAAGTTTTGAGTTGATCTCCAATAGTAGCCCCCCTAATGATTCGCTTTCACCTTTGACATCATCGAAAATCTGGATATCCAACTCTAGCCGCTTACAGAAATCGTTGAGCGAAACCTTTCCTTCAAAAATGTAGGTACGCGGGTCAATTTCTTGAAAAAAGAAGTCGTCTCGATCATCGAATTCATCATTGATCTCCCCAATAATTTCTTCAATTAGATCCTCAAGGGTAACCAGTCCCGATGTTCCACCATATTCATCAACTACAATGGCCATATGAACACGCTTCTGCTGAAAGTCTTTTAAAAGTGTGTCTACCTTTTTATTCTCAGGAACAAAAAAACTCTTTCGAATCAGTTCTTTCCAAGCAAAATCCTCATCCTTTTCGATAAATGGCAATAAATCCTTGATGTAGAGTATGCCCAAGATAGTATCTATGGTCTCTTCATAAACGGGGATTCTGGAATAGCCGCTTTTATTGATTCGATCCATCAACTCGTGGAAGTCCATCTCCACATCTATTGCAGTGATATCTATTCTGCTTTGCATCACTTGCTTCACTGTCAGTGTTCCAAAGTTTACGATTCCCCGTAGAATATCTTTTTCCTCGGAGGTAGTATCTTTTGTACTAAGGTCTAGGGCTTGATTAAGTTCGTTGACAGAAAGCGAATAGCCTCTTTTCTCAATTCTTTTTTCCAACAGATTACTGAATGCCATCAAGAAATAAGAAATAGGCTTTAGGATGATCGAAAAAAACGAGATGGATGGTGCCATGATCAGGCTGAACTCACGTTTGGCTTTATTTGCGTATACTTTTGGGACGATTTCCCCAAAGAAAACAATGGCAAATGTCACACCTATAGTCTGAACTAAAATAATCAAGACACCGGTAGCATTAGTGCCAAAGATAGACCAGGCTACAAAAGTGGTCAATGTCACTATCCCTATGTTTAAAAGATTATTGAGGATAAGGATAGTGCTAAGTAGTTTCTTCGGGGAATTGATTAGCTCAATCACTTTTTTGCTATTTGGGCTTGAAGAATCCTCAAGACTCTCGAGATCTTCATTTGAAAGCGAAAAAAAGGCTACCTCTGAGCCAGAAACTAATGCAGAACTAATAAGAAGTAAAATAAAGGCTAAGCCATTTAATAGTAGATAGCTTGAAGATGGAGGGCTTATTTGTGCTAGAAAATAAATACTCGGGTAGGGATCGTCCATGAATAAACCAAAAGAGGTTAATGCAAAACTAAAAAATTCCCCTGAAAGAAATTCAGAGGATTAAAATATTAAAATGGAAGATCGTCATCTGCGGAATCTTCTTCCATTACAGGAGGGTTAGAAGCAGGTGTGGGGACTGTTGCTTTGGGAGGCGAATTGTGCGATTGAGGGCTTGGGGTGCCCATTGGACTTCCCTCGGGTTTTCCGCCTAACATCGTGAAATTAAGTACTCTAATTTTCATTTTTTTCTTGTTCTGCCCTTGCTCATCAGTCCATTTATCTGACTTTATTTTCCCTTCTACGTAGATTTGGCTTCCTTTCTTTAGGTATTGCTCAGCTATTTTGGCCTGCGGGCCCCAAAGTTCTAAGTCATGCCATTCGGTTTGCTCGACTCGGTTTCCACTCCGATCTTTATACGCTTCGGTAGTTGCGAGGCTTACATTTGCGACTACATTATCTCCTTCTAAGTATTTTACTTCCGGGTCTGCACCAAGATTCCCTACTAGAATTACCTTATTTACTCCTGCCATGGTCTTTCGTATTATTTGGATTTAAAATTGTTCTATCAATGTACTCAAATCTCCGCATCGCTCAAAAAGTTTACAATTAACTTTGGCTTGGGTAATTGATCGATTCGCTCCTCTTCCACCATGAAATATCCTTGATTTTCACACCATTGCTCCAAATCCGGATAATTTTTCTCAGGAATTTGTACTTCAGAGAATCGAACGTTTAGTTTTTGATGCGACAGTATATGTCGGTATTTTTTTGGAAAGGAAATTACAGGTGCATATACTGGAAGTTTCAGTTCCTGAATTTCATTGTGTAGACTTGTTTCCTCCATTGGAAAATCGTGTAGACCTTCCCAGATATCTCCTGCCGTTCTTTTATTCCAAACCCAATTTTTTCCACACTTGATCACATAATAGTGTATGACCCTCTCTCGAATTTTTGTTTTGTTAATTTTTACGGGAAGAGATTTCACCAATGATTGCTTGAAAGCAAAACAACTGTGGCCTAGTGGACAATCTTCACAATCAGGATTCTTTGGAGTGCATAATCGGGCTCCAAAATCCATCATAGCCTGATTAAATAGCGCAGGTTCGCCACTGGGAATGATCTCATTTGCCAAGGTTTCAAATTCCTTTTTTCCCTTGCTACTTGCGATATCAGTGTCGATTCCAAAAAATCGGGCAAGGACTCGAAAGACATTTCCATCGACTACGGCTTGCACCTCATCAAAGGCGAAACTGGAAATTGCTGCTGCGGTGTATGATCCGACTCCCTTTAATTTTAATAACGACTTATAGGTATCCGGAAATGCTCCGCTTAGTTCGAACCAAATTACTTTGGCACAAAAATGAAGGTTCCTGGCCCTGCTGTAATAGCCTAAGCCTTGCCAAAGGCGCAGTACTTCCTCTTCCGGAGCAAGAGCTAAGGCTTTCACTGTTGGGTATGCTTTTAAGAAAGCTTCATAATAGGGCAGTCCCTGGGCTACTCTAGTCTGCTGTAAAATGACCTCTGAGAGCCAAATTTTATACGGATCTTTCGTATTTCTCCAAGGTAAATCTCTTGGATTAGCTTCATACCACCGAATTATTTGATAAGAAAATAGCTGATAATCAGTAGTATTATTGTGCATCAATAAATAAAATATATGATACAAATCACGCTAATTTTTTTCAATATGTTTTTTAATTGCTTTCGTTTTTGTACATTTGCAGTCCCAAAAACACTTGGCTAATAGGTCGTTAAGCTTATTTAATAATTTCTAAAATACATTCAAAGTGACAAAAGCAGAAGTAATCACAAAGATTTCAGATAAAACCGGAATCCCGAAAGATGATGTAACACAGACCGTTGAGGCATTCTTTAAAGTAGTAAAAGAATCCATGGCGGATGGGGATAACATTTATGTGAGAGGTTTTGGCAGCTTCATTAATAAGAAGCGAGCCAGAAAAATTGCCCGAAATATTTCAAAAAATACTGCGATAGTAATCGAAGCACATTACATCCCAGCATTCAAACCCTCAAAAGTCTTTATTGAGAAAATAAAGAGTAGCAAAAAAATTAAAGAATTAGCTCCTCAGGATTAAGCTTGTAGAGTAATAACATGAAAAAATCTCAGCTCATACTTGTAGTAGCAGGTGTCGTTGCAATCATAGGATTGTATGCGCTTCCTAAAGTGGTGGTAGATAATGATGATGGTGTAACTGGTATTTCTCAAGTGGAATCTGGTTCAACAACCGAAACTGCCAATGCTATTGCTCAACATGAAGCTGAGATTTCCCCTGCCCAAGCTCAAGAGATTATATCTTTCAAACTTACTATTTCGAATAACTCTCCAGAAAATGAGTTTATAGCTGCTTCAGAAGGGTTAGGAGAGATCTATAGGAGCTTGTCAAAATATGATAGTGCAGGATATTTTCTTAGTTTGGCAGCGGATAAATATCCA
>Ga0209491_10005862_pt1 | contig 17604 bp, 11 predicted proteins | sample BON02_FD_187213 | JGI IMG/M metagenome (GOLD analysis project Ga0209491, IMG submission 187213) | Freshwater microbial communities from Lake Bonney liftoff mats and glacier meltwater in Antarctica - BON-02 (SPAdes) (version 2) | ecosystem: Environmental > Aquatic > Freshwater > Ice > Glacier...
GCCCTTCATCGAAGAGCGTGACGCAGCTTAGCGATTCTCACGAGGAGATCGACGCCAAAACACCCTTTTTTGTCCCCAGATGGACGGTCCAGGGCAAAAAAAGAACCCGTTTTAGTCGTGGGACTAAAACGGGCTTATAACTGGCGACGACCTACTCTCACAGGACCTATCGTCCCACTACCATCGGCGCAAAGGAGTTTCACTTCCGGGTTCGGAATGGGACCGGGTGGTTCCTCCCTGCTCTGGCCACCAGAGGCCGTTGCTTACTATCTCTAGTAAAAAACGACCTCTAAGGGTCTGAGCTGACTGTCTTGCCAGTCCGAAAAATCGGACCAGTCTAACTTGTCCGACTAGTCCGACTAGTCCAATTTCTCGGACCAGGAAGACATCTGAACATTGCGGCCATTCTCTGACATCCATGTGAAGTATAATAAACACTGTAATTTGACTGACTACCCTTGCAGCCTTCTAAAGACTTTTTCCAAAAGTCATACTTTTCTCTCCCTCCCGGCCACGTGGCCAAAAAGAAAGAGAGGAATTAAGTCGAACGGATGATTAGTACTGGTGAGCTGAATACATTACTGCACTTATACCCCCAGCCTATCAACGTGGTCGTCTCCCACGATCCTTCAGGGAAAATTTATCTCAGGAGTGGCTTGGCGCTTAGATGCTTTCAGCGCTTATCCCTTCCGCACTTAGCTACCCGGCGATGCCCTTGACAGAACAACCGGAACACCAGAGGTGCGTCAGACCCGGTCCTCTCGTACTGAGGTCTGAACCCTTCAATTTTCCTACGCCCACAGAGGATAGAGGACCGAACTGTCTCGCGACGTTCTGAACCCAGCTCGCGTGCCGCTTTAACCGGCGAACAGCCGGACCCTTGGGACCTTCTCCAGCCCCAGGATGCGACGAGCCGACATCGAGGTGCCAAACCACGCCGTCGATATGAACTCTTGGGCGTGATAAGCCTGTTATCCCTAAGGTACCTTTTATCCGTTGAGCGACGGCAATTCCACATTCTACCGCCGGATCACTAAGGCCTACTTTCGTATCTGCTCGACTTGTAGGTCTCACAGTTAGGCGGGCTTGTGCCTTTACACTCAACACACAGTTGCCAACTGTGCTGAGCCCACCTTCGCGCTCCTCCGTTACTCTTTAGGAGGATACCGCCCCAGTAAAACTGACCGGCTGCCATTGTCCCCCGGCCGGATGACGGCTCGGGGTTAGATTATCCAATATCAAAGGGTGGTATCTCACTGATGACTCCAGGTGCGCCTAAACACACCCTTCAATGTCTCCCACTTATGCTGAGCATTAAGATCGAACAACCAATAACAGCTTACAGTTAAGGTCTATAGGGTCTTTCCGTCCTTCTGCGGGTGTCCGGCATCTTCACCGGAATTACAATTTCACTGAGCACCTGGTCGAGACAGCGCCCAACTCGTTGCACGATTCGTGCAGGTCGGAACTTACCCGACAAGGAATTTCGCTACCTTAGGACCGTTATAGTTACGGCCGACATTCACCAGGACTTGGGCTCGAAGCTTCGCACTAAAGTGCTAACATCTTACCGTAATCTTTTGGCATTGGTCACGTGTCACATCGTATACGTCGACTTACGTCTTAGCACAATGCTGTGTTTTTGCTAAACAGTCGGTTGGGCCATTTCACTGCGGCCCCCTCTATTGCTAGGTGGGGCACCCCTTCTTCCGAAGTTACGGGGCTATTTTGCCGAGTTCCTTGACCAGGTTTCACTCTTGCGCCTTGGTATATTCTACCCATCCACCTGTGTCGGTTTACGGTACGGGCCATTATTGTAAGGGCTTTTCTTGGCACTCTGTCTAGCTATGCAAATTGGCCGTAGCCGCATCTCGGAATTCAATTACCTAGTAGCTTTTCATTATGCGTCCTCCTTACTGGGTGCAGGAATATTAACCTGCTTGCCATCCCCTACGCCCATCGGCCTCGGGTTAGGTCCCGACTAACCCCGGGACGAAAAACGTTGCCCGGGAAACCTTGGATTTACGGCGGGCCGGGATTTCACCGGCCTTATCGTTACTCATGTCTGCATTCTCACTTCTCTACACTCCAGGGTCAGTCACCATCACCCTTCACTGTCCAGAGAATGCTCCTCTACCGCGCCCCAATAAATTAGGACACCCAGAGCTTCGGTATCGTGCTTATCGCCAAGTATTTTCGGCGCAAGGTCTCTCGATGAGTAAGCTATTACGCATTTTTTAAATGGTGGCTGCTTCTAAGCCAACATCCTCACTGTCTATGAAACCTCACCTCCTTTCCACTGAGCACGATTTAGGCACCTTAGCTGCTGGTCTGGGCTGTTTCCCTCTCGACGACGAAGCTTATCCCCCGCCGTCTCACTGCTGCGTTCTATTGAATGGTATTCGGAGTTTGATAGGGGTTGGTAGGCGGGTATGCCCCCTAGCCCTGTCAGTGCTCTACCCCCACTCATCAACACGCAACGCTGCACCTAAATGCATTTCGAGGAGAACCAGCTATCACGGGGTTTGATTAGCCTTTCACTCCGACCCACAGCTCATCCGAGCGTTTTTCAACACACATCGGTTCGGTCCTCCACTTAGTATCACCTAAGCTTCAACCTGGCCATGGGTAGGTCACCTCCGTTTCGGGTCTACCGCCTGCAACTCATTGTCGCCCTATTCGGACTTGCTTTCGCTACGCCTACGATCCAGAAGATCTTAAGCTTGCCACAGACGGTAACTCGCAGACTCATTAAGCAAAAGGCACGCAATCACCCTCGAAAGGGCTCTTACACCTTGTAGGCATAGGGTTTCAGGTTCTATTTCACTCCCCTCACAGGGGTACTTTTCACCTTTCCCTCACGGTACTGGTTCACTATCGGTCGCTAGTTAGTATTTAGCCTTACGCAGTGGTCTGCGCAGATTCACACGGGGTTTCACGTGTCCCGTGCTACTCAGGAACTCCCTAGGGCCTCGTCAGATTTCGGTTACGGGGATGTCACCCTCTTTGTCGCCAGTTTCCATTGGCTTCACCTATCTTCAAAGGTCCCACAGCGGGGTCCTACAACCCCGGTAACAAAGTTACCGGTTTGGGCTGGTCCGTTTTCGCTCGCCGCTACTTACGGAATCGAATTCTCTTTCTTTTCCTCTGCTTACTAAGATGTTTCAATTCAGCAGGTCTCGCGTATCCTTCCTTATTTTATTCAGGAAGGAACAATACCGTTTCACGGTATTAGGTTACCCCATTCAGAAATCTCCGGGTCAAAGGTTGTTTGCACCTAACCGAAGCTTATCGCAGCTTATCACGTCTTTCATCGCCTTCTAGCACCAAGGCATCCACTCTATGCCCTTAATAACTTAATTCCTATTTCTCTTGAAATGGTTTTCGTTACATAAGTCGGTGGCTCTTACACCACCTCTTTTTTGTCTTCAAGTCGAAGCGCGCAGTTGCCCGCTCACTTCAACCGTAAATTTGGTTTTGTTAGTCTTTATCCAAGGACTGCAAGATAGTTGAGATCTTATCCTAAAGCGCCGAACTTTCATCCAACGCAGGCTAAGACCCTCAGTCTAAATTTCATTGTATTATAATGAGAACGTCACATTGAAGTGATGACGCTCACAGTCTTTAAAAACTTCACACGGATGTCAAAGAACGGCGTTAACCTATAAAAATATGGGTTCGATCACAGAAAAGATGGTGTTTTTGCTCTCTACTCGGGGGTCTCTTTGTTTCGAAATGGTTTCGAAATGGTTTCGAAAGAGATGGTGGGCCAGGGCAGACTCGAACTGCCGACCTCACGATTATCAGTCGTGCGCTCTAACCAACTGAGCTACAAGCCCGGAATACCTAGATTCGCTTTGCTCTAAATGCTAAACCTTAAAACTCTCAACAAGTCAGTTTAGAACTTCCTTATTTAGAATTTAAAATTTTCTAAATTAGGATTTCTTTTGCGAACAAAAGTGGTGGAGGTTAACGGATTCGAACCGTTGACATTCTGCTTGCAAAGCAGACGCTCTACCAACTGAGCTAAACCCCCTTTTAAGGAAATTCTAAATTCTAAATTTAGAAACTCTAAACGCAGATGGTAAAATCTCCCTTACGGTGAGTAGGACAAAAAATCAGATTGTATGCTGCAGTCTCAAACTTAAGCAGTTCGAGGTGCGTTATTGGTCACTCAAATATTTGTGAAGGCCGTTTCCGGCACTTCCACCATTACCTTCTGTTCACCGAAGTGAGCCAGGGAGGTATCTCATGGCCTTTCCTTCATCTTAAAAGAAAAAGGAAAGACCTGAAGTCAGGTGTCGACCGAAAGCAGAGGTCCATATGTTAGCGAACTAACGGACTTGCTTTCTTACTCCGTAGAAAGGAGGTGATCCAGCCGCAGGTTCCCCTACGGCTACCTTGTTACGACTTCATCCCAGTTACCAGCCTCACCTTAGGATCCTGCTTCAATAAAGTTAGCGCAGATACTTCGGGTGCGACCGACTTCCATGATGTGACGGGCGGTGTGTACAAGACCCGGGAACGTATTCACGCCGTCGTAGCTGATACGGCATTACTAGCGATTCCAACTTCATGGAGGCGAGTTGCAGCCTCCAATCCGAACTGGGCCCAGTTTTGTAGATTGCCTCCACCTCGCGGTATTGGTTCTCATTGTGCTGGGCATTGTAGTACGTGTGCAGCCCTAGGCGTAAGGGCCATACTGACCTGACGTCGTCCCCACCTTCCTCCCAGTTGATCTGGGCAGTCTGAATAGAGTCCCCAACATTACTTGCTGGCAACTATTCACAGGGGTTGCGCTCGTTGCTGGACTTAACCAAACATCTCACGACACGAGCTGACGACGGCCATGCAGCACCTGTGCATTGTCCACCCGAAGTGACCCTTCCTTTTCGGGAAGGTACGACAAGCATGTCAAGCCTAGGTAAGGTTCTTCGCGTTGCATCGAATTAAGCCACATACTCCACCGCTTGTGCGGGTCCCCGTCAATTTCTTTGAGTTTTAGTCTTGCGACCGTACTTCCCAGGCGGCTCGCTTAACGCGTTAGCTCCGGCACAGAAGGGGTCGAATCCTCCCACACCAAGCGAGCACCGTTTACTGCTAGGACTACAGGGGTATCTAATCCCTTTCGCTCCCCTAGCCTTCGTGTCTGAGCGTCAGTAAATGTCCAGTAAGTTGCCTTCGCCATTGATGTTCCTCTCGATATCTACGCATTTCACTGCTACACCGAGAATTCCACTTACCTCTCCATTACTCTAGCACGGGAGTATCGAATGCAGTTCCAGGGTTAAGCCCTGGGCTTTCACATTTGACTTTCCGCGCAGCCTACACACGCTTTACGCCCAGTTATTCCGAACAACGCTTGGGACCTTCGTATTACCGCGGCTGCTGGCACGAAGTTAGCCGTCCCTTCCTCTTTGGGTACTATCAAACTTGGAGGCTATTAACAACCAAGTCTTACTCCCCAATGACAGGAGTTTACAACCCTAGGGCCGTCATCCTCCACGCGGCGTTGCACCATCAGACTTGCGTCCATTGTGAATGATTCTCGACTGCTGCCACCCGTAGGTGTCTGGACCGTGTCTCAGTTCCAGTGTTGCTGATCGTCCTCTCAGACCAGCTACCCGTCGTCGCCTTGGTGAGCTTTTACCTCACCAACTAGCTGATAGGCCGCGAGCCAATCCCTTAGCGACACCCGAAGGCATCCTTTACTCCGTAGAGACTATCAGGCATTAATCCACGTTTCCATGGGCTATTCCTGTCTAAAGGGTATGTATCTCACGTGTTACTAACCCGTCCGCCACTAAAATACCAATTAGCAAGCTATTCGATATTTCCGTTCGACTTGCATGTCTTATCCACGCCGCCAGCGTTCGTTCTGAGCCAGAATCAAACTCTCCGTAGAAATGTTTTGAATCTGACACTAAACATTATGGTCGCGACCGGACCCTCAAGGTAAAAACCCTGAAAATTGGCACGCGACGCGCTTAGCTATCAAATTGACTTTGGTTTGGAAATCTCGCGATTTCCGGGAAGAACCTAAACAGGCTTACTCCCATGACCCGCACCTCAATCTTTCTTACTAGAGCTTCGTTAGAAACTCCGCAATCGATCAAGACGCAGCACACAATATGATTTTTTGTCATCTTTCCGACAGATCTTCTTTCGTCCGCCCTCTTAAGCCAGGAGAAACCTGAACCCAAGGAGCTTTCCAAAAGTGGAAGGATCTGTGGAACCCATACTTTCAAAGAACGTGGGAACCGGAGACTTTGAAAGCTCGCTGATGAAGATTCAGTCAGGCGAGCTTTTGGAGTTTCTCGGTGGCGGCCGGTAGCGGCTGCTGGGGCAACTCTAATGATTTCCGCTTCCACGTCAATGATTTTGGACACGGAATTTTCAAAAAAGTTCACCCCACCCTCCCAATCCCCGCAACCACGGGGAAAATCAGCCCAACACCATTACAAAAAAAATCCCCAAGCGGGGATTTTTTGAGGCCTGATTTACGCCAAAATACAGAAATCCTAAGAATTTAGCACAGCTTCAAGCATTCTCACTACCTGCAGATTCTCATGAACCTGATGAACACGATGGATCATCGCGCCTTTCATGCGGGTCAATGCCGTAAGGGCCTGCGTTGGTACCTCCCGGCGGGACATGTCCGGGTCCTCCAAGAGTGCTCCCATGAATGACTTTCTGGAGAGGCCCATGAGGATGGGGCGTCGTTGAACAGTATATTCAGGGATCCCGTTGATGAGAGCCAGGTTGTGTTCGAGCGTCTTTCCAAATCCTATCCCGGGATCGAAAGCAAGACGCTCCGTGGCAATTCCTGCCCGGGTGAGAGTCTCATATCGCTCTTCGAAATACTCCCGGACCTCTGCCACAACATCATCGTAGGAAGCCAGCCCCTGCATCGTCGAAGGCGTCCCCTTCATGTGCATCACGACCACCCCGCAATCGGACCCGGCGCACACCTCGATCATCCTTTCATCCTGAAGCCCGCTGATGTCGTTCACGATATGCGCCCCTGCCTTAAGGGCAGCCGCCGCAACGTCCGGTTTGCAGGTATCGATGGAGAGGGCTACCTTGGTCGCGACACGGAGCGATTCGATCACGGGCACAACACGCTTCAGCTCTTCCTCCAGAGAAACTGAAGCAGCACCCGGTCGGGTCGATTCTCCGCCAACATCAAGGATATCCACCCCCTCCCCAACCAAGTGCTGCGCTCCCTCTATGATTTCGTCCAGCGATCCAAAACGCCCTCCATCGGAAAACGAGTCCGGCGTGATATTGAGAATCCCCATGATCAGAGCCTTGGAATTCAGCTCCCAGCGAAAATGCCCCGCTCTCCACACGATCCCCTGGCGGCTTAGATGATTGCACTCGCTCATTCGATTTCCCATACTTCCCGCCACACCACTACCATCTCAATGAAAAAACTCACACGAATACTCGCTGTTGCTTTGCTCGCTCTTCCACAGGTTCATGCCGACAATGACCTCTGGGAAGCCAAGGGACCCCACGTCCGCATCAAACGCAATGACCAGGACGGATCCTATGTCGTCTTTGAACGCTCTCCTGACGACCAGAGCTTGAAGAAGACCACCAGGGACCAAAATGACCGCATCAAAATGCAGGCCACCTATCGGCGGAATTCCAAAGGCTTCCTAACAACCGGACAGATCCACGACGGCCAGGGGTCCTTGATTTACAAGGTGAGATATGGCTATGATGCCAAGACCGGTCTGCTCCTCGCCGAAGACATGTTCGATGCGCGGGTCCAGCGATACTATCCTGCTGAATTCCGGAACGACGACGGAACCCTGAAGGAGATGCCCATCCGCCGCGTTTACTACTTCTACGACGCTGACGGAAACCAAAGTAAGGCCATTTCCCTCGTGCCCAACAAAGGCAAGACCGCCGAGCAAGTCTTCCCCAACAACCTGCATCCACGGATCTCCGATGAAGACCGCAAAAATTTAAAAATTGAAGAGGACTTTGATCCCGAGACCTCAACAAGCCCGAACGACAACCCCTTCGACGAGGAGCGCAAGGAGCGGAAACCAGCAGGACAATGAGCCCTGAACGTGTCTTTCAAAGCCTCACCGCCGTCGGTCTCATTGCAGGCGGGTGGCTCTATGGCGATTACTGGAAAAAGTCCGGGAACTTCGAAGGCGGGGGCGGGGAACTTGCCCAACTCCGCGCCAAAAATACCGAGCTTTCGCTGACAATCGACGAGCTGGAGAACAACCTGGCGCAGGTCCGCTCCATGCTCTCCAAGGGTCCCTACCCTGTCCCCGGGGATCTCATCACCTGGGTGGAGAAGGACTATGGCATGGTGTTTTTGAAAGCACCCAATGTCCGTCTCGCTTCCCCTGCGGCCATCCGGGATGCCGCTGAAAGCAATCTCCGCTTGGTTCATGGCGAGACAGGATTGGGTATGGAAAATATCGCTTGGGAACTCATCGGCCTCATCCCCAACGACCAACGACTCATGGGCCTTTGGATCATGCTTGAGACGACGGGAACCCGCGGAATTTTCGACCTCGGCAAGGAGCAGATCCTTCTCGCGGAAACATTTGATCCCGAAAGCGTTCCCGATTCGTCGGTGCTGGCCCGTCTCCTCGCACAACAGCTCTCGTTTCAAAATCACCCCCGAAAAAAGTGGGCGAATCGTGATGAATGGCAGGCCTGGCAAGCCACTCACGTGGGCGCGGCCGCCAGCTTGCAGTCCCGCTACAACCGAAGACAATCCTCAAGCAACGAAGCCGAATTTAAAGACCCCGAATCGGAACGTGAAGAACTCTTGATTTCACTTCCCCCCTCCATCCAGGGATTCGCAAACTTCCCCTTTGTCGATGGGACCGACTACGCACGGCATTTCTATATCGATTCACGTGAGGCCTGGTCCGCGATGTTTCGCGACCCGCCCCAGAACACCGCCAGTATTATCGATCCCGAAAGCGCGCATCCGGCAGCGGACACGCTTACCTTGGAACCAACGGCTGAAAAAGTCCTTCTTGAAAATTGCCTCGGCGAACTCGGACTCAGACTCTGGCTGGAACCCTATCTTGGGAATGAGACTGCCTCAAAACTCGCCGGAATGTGGCAAAACGACCGCTACCGACTCACGGAGCAAGATCAAAACGTCTCCCTCACCTGGAAGATCGAAATGACCGACGAAACTGCCGCAAAAGACCTCGTCCGCGAAGTCCTCGCCGCCATGATGGCACATTTTCAAGAGACCCAGCCGACGCGCTCCATTGAAATCAAGGCGCAAGGTCCCAACTTCATCCTGAGCAACCTTCCCAAAAACTGATGATCACACAAAAGATCATCTTTAAAGGCCGGGTCCAGGGTGTCGGGTTTCGATATTCGGCCAAGCAGCTGGCCTTGGGGTTCGATGTTGTCGGCACTGTCAAAAATCTCAACGACGGCACCGTGGAACTCAAGATCATGGGCGATCGCGAAGAAGTCGAAGAGTTCATCAAGGAAATCGTCGAGGAGTCCGACCTCACCAGCCTCATCAAAGAGCACACGGTTTGGGATATTGACCCACTCAGCAACTGCTCCGGGTTTTCGATCGCGGGCTAGCGGACCACCCGAAAAAATCCCGACGGGCTGGAGCTTGGAAGCGCGTTCGGATCGTTGAATGTCGGATCACCGGTCGTCCAGACCGTGGAGCCTGCCCGGCCAATCACGTAAGGTGTGACATCTGACCAGGTCCGCGAGTCCACCGAAGTTTGAACCCGGTAGCTTGACCCAATTTCCGACTCAAACTCCAGCACCACCTGCCCGCTTGCGCTCAAGGAAATAGTGATTGGAGTGGATATCGGCACAGGCGGGTCCGCCGTAATCACGCTCCAGCCCACATCCTTGATTGCCCCCACATCGACATTGGTCAGTTCCCTGCGCCGGGCATCTTTGGTGAACTGAGGCGTCCCGGACATGAGCGCTTCCTGGAGTTGGCCAGGCCCGACCGTAGCCAGGTAGTTCGGTTTCCCCAACGGGAAGATCTTGGAATTCACCTGCCCATTTTTCCAGTGATAGTCGAAACCTGAACTCCCTCCGACAATGGGAAGAGTCGTTGTCATTGTCCCGAGATCTGCCTGATAGGCGCTGATCGCACTGGTCCCGACGAACTCGGTTCCTACAATCAGACGACTCCACTCGACCACCCCGGTTGAAGCCACACCAAAGCAGTGTCCCAATTCATGAAGGGCAACCGAATAAAAGTCCACCGTTCCCGGGGGCGGGACCTCCCGATAATTGAAGTGCCAATTCTCGTCCGCATCAAACGCGACATTCCCGCCAAGAACGGTCAGGGACCCCAGACCACGGTTGAACCCCCGGTTCAATAAATTGTCTCCTTCGTCAAAAACTGAAGTGAAATTTGTCCCGCCCCCGAAAGATCCAGCCACCGCCAAAAAGTTCAAATTCCGCGCTCCGGCAAAGAGAATCCAAACATCAGCGGGCAAGGTAATCCCATCCCAATACTCACCTGCAACCGGAGCCCCGGCAGCGAAAAGGTCATCGGTAGAAGCGCTGGCCGCCGAACTGATTTCCAGATTCTTCCCCGTAGCAGGATTCCGGATCAGGAAACGCCGGTCCGTGTCGTCATCGACCGAGTTCACCGCAGCCAGCGGCTGGTCAATGATTCTGCTCCATCGGAGGGCCACCGCCTCCATGGCATTCCGCGCCTCCGGGTTGTCGAAAAATCCACTCGTATCGTAGCGATAGTCCACCCTGACGGTCAGTCCCCAAGCGGGCGACAGAAGCAGCAAAATAATTCCAAAAAAGCGCATCCAAAAACCTAAACAAAAAAGAAACTCCGGCAAGTCCCGGAACCCCTTTATCTTGAATTTTAAGAATGTCGGACAATCACTCTCCGGCTTTTTCTTCGATCAGTGTCTGATCTTCCTCGGATAATTTGTTGATCGCGTAGGGAACTTTGCGGCCGTTCTTGAGCTTGAAGACCACGTTCTCACCGTTAATTTCGGTGACGGCCGCTACGAGGGGCTTGCCTTCACTATTCGTCCAGGTTCGCTCGGGAATCAGATCCTTGGCAAAAAGCCCGCCTTTCTCTTCCTCGGGTTCGATATCAACCTCTTTCACGGCCGCTTTAATCGCTTTCTCAAAATCCTCCGAAGCGGGATGACCGTTGAAAACAATCTTCCCGTCTGCGCCAAAAACGATGGCGTGGGGAATTCCCCGAACCGAGACCGGACCGCGCACTCCATTGGTGACGGTGAATTCCATCTTGTGCTCCTTCACGATCGCTTCAATGCGATCCTTGGAGCTGTTTTGCATCTCGGCAGCGATCAGCCGGAGACCTTTCTCACGATACTTTTTTTCCACCTCGACCAGGTGGGGCATTCCGCTAATGCAGGGTCCTCATCCGGTCCCCCAATATTCAATGGCGACAACTTTGCCCTTGAGATCATCTGCTTTCGCGTCTGCTCCAAAAAGAGCATCGCCGAACTCCCACTCGGAAAGGGTGTTTTCAGGTAAATCATCGTCCGCTGCTCTTGCGAGACCGGAGACCAACCCGATTGCCACCCCGATTTTTAGGAAGGCTGGGATTTGAGACATTTTCATCGATGAACATTACCGGAAAAGTTTTCAAAAACTTTCACTCCTTTCTTTCGCCAAACATTTTACCCAAAGCACGGAAAAACACCCCCAGCCCGCCCACAAGGAAAAGTCCGGGAAACCAAATGGAATACCCCGGCCCCTTGGTATCATGGTCCAGCACCGCTTCCCCCGGATTTTCCGGATTGACCCACGCCTCGGTCTTCATTCCTACTTTCCAGCGATCGACCTCCGCCTGAACACCCGCTTTTTCTTTTAGAAAAGGGTTTTTGCGGCGCTTTGTGCGCTCACCACGATAAAATTTTTCCTCGAAACGATACTCGTAAACCAGCTCATGGAAATACTCCAGCGGGACACTGCTCCCCAGCTTTCGCTCGCCCAGCCTGGACTCGATCACCACCGCCGGCACCTGCGGCCAATCCCTCGTCTCGCTGGCCCGGAGATACCCGCGCCCGAGAATCGCCACGAAAATTCCGCCCAGCACGGCCAGCGCAAGACCAATGAATGCCAGATACACCAAACCACCAATCCCTTGCTTCTTCACCCCGCATCGGTATCATATTTCGCCCCGCCCGCAAGACCAGGGCTTGCACCCGCCCGTGATTCCGGCGAAAACCAAGAGATGAGCACATTCGCTGAAACAATCATGGAAGATCTCAAGGCCGCCATGAAGGCCAAGGATACCGTCGCCCTCACCACCCTCCGGGCGCTGAAAACGGCCCTCACCAACGCCGCCATCGAGTCCGGAAACAAGGACAACATCGTCGCAGACGCAGACGCCCTCGCCATCGTCCGCAAGCAAATCAAGCAACGCCAGGACTCCCTCGAGCAGTTCGAGGCAGCCAACCGTCCCGAGCTTGCCGCAACCGAAAAGGCTGAAATTGCCGTCCTCGAAAAATACCTCCCCGCCGCCATGGGCGCCGGGGAAATCAGCGCCGTCGTCGCCGCCGCCATTGCCGAAACCGGAGCCACCACCCGCGCCGACATGGGAAAAGTCATGGCCATCGTGCAGACCAAAACCGCCGGACGCGTCGACGGCAAAACCCTCTCCCAGGAGGTCATGAAACACCTTTCCTAGAGTCAAAGGACCGATGGGCAAAGCCGCTATTATCGTAGCCTCCGGGTCAAGTCGACGCATGGGCTTTGACAAGCTCGCCGCCGAACTTCAGGGAAAACCCGTGCTCTGGCACAGCGTTCGCGCCTTCTCCTCGCTCGACGAGATCTCGCAAGTCATCGTCGTCACCCCGCCCGAGCGCTTTGCCTGGCTCGCCGACCTCGGCCCGAAGCTCACCCGTGTCGATGGCGGTGCCGAACGTCCCGACTCCGTCGCCGCCGGCCTCGCGGTCTTGGACGCCGACATCACCCACGTGGCCATCCACGATGGTGCCCGCCCCCTCGTCTCCCCCACTTCCATTCTCGCCACCTTCGAAGCCGCCGGGAAAACAGGTGCCGCCAGCCTCGCCCGCCGCGTCACCGAGACTTTGAAACGCGCCACCCCCGAAGGGATCACCACCGATTCCGTTTCCCGTGACAATCTCTGGATCATGGAAACCCCCCAGATTTTTCAAAAAGACCTCATCCTCCGGGCCTACTCCCAAGTCTCATCTGGCGACACTCAAATCACCGATGAAGTCTCCGCCTTGCAACGATTGGGCCAAGGGACGACCTTGGTCGAGAACCCCTCGCCCAATCCAAAGATCACCGTCCAGGCCGACCTCGACACTCTCTAGCACAACCCTACACAACGGCATCATTATGCCCGCCCCTTCCCCCTCATCTTTCTCCATCCATGAGCCTCCATCATTTCAAATTCCACCGGGTAATCCTCGTCCTCTCAGCTCTCTCGCTCCCCCTCTCTGCGGCTCCGGTCATCAACGAGATCCACTATAACAACGACGACAACACCATTCGGAACGAATTCGTTGAAATCTACAACCCGGACCCCGTTAACCATGACCTCGGTGGTTGGGAATTGGAAGGAGCGATCAGCTACACCTTCCCTCCGGGTACCTCTCTTCCCGCAAATGGCTATCTCGTCATCGCCGAAGATCCAGCCATCATCAGCACGGAATTTGCCGTGGCCGCCATCGGACCTTATTCGGGAGCTCTCAACAGCGAGGGGGAGTTACTTCAACTTCTGGATTCCTCCGGCGCAGAGCAGGACCGCGTCGATTACGGCGTGGGCTTCCCCTGGCCCACCCGCGCCAAAGGCGAGGGCAGCTCGATGGAACTGATCAATCCCAATCTCGACAACGACCTCGGCAGTTCCTGGCGCAGCTCCTCCCAAGGCTTCAATGGCCTTCCGCAAACCTTCGTTGCCGCTGGCTCCACCTGGCAATATCGCAAAGGCCTCAGCGAAGCTTCCTCACCCATGCACGCCTGGACCGGGACAGATTTCCCGCTTGATGACTCATGGCTCATCGGCCCCGCGCCCCTTGGCAACAACGAATTCGGCTTTCAGGAAACCAATCTCTCAGACGCCCTCAACCAATACGCCAGTGTTTTCCTCCGTAAAACCTTCACCCTCACCGACGATCCTCCCTCCGCCGCCATCCTGAAACTCCTCTACGATGACGGCGCCATCGTCTGGCTCAATGGAACCGAAATTTTCCGAACCTCCTCCGTCGATCCCGGCATCATCGACTTCCAAGGCAACACCCCCGACCAGTCCGGAGACACCGGCCTCTCCGTCGGAAACCACGAAAAAGACGGCTATGAGGAGTTTCTCATCCCCGGAACCGCCACCCTTTTCAAAACCGGCGGGAATGTCCTCGCCATTCAACTCTTCAACAACTCGATCGCAAACAGCGACCTCCTCATTGATGCCGTCCTCGAAACCCCCGAACCCTTCAGCGAATTTGCTGCGCCCAGCCCCGGAGCACCCAACAAATCCACCACCAACTCCCCACCCCCAAATATCCGCCAGGTCACCCACCTCCCCAACGAACCCACCTCCTCCGACTCCGTCACCATCACCGCCAAGGTAACCGACCCCGATGGCCTTGCCAACGTCTCGCTCAGTTATCAAATCGTGGCGCCCGGCAGCTACCTCCGCCTCTCGGACGCCGCCTACGAAACCACTTGGACCACTCTCGAAATGACCGACCCCGACGGCGACTCTACCTTCGCCGCCGAAATCCCCGCACAAGGCCACCGCCACCTTGTCCGTTACCGCATTGCCATCGCCGACTCACTCGGCGCCTCGGTGACCGTCCCCTTTGACGATGACGAACAACCCAACTTCGCCTACTTCATCTACGACGGCATTCCCGCCTGGACCGGAGCGAGCCAACCCGGAGTGACCGCTTCCGAAACCTTCCCCACCTCCCTCCTCGACGACCTCCCCACCTACCACCTCGTCAGCAACTCCGGTAATGTCACCGACAGCCAGTATTCCAGCTCCGCAGGAAACACTCGCTTCTACGGCACCCTCATCTACGACGGCAAGGTCTACGACCATATCCAGTATAAAGTGCGCGGCGAAGCATCCACCTACCGAAGTGGCAAAAACAAATGGCGAATCTACTTCAACCCCGCTCACGAATTTGAAGCCCGTAATAACTTTGGTGAAAAATACAAAGAACCTTGGGATGAACTCAATATCAACTCCAATGCCAGTCCATGGGCACCGGTCAATCGAGGAATGGCCGGGCTGGATGAAGCACTCTCCTTCCGGGCCTACCAGATCGCCGGAATGGCCAGCCCCAACACCAACTATTTCCAATTCCGGGTCATCGATGAAGCACTTGAAACCTCCCCAACCGACCAATATCGCGGCGATCTTTGGGGACTCTATCTCGCCGTCGAACATCCCGATGGTTCCTTTCTCGACGAACGCGACCTCCCTCCCGGCAACGTCTATAAAATCGAATCAGGCGGCTCTGGCGACAAGAAACACCAGGCACCCAACCAACCGACAAGCACCTCGGACTGGGCCACTTTTTACACTCAGTCAAACTCCACCAACACCGAATCCTGGTGGCGTGAAAATCTCGATCTCGACTCATACTTCACCTTTCGGGCCCTCAATCGTGCCGTGGGCAATGTCGACCTCCGCGAAGGTGCCAACCATTACTTCTACCATCGCGGCTTTGCCGATGGATCGCCCGACCGCTGGGTCGTCGTCCCCTGGGACCTCGACATGATGCATATCTCGATGCTCCATTGGTCCGGCACCATTCGCCAAAGCAGGTGCCTGAATCATCCCGCCATTTCCCTCGAGTTCAGAAATCGCTGCCGCGAAATCATGGACCTAATGCTTTCAGATTCGAACCCGCAGGGTGGCCAGATTGGCCAGCTCGTCGAGGAATTCTCACAGTTTGTGAACCCCGACGATCAAGCCCTCACCTGGGCCGATCTTGACCGGAACATGTGGAACTACCACCCCCGCACCCCGACGACCACTAATCCCCAAACCAATCATAAGGGCAATTTTTATCCCAATCCCTACCGGGATACCCGCCGCAGCGGGAGCTGGACCCGGACTCTCACCACCGCTGACTTCGAAGGCTATCAGGACTACGTCATCGAATACATGACCGATAGCGACCCGGACCCCTCGACTTGGTCCGTCACCAGCGGAGATCAACGCGGATTTGGCTACAACTTCCTCGCCTCCGAGGCCGCCGATCCCAACATCCCCGACACCCCCATCATCACCTACACCGGCCAAGCGGGCTTCCCCACCTCCGGCCTCGCCTTCGCCAGTTCCTCCTTCTCGGATCCCCAGGGCCCCACTACTTTTGGCGCGATGGAATGGCGGATCGCCGAAATCGCCACTCCTCCGGGCGGGCAACCCACCTACGAAATCGAGGCAAACTGGGAGAGCGGTGAACTCACCTCTTTCGACGACACCCTCATCCCACCCGCTCTCGCCACCCGACCCGACCGCACCTACCGCGCCCGCGTCCGGCATCAAGACACCACCGGACGCTGGAGTCACTGGTCCGCTCCCCTCGCATTCCAAAGCACCCCGCCCAACATCGACCTCCTCCAACAGAACCTCGTCATCAGCGAGATCATGTTCAATCCAGACGGCGATGACGCCCTTGAGTTTCTCGAACTCTTCAACACCGGCGACACCACCCTTGACCTCACCAACGTCCGCTTCACTAAAGGTATCGACTTCGACTTCGCAACCGGCACCACCCTCGCACCCGGGGCCTATCTTCTCGTCGTCAAAAACCGGATCGCCTTCGAAGCCAAATACGGTGCCGGCCTCCCCCTTGCCGCCGGCCAATACGACAGGAACACCTCAAACAGTCTCAGCAACGGAGGCGAACTCCTCAAGCTCGCCCTCGGCACCCTCGCCATCCATGAGTTTGAATACGGCGACGATACTCCCTGGCCCTCCAGCACCGATGGCGACGGCTACTCCCTCGTCCTCGCCCACCCCGGTGACCACAACGGAAACGTCCTCGATCCCCTCGGCCACGGCACCGCCACCAACTGGCGCGCTAGCTTTGCCCCCGGCGGCTCTCCCGGAGCCAGCGAAGCGACCGACACCTTCACCGGACTCGCCTCCGCCGACTTGGACTCCGATGGCCTCAATGCCTTCCTCGAGCACGCCCTCGGCACCTCCGACACCATCGTAACGCCCCTTCCCTTCGGCGTCTCGGTCTCAGGTGGCCAGGCTCACTTCACCTTCCCAATGAATCGCCTCGCGGACGATGTCCGCTACCTCGTCGAGACCAGTAGCAACCTCAATACCTGGATCCCTCTGCACAAGACCACCCAAAGAACCGCGACCTCAATGACCTTCTCCACCGAACTCGAAGACCCCGCTTCCAGGTTCTTCTTCCGCCTCCGCGTCCAAAAAGCCACCGCGATTCCGCGTCCGAACTAACCGCTTCCCACCGCCACCACGGAGAAATTCGTCTTCTGAAAAACTCTTTGACAGTCGAATGCCCCGCAGTCTATCTAGACCCTATTCGAAAAGCCATCGACTTGCCGGAAAAATCGCAAACAGCGCAGGAAAAAAGTTTGGAAAAAGTGGATCCAAAGACTTGAAGAAAG